>Ga0209314_10000312_pt1 | contig 21180 bp, 20 predicted proteins | sample I19B2metaG_FD_184146 | JGI IMG/M metagenome (GOLD analysis project Ga0209314, IMG submission 184146) | Lake sediment bacterial and archeal communities from Gulf of Boni, Indonesia to study Microbial Dark Matter (Phase II) - ​I19B2 metaG... | ecosystem: Environmental > Aquatic > Freshwater >... | reverse complement strand
CCTAATAGAGAAGGACTTCTGAAAGCACTTGAAGAGTTCTATAGAATTTTGAAACCTAAAGGTCAAATGGCACATGGGGAACTTAATTCAATCTCAGAAAATCCCGCACAAAATCTACTTATCATGTCCGACTCTCATTCCCTTGAAACTTTGACATCTGAATACGAATGGTTTTCACCTTTCTCTGACGAGGTAGCTGCTTTCATGCACAAGATAGGTTTCAAGGATATTATTGTGAAGTATTTTGAAACAGCTGTTCATCTACCATTTAAGGATGCAATCAAGCAACTAAAGGAATGGAATATTGAACCAGGATTTATTGAAAAACACAAGGATGATCTTAGAAAATACGGGCTTGAGTTCCCTATTGAACATGTCATCTTTTGCAGAAAATAATCAACTACTGAGGATCCCCGCGAAATTACCAAACTTTTGAAAGATTAATAATAACCGATGGATATCGAAGGTATGAATGAGGCGCACGCGGTTGGCTCTTGTGCTGGATGCTTTGCTAGCTGTCTTGGCAGGGTTAATGTGGGCAGTCGGGGTCGTACTTCTGAGGAAAGGCTTGTCCAGCTCAGACTTCTTCTCATCTGCCGCGGTAGTTACGATGATTGGAAATTTGATCTTTTGGCCGATTGTTCTAGTCCTAAGTCCTAAGAGTCCGTTCAACGTGTATGGCTTTCTGGTTCTTGCTTTGGCTGGCCTCCTGCATCCGGGCTTAGTTCGATTACTCTATTATTTAGGCATATCAAGAGTTGGCGTTTCCGTTAACGCTTCCATCTACGCTACATATTCATTATTCGGCAGTCTGTTCGCAATCTTGCTGTTGAATGAGCAGTCTACCATTATCCTATGGCTCGGAATTGTTTCTGCAGTCGTTGGAGCAGTTGTCATTCAATTCTCCGTAAGTAATGAAAATGCAGCAAAGAGCACGAAGAGCGGTTTGCTAATACCCGCGAGCGCTTCCGTGACCGCTGGCCTAAGTTATGTGCTGAAAAAGATGGGGTTGAATTTTTATGGTGAGCCCATTGTAGGCGTGGCTATGGCATACCTTATCTCTCTCATCCTCTACGCCCTAATGTTCACTATCTCGCCCAAGGTAAGAAGTCAGACATCAATCAACTCCCACACGTTTAAACTATTCTGGAAGACCGGATTGTGCGATTCAATAGGCTTTCTCCTCTTGTTCTACGCATTCCAATATGGTGATGTAACTATGGTTACACCTTTACTCCAAGTACAGCCTTTATTCATTCTTCTTCTCTCCTATTTTTACCTCAGAAAGATTGAAACACTTTCTAAGAAACTAGTGCTAGGGACCATACTTATCGTACTGGGAATCGTGCTTGCCACGGCATTTAAAGGTTGAATGTTGAGTCAAAGAAGGGTTCTAGCTAGCACTATAGTTGGAGAAGCTGAGATAACAGAATAACTAGCGCTCTACATTGCCCCACTTATCAAGGCAACGGCTTTTCTTTTCCTATCCATTCTTCCGCTACAAGCTTCCTATCTCTGGCCTTTCGGTTCACCGTGACAACCGCGTTATCCACGCCTTTAAATGGTAACATGCTTTCGCGCGGGCTTTCCCAAGAAAACCACACGTAAAAAAGAAGCTGAAAAACAGAAAAAAGAAGGGATTGTGCGTGGGAAATCGCCATCTGAAAACAGAATTTATATTTGAATGAAGAATTGCATAATGACTGAGATGAAGTGTTTGGGAGAAGTAATTGAAGTCTTACAGGACTTGAAAGGTGAAGTAACCGACACAATTTACGATTTGTTCTTCACTGAAAAAGGCATTATAGCTGCTATAGTGCTCCATTATTCTGACTCAATGGAGAGATACCATAGACCTGGTCTACTGACGATATTTTTGGGAAACGGGTTGAGACGTGCAGAAATCAAGAGGCAATCAATGAGGCTAATAGAGGAACGGAGACAAGCTTTCAAAAATAAGACTCCTGAAGAAATTTTAACTACACACAGAGCCAACGTGAAAATAGACTACGAAAACATAATCTCTGTGGCGACTAAGAAAGGTCTTCTATCAGCATCATTGGAATTCTTACTTCAGAATTATCCTCGAAAGAAGATACAGTTCTCACTCCAAAATAGCCGTATTGCTGAGGTTGAAAGAGTAATAAACAAAATTCTTCCAAGCAAAGTCTTAAAGACCCCATAGAAGCTAAAAACCAAATGCCGTTTCTCGAGACTGCAGAAGAATCCAAATGCACTATTTATGGGCTAAACCAGTAGACCGTTTTCCCAAAGGAGCGTGCAGGTGGAAATTCCACCCTACCGTCACAAACAAAAAACGAGATTCAGCATAAATTGCAGTTTGGGAACGGTCCCTCTCGGACTACCATTTCCGACTCCTCTTTTAATGTACTGGTGGTCTGGCAGGTTCCCCGCGACCTTTTTCGGTGATGATGCCGAAAAGTAGAAACAAGAAGCCTAGAGCAATAATCCAGTTTGGACCGAATGCCCAACCAATTAGCATTGCCAAGATGCCCAACACAAAGAGAAAAAGTTGAGGATTGTCCGCAATTATTTCAAGAAGGCGGAGTAGGGCTTCCACTACCGTAGACAAATTCAGACCGATCTAATAGGAAAGAAACTGAATAATTAATTTTGCGTATACCCGAATGGGACTCTTAAAACCCGCGCGCGGGGATTAAAATTAAGCCCAAACCCAAGAAACAAGCGTATTAGAAAGGTATGCGTAATTAGGTATTCAGATCATTTTCAGCCAAATTCATAAAGATATCTATTGCGCCGCTGACAAATTTGCTGCATTTTTCTTCGTGCACATTCTCTTCTCTAAATTTCCTAATACCCTCAACGGTGGAAATATCGCATCCACACAATTCTCTGCAAACGGTGCTTCCAAACCTTTCCTGAAACTGTTTGAAGAATTCTACCACAGGATTGTATGTTTTAGCTCTAAGTTCATCTGGGCTATTTCTACCGTATTTCAAGCCAAAGGCCATTATAGCACCACTCACTGCCCCACAAAGGTATCCCTGCCTCGCAATGCCGCCGCCGAAGCCAGTGGCAACTTTCGGTATCAGATCACTACTTATTTCGAAAGCATCTTTAGCTATCGCTAAAAGCACACTCTCAGCACAATTATACTCATTCGCAAAATAGAACAGGGCCTTATCAGTAATTTCTCCTACACTTTTCATGAACGAAACTTACCTTATTTATACATAAAAATTTTTGCAGGCGCTGCGCGCTTGTTGATGGCGCAGAGACATTAGTGCGCACCATCCAGTTGTTGCATCAAGACATCAGAATCTAGACAGATTGCTACATACTCAGATTAGGCTTAACTATTCTGTCGACTACTAGACGAACCATTTTGCCAATATTGCAGAGGGTGTCTTCTCCCAAAGACGGAAAGTCTTCGACAATAATCTTGAACAGTGACGAGTAGGAGCTTGTTGGCAAATAAGATAGATTTTCTATGAGTTGTCTTTCAATTTCGTTGCCCAACGTTTTGTCAGCTAAAAATGGTATAGCACAAGCTGCTGTCTTCAAACAGGAAACTAGGTATAGAATCTTGGCTTGCGGTAGATTTCTTGATATTTCCCATGACAATCTGTCACTCTCAGTGAATGTCACTAAGTGTTTGGAATAAGCTATTTGGTCCTCAATAAATCCTCGATCGTAAAGAAGCCGTGACACCTCATAATCTTTAACTGCTATGGAAGTAAGGTACAACAAGTCAGACGCATATTGTTGGGAGATTTTTTGTCGCATTACCAGTTCTGAGAGTGATTGTGGAAAAGGAAGAAGGTAGTAGAGCAAACTGCCGTGTAAAACTGAATGGCCCACTTCATGCCTAATTCCTCCCTCCTGAACTAATTCTGGCAGATTTTTCATTCTCTCTATGCATATGATAATACGGGATATCCCGCGATAAGCGTCATGCATCGCGAAAAACTGTTCGCTAAAAGATGCTGAGGCTATGCCCACTTCCTTTGACTCTCTTTCAATAAAAGCGTCAAGGGATGAGGATTTCTCAAAGATGTACAAGTCCACTAGTGAGACTTCGTGGGGCTTCAATCGAAGGTAACACTCTTGCATAGTCGCTTGGATGTAGTCCGTAAGGGTACCTTCAACCTTGCCGAACTTTGATACAGTAATTCTTGTTCTTTCTCTGTTGAATGCGTTTGAGCAAGCCATCTTTTCCCCTTTTTATCTTCTCAAAGTCTCGTATAAATAATAAATTTCACGACATACAGAACTTCTAGATCAGTATGCACTCTCAAGTTTTAATTTGACTTTTGCCACTCACATAATGCAAATTGGACTAGGAGGTATCAGATTATACGTTTGATGCTTATTCTGCTTCCTTAGAGTCTAATGCTTCTGCCACTATTTCAACATCTTTAACGCTAGTCGGCCTATTCGTTGCTTTCAAAACCAATCGTGCTCTCCATCCACACTCTTCACATTCAAACTTTTGCGGCAGTATCCCCATATGACCCCACAAGTCTCCTCTCATTGTTCCAATCCTGCGAATTTTAGGGCTTTTGCATTGAGGGCAAATCTGCACATCCACATACTTTCCTTCTTTTTCAAGCTCCTCTAGGACTCCAACCAATTCATGAAAAGTCTGGCTTTCACCCTGTTCTACCACAAGAAGCGTGAGTTGCTTCTTTTTCTTCTTCTTTCTTTTCTCTTCCACAATGAGCCCTGCTTGACGTATAATTTAAGATAAGAAAGGTTGAAATAAGTCTTGTTAGCGCGCGCGCAAAACCACAACGAGTAACAATGCGATCTTTCGTGTGCAAGGGATAGAAAAGTTTTTTCTGCAAGTTTGGTGCTTGGATTGTGTTCTATTCTTAATTCAGCATTCAAGAATCAATAGTGTCCTAACTCTTAGTACGAGTTGTTCTATTGCATAGAAATTTATACTGTGCTATCTAGAATAGGCTAGGTAAAAAAATGAAAACACAAACTTTGGTCGCAACAGTTGCTGTTATAATCGTTATAGGAACAATAGTGGGAGTGACTTATTATTATGCTGCATCGCCAACTCCTACTCCGACTCCAACACCTACTCCTCCACTTCCAACTCCAATTCCAGGCATCCAGTTATATGTACAGAACCTCACGGTATGGACTAACGGAACTGTTTCTTTCAAGGTCACCCTCTACGAGTACGAGTCGGGAGTTCTTAAAGCAGTTTCAGTGAATAACACCCGTTACTCATGGTCGGACGGAAGCTCCGAAAGCGCTGACATGCTCAAGGGCGAAACAAGAAATTGGAGCATGGATGTCGGAAGCTTCAACGAGGGTGATATTGTCCATGTCGTTGTTGAAGCCACCCCAGAATGGGGGAGTGATCAAGCCATAGCTCAGAGCTCCTCACCTTCATGGGAAATGAAGGTGACTCCTAGGCCTACTATTCCGATGACCATTACTGAAGGGGCCATTTCATCTATCGTTGGGCAAAGATGCATATTTCTGGTGGTTGTTGAAGACGAAGAACAAGGGCAATCTGTCAAAATCTCTGCAACAGCCCTTGGCGCCAACGTAACTGTATATCCTCAAGCGATCATACCAGGACAAGTTGGTGAAATAACCGTGATCCCCGATAAAGCAAGCGTAGGTAAAAATCTAACAGTGACCGTAAATGGGGAACGAGATGGACTGAAGCAAACAAAAACATTCACAGTCGAAGTATTAGAAGGAGAAGACGATCTAGCTCAGAAAGCTACAGAGATGCGTGACAAGTTTATTCCATGGCTTGCCACTAAATATCCCGAGCTTGGCATATCAAATGAAACCAAATGGACAGGAACGATTGTGAATCCAAGGATCTTGGTTGTTATGCACTACATCTTCCTATCAGAGGATTGGGAAATATACGTTACATGGCATGTGACAATACAGCCACACGATTGGACGCGAATCTACCTTAGACATCGGTTCACTGAATCACGTCCTTCCTATGCTTTTGAGATTTCGTCAGTTGAAGCGCAAGGAGAGCCACATGCAATAGAAGTGCCAGAATGGGTGTAACACGGGCCCTAGACCATAGTTAATCTGGATAGCAAACAACGTCTCGTTTTCTTTTTTTATTTCCTATCTCTACGCTTAGAGCTTCTTGATTTTTGTATAATAATGCCTTCTAAAAAGTGCGCACTTCGTGGCCTTCACTGGTCATTCTTTAGCCTCTCTTTTGCCCAAGTTTCGATTTGAATGAAAAAATTTTAGTGGTCCAGATGGTTCATAATTCTAGTTAAGGTGGTAGCATGAATAACAAATACTATGCATTGCTAGGCATTGTTGGGCCTGTAGTAGCCTATGTATCCATTGCAGTGTCCATTGTACTTTCACCTTGGTTCAGTTGGGAAAGAAATGCTTTAAGCGATCTTGGTCATTCTGTCAAAAGCGGAGTAGCATCAATTTTCAATCTCGGTTTATTGCTTGCCAGTTTTCTTACGATAATCTACACAGCGATGATCTTTAGGGAACATGCAAAGTATACAAGTGTTTTTTTGGTTATCTCAAGTTTTACGCTTCAGTTGGTGGCGACATTCGATGAAGTTTATGGTTTTCTTCACTTTGCAGTTTCATTACTGTTTTTCGTATTAATAGGTGTTAGTTCCATCGCGTATGCAATTGAAAGAAGATCACGTTTTGCAGGGGTAATGTTCATAATTTATTTGGGTTCTTGGATATCATACGGAGTTAGAACATATAATGCTGGAGTTGCAGTGCCTGAAACAATCTCGACAGTAGCGGTTGTGTTATGGATCGTAGTTTCAGCAGTCAAAATCTTATCAGATTAACACATCGCGCGCGCTCTTCTGTGTAAAGAAGTACTGGAACATCTAGAAGTTCTGGAATGTAGCGCATAGCTAATGACTGAATTTGATCTGGAAACGTCCTCACATGCACTCCAGAAATATTAAACAGTTGTCCAATCAGCACAGGAGCAAGTTGAGGTGCATTTGTGTGGAAGCTGCGTAATGTACTAGCCTCTTTGAAGCCTCTTAGCTCTCTCAAGCCTCTCTGTTAATGCATCATTGCTCAAGTCTTATATTTTGTACAAACAATCTAAATCACGTGATTAATTTGAGCAGATCTCAGAGAAAATCTGTCTTTATTTATGAATTGATTGGGATGATTTTCATAATAATTCTAGGAAGTGTACTGCATTTTACCTTCGAATTTTCTGGTCATCAACCAGTGGTAGGCGCATTCTCCGCTGTAAATGAAAGCGTATGGGAGCATCTGAAACTGGGCTTTTGGCCAGCTTTGTTATACGCTGCGATCGAATACAGATATGTAAGAAAATCAACGAATAACTTTCTCTTTGCAAAAGCTGTAGGCATCTATGTCATACCAATAGCTATAACGGTTCTCTTCTATTCCTACACTGCCATTCTCGGAGAAGACTTGTTTATCCTAGACATATTGACTTTTATTTTAGCCGTCATAATTGGACAATTGGCAAGTTACAGGTTACTAGTCTACAGAAAATTACAGGGCAACTTGAACAAGGTTTCTCTAGCTGCTCTAGCCTTATTAGGTCTTGCCTTCGTGCTTTTCACCTTCTATCCACCACAACTACCAATATTCAGAGACCCAATCAGCGGAGAATACGGGATAATCAACCATATGCATTAGATAGCACTTCGAGAGGTCTTAGCCGATCTCCCTGTTCCATCAAGCTAGTTTACTATTTTCGCTATTGTTACACCATTTAACGCGCGCGCTCGACACGTTTAAATAGCACGGGTGTCTTACGATTTAATATAGGGCCAAACTATGAGACGAAAGCAGCGAATAGCTTGCGGTTGCGGAAGAGAAGGGGGCAACGACGGATTTTGCGAACTATGCAGATACCTGATGAGAGGAGACATCGACGAAAAACCGATTCACATACTCTTGTTACCAACATTAGTTGAAGCGAAGAAAAAAAGTTGAACCATAAAAAACTGGTGTTAAGCATAGCGCGCGCTTTTCTTCTAAACGAACATTCATATTTGTTTCGTCTCTAGACTTGAGTAACCGATTTAAACCTACCCTCCACACTACGTCCAAAAATCTCACTTCCACCGTCTTTTTGAAGTCAAAGTCTAAATAAAAATGACAGCATAAAAAGATAATACAGTGATGGAGAAATGAAAAGGGCGATAGTTATTTACGACACAAAATTTGGCAACACCAAAAAGATAGCCAGAGTGCGCGCTTTCAGTGTGTATGAAGCTACACTATAAACAATTGCTCTGTCTATTCTAACCACGCTGTTAGTGGCGCCAAAGCTTAGATTTGAATAAAAGAATCAGATATTGACACATCTCTATGTTTGGGTTTCACGCGTATCTATTATATTCTCAACATACCTCATATAGGTTGGTCTGCAGGAACGGGAGGGTTCAGATGGCAAAAGTCAAAATTCAAATGAGTAGACCAGTTTATCCTACGCCAGCATCTCTTGTTACATCCGTGGATGAACAAGGCAAACCAAACATAATCACGCTAGGTGAAGTATTTAACATTAGTATTGAGAGACCAGTTATTCTAGGGATATCGATCCGCAAAGCCACCTATTCGCATTCGCTTATCACTAAAACGCGTGAGTATGTGGTTAATTTGGCGCCAGCGTCGCTGATTGACAAGTTGATTTATTGTGGCCGGATCTCTGGAAAAGATGTGGATAAATTTGAGAAATCAGGCTTGACTCCACTGCCTGCAACAAAGGTGAAACCGCCACTTATCGCTGAATGCCCAATCAATCTTGAGTGTAAAGTGCTTGACATTCAAGTTGTGGGCGACCACGATATGTTTTTGGGCAAAGTAGTGGCACAACATGTTAATGAAGAAGTTCTCGACGAAAACGGGAAAATTGTCGTTGAAAAACTTGATGGTTTTGCTTTCGTTTTGGGAGAGTTTTGGACTTTCGGTAATAGAATTGGGCCAAGAATATGAACTATATGAATGAACTTCACCCACTGGGTCATCTTCTCATTACACACAATTAATGACAATTTGGAGAAAGACCACGTCCTGCTAAATTACCGGTATTTGTTTTTTTGAAATGTCAATTGGAAGTCGTAATAGTTGTCATGATGGCTTTAAATTGACTATTCTACACCACACCAATCGATTATAAAGCACGCAAAAGCTTTGGCGCAATTGACCATGTGAACAGTCGGCACATGTTCATCTGGCCCGTGGGCGCCCATACTTAAGTCACCAGGTCCCATGCTCACACCGGGAATGCCCAATGCTTGGATAAAGGCAACGTCATCCACTGCCTTGAATCCAGAAAACTGTGCGGGCTTTCCTACAGCTTCTTTCCAAGCGTTAGCTAACGCTTGACACCCTGAATGGGTGGAATCGGTCTCGTAGGGAGGCCAAACAAAGACCTTTCCTGCAGTAAACTTTGGCGGATTTTCTCTCAACCAGTCATCCGTTGAAACATACGCGTCGATCGCGTTTTTAATGTCAGCTACAACATCTTCATACTTGACCCATGCAGGGTAATAACATTGGCAGTGAGCCTTGGCATAGCCTGGAACTGAGGCTATGTAGGTTCCTCCTTCAATAAGAGAAGGGTTGATGGTGAAGCAACCTACTCCTTGCGTATCTTCATGCGCAGGATAACCTCCACTTCCCAATATGGGATTTTTCCATCTGTGGACCCACTGTCTCTCAAGCTTCTCGAGAAGTTTGAGTATGTCTATCAGTTTAGCCACGGCATCTACACCAACCACTTTGCCGCTTGGGATGCCCCATCTCTGAGGGTATAGAACCAAATTTCGCATAGCTGTGTGCACTTCTCTTCCTGAAACCACTATTTCGAAATCAAATGTTCCAGCACTAACATTGTGTATTTCACAGTTAGTGGGTTCAGGGTCAATACAGAATTGAAATTTATGGCCCTTGTTCAACAGTCTTTTTGTTGCAGCCGTTGTGCCAAATTGATGTTGCATAGATTCTTCGCCAATGACAAACTCCATGGCCAATGTGCCTTTCAATTCAACATTGAGATCCATCAATGCCTTGGCAGCCCAGATCATACTGGCAATGCCTCCCTTCATATCGTTAGAGCCTCGGCCATACAACTTTTCATCTTCTATGAATGGCTTCCACGGATCTCTGGTCCATCTCAGCAACTGGTTTTCAGGAACATCTACAACATCTACATGACTGTTAAATAGAAGACAGTTGCCCTGATCATTTCCTTTTAGTACAGCATTAATATTTGGCCTCTCATCGCTTGGGATAACACTAAAAAAGTCTATTTCATCCCATACCATTTCTCTTTTCAAGAAAGGCAAAATGACGTCTCTTTGTATCTTCAGCTCATGGCCAGTAATCGACTTGCACTCTACAAGTTTCACGCAAAAATTGATGATTTCATCTCTGTTCTCTGTGATATACCTAAGGACTTCTTCCTTCATTCCACTTAAGCCCATTCTTGCCCTCTTTAAAAATTTTATGTTTATAACTGGATTATTCGATATTTAAGTCTTGATCAAAGTGAAAAAATGCGAAGGAATTTTAACGCAAAACTTAAATTCTATGAACAATAAACCAAAGTTCTTAGGTGCCATTATGTCTGAAGAAAGAAGTTCTAATGAAAGAAGTTCACTGGCTAAAGATGAGAAGGCATTGTCAAGAAGAGGATATTTGGCAGCAGCAGGAGGTGTCGTTGCCGTCGTCGTCATCGGTGGAGTGGCATACTATCTCTCAACTACAGGTCCAGGTCCAACTCCAAGTCCAACACCGACTCCAGGTCCAACTCCAACACCCACACCAGCTCCAACAGCAACTCCAACACCAACAAAAAAAGTTGATATTGATTTTGTTATGTGGGCTTTTGACACACCTCTCCAAGAGCGAAATGCTACGGAATTTGCAGCTGCATACAAAAGAGACACGGGAGTAGATACCATAGTGAGACCTACAAGCCTTCCCTATGATGCCTATAAAGCCTCAATAATATCAAGATTTGAAGGCGGCACAAAAACCGACGTACTTTATGTCGAAGATAACTGGTTTTCCCTATGGGAGAACGCAGGCTGGATAGCTCCGATGGAGAAATACCGACCTGAAATAAGACAAAAATATGAACCGGATCTCATGCCAGGTGTTCTGGACGCTCTCACTAGCAGAATCAACAAAGGAATGCTCGTTGGACTGCCCTACTACGTAGATACTCTAACATTCATGTACGACAAGAGGATCATCGAGGAAGCTGGTCTTGCAGCTCCTCCTACGACATGGAATGAGCTTTTAGATCATGCTGACCAAGTCAAAGCAAAAGTTGGGCTTGCCCGTCCCATCGCCTTTGCATGGAAGCTAGCTGAGTGGACCTTTGAAGAAGTACTCTTCGCATTGATGTACTCAAGAGGCGAGAGATTCCTTAACGCGGATGGTTCAGCAAACCTAGATGAAGGAAGCGCAATGCACCAAGTTCTGCAATGGATAGAAGAAGCAGGAGTTACCCGTCAGCTTATAGATCCTGCTTCCACTGAAATGGTATGTGAGAACGTAATGGAAGGGATGAAAGGAAAACTCTACGCATACACGGTTCTTCCGTCCTACTTCCTATTCTTCACCAACATATCCGACGCACCTGCCGCAGGCGACTGGATAAACGCTATGATGCCTGGAACTGGCGATACTACACAACTAGTTAGATTCTATGCCATGACAGAGCAAGCTGCAACGAGGGGCGCGGACCACATAGATGCCTGCTATGACTTTATCCAATGGGAAGGTGGAATGTACGATCGAATGGGAACTGGCGAAGAACTCTACATAAAACCAAGAGAATTTGCGTTGCGTGACGGCCTACCCTTTGGGTTGACCGGCCTTCTAGATGACCCAGCAGTACAGAATTTCATGAAAGGATGGATAAATCCAGATATTGCCAAGGCGCAAGCTGCAAAGACAAACTACATAGAAGCCAAGTGGTCTATACACTGGGAAGAATGGCGCGCCTCCTTCGAAAAAGAAGTTCAGAACGTTCTGTACGGCCTCAGTAGTCCAGAGGAAAGCCTGGGAAAAATCAGAGACGAATGGAACAGGCTCAAAGGTTAGATTGTTTATAATCTAACTCCCTTTTTTTTTCTGGTGAGAGAGTTGGAGGAGCGTCCTAAGAAGGGCAGATGGTTTGGGAAAGACACAAGGTTTGGATATTTGTCAATAGTTCCTGCGCTCATCTTGATGAGTTTCTTTAGTGCTGGACCTTTAGTATACGCTTTAGCATTAAGTTTCCAAAAGTATACGTTAGGTGCAGTTGAGCGACCCTTTGTCTTTTTGGAGAACTATCAAAAGTTAGTTGAAAGCAAATTCTTTGCTCCTTCACTGGTTAACACGCTAATCTTCACCGTAGGAGCTGTTGTTTTTGTATTCTTGATAGCATTAATTTTTACTCTAATCTTGAATGAGAAATTCAGAGCCAATACTTGGGTAAGACTAGCGCTTCTAATACCTTGGGCTATTCCTGAAATTGCAAACGCCCTCGGATGGAGGTGGATTTTTGACAGCAATTGGGGAGTATGGAATGGAATAGTAGTTTATGGATTTGGTATCTTCAACAGCTATCAGTCTTGGCTTGGAAACCCAAACTATGCTATGGGCACAATTCTCGTGCCTCACATCTGGAAAGAGGTGCCCCTTGCCACCATACTTCTTCTTGCAGGAATTTCAACAATTCCCAAGAGCCTCTATGAAGCCGCAAAGTTGGATGGAGCGAATGTACTTGCACGCTTTAGAAGGATAACTCTCCCAATGTTAAGACCAATTATTCAACTTGTCTTAGTCTATGAAACTATTCAGGGTATAACATCCTTTGCATATGTATTTGTTTTAACGGGCGGAGGCCCAGGTTATACAACCACCACCCTTTCCTGGCTAGTATGGATGACAAGCTTCAGTTTCGGAGATTTTGGACAGGGAAGCTGCGTGGCAGTCATCATGTCTATAATAGCCCTTCTACTAACGTTGCTCTATTTCAGGCTTCTGCCAACCAAAGAGTTTGGAGCGGTAACTGTGAGGTGACAAAGATTGGTACTCGACTCCATTAAGAAACGTTCAACGTTGAAAAACATCGTAATAGCGATCTTGTCTATAGTTATATTAGTTTTTCTACTTTCGCCACTTGCTTGGATGGTAATAACAAGCCTCGAAGAAGAGGCGTTGATGTTTAAAAGACCGCCTGTAGTTCTACCCAACGGGCCTTTCTTTGCAAACTATCAGTTCATCTGGGTAAGGTTTGTAAGCGAAGAGGCTTTAGAATGGGGATACGTACTTCCGGGAAGCCTTCCAGGCGTCTTGGCTGAGGCCCGCGGTATGGTCCAGTCAGTATTAAACAGTTTAGTAGTTGCTTCATGTACTACCTTGGTCTGTCTGGCTCTAGGATTACTAGCAGCATACACTTTTGCTAAAGTTCCGATCGTCGGCGGAACAAAGTTTCTTTTCTATATCTTCGTCAGCAGACTGCTTCCACCCATAGCGATTCTCATACCAGTGTACACTGTCTTCAAGACCATCGGTCTTCTCGACACTTTGGCATCAATCATACTTATCCATGCGTCTTTTGCCATGCCCTTCTTTGTCTGGATCCTTTTTGTTCACTTCAAGTCTGTTCCTCAAAGTGTGGAGGATTCAGCAAGAGTTGACGGATGTTCCCGATTCCAAGTTCTAACCAAGATAATGCTCCCAATTGCTAAGCCAGGCATCATAGCAGCTTCAATATTTGCGTTTATGATTTCCTATAATGAGTTCATCTTTGCCACTACCTTATCTCAGTCAGCAGCATCCAGAACAGCCTCAGCGACCGTGTCTGCTTTGGCATTCTCTATAGGACGATACAGTGTCCCTCTAATAATGGCAGGCGGGATTTTTGCAATACTACCGCCAATCATAATTGTACTGATCTTTCGAAAGACAATTTTAGAAGGTCTTGTTTCAATATTCAGGAGGTAGATTCAAAGTGGTTTCAATCACGTTGGAAAATCTTACAAAGAAATTCGGAAAAGTTGTTGCAGTAGATAACGTCAATATAGAAATTGAAGATAAAGAGTTTGTTACGCTTCTAGGGCCCTCAGGCTGCGGAAAAACAACAACATTAAGGATGATAGCAGGTCTTGAAACGCCAACCGAAGGCAAGATATATTTTGATGGCAAGTCTGTGACGGACATACCACCCCACCAGAGAAATGTGGCTATGGTGTTCCAAGACTATGCACTTTACCCTCACATGACAGCCTATGACAACATGGCCTTCAACTTGAAAATGAAAAAGATGCCTAAAGAAGAAATACAAGAACTGGTGAAGAAGACTGCTGAACTTTTGAAGATACAACATCTCCTAGATAGATTTCCTGCAGAAATGAGCGGTGGAGAGAAACAAAGAGTAGCTCTGGGAAGAGCGCTTGTCAGACAGCCAACTGTATTCCTCTTTGACGAGCCCCTAAGTAGTATTGACGCGAAACTCAGGGAAGAAATGCGCTCAGAGCTTATCAAGATTCATGAAAAAATTCAAACTACTTTTATCTATGTGACACACGACCAAGTCGAAGCCATGACGCTATCAAAACGATTTGCGGTAATGAACCAAGGGAGAGTAATGCAGTTTGACACACCCATGAATATATATAACGAGCCAATGAACACTTTTGTAGCGAGCTTTGTTGGAAGCCCATCGATAAATCTTTTCACGGGAGTGATTGTCAGAGACTCAACGAAAGATAGGTTTCTTTTTGAGGGGGAAGGTTTTGTCTATTCGCTCCCAAAATCTCTGAAGTTTCCTGAAAAAGTAATCAAAACAAAGAGCACGCTGGGAGTTAGACCTGAGGAGATTTCTGTTGTGAAATCAGAGAAGGGTGAAGGAATCTCGACCAAGATATACACTGTGGAACCCAGGGGGGACGAAACTATCCTAAGCGTCAAGTTCAAAGATGTGTTGGTGAAGGCTAAGGTTGAGCCTGGAATCGACCTTCAGATTGGAGATTCGGTTATAGTGACCTTCAAAAAAGGTTATATTTTCGATGAGGACTCCAAACTGCTTGCTCGCTGGTAATCTTTGCCAGCAATGCAAATCTGACAATTCTCTTGTCCTAAAGGATGTGTAGCAGATATGAAAGTTGGAGCAATGGACATAATGTGGTATGATCTGCCCTTCAGAAAAAGGGTAAACAGGATAGCCAAATTGGGCTTTAAGGGTTTTCAACCTTGGCTTCTTACAGCAGAGTTAGGTTTCAAAATCCCAACATCTTGGTTTCCTAAAGGAGAAGAATTCGCGCACATTGTATTAACACCAAATGAATTCAATAGAATAGTACAAGAAGCCGGTTTAGAGGTAACCTGCTTTGGCCCTCACTACATTCTGGGTAGTTTTCCCTCTTTCTGGGGCGACCCAGGAACACCTGAATTCAAAAGTGAAGGAGAGAAAAGAGAAAGAGTAGAAGACATCAAGAGACTCATCACCTATTCTAAAGATGTGAACGTGAGTATTGTAGCCCTCTTTTCTGGAGGTGATCCTAGAAGGAGAGAACACTGGAGCCAACTCGTAGACTTAACTCGCCTAATCGTTGATTTTGCCGAAGAATCAGATATAATTCTTGCAATAGAGAACATGCCTCAACTTCTCGTAAATGACGAAGACTCCCTTCTAAGATTGGTTAAAGAAGTAGACTCAAAGAATCTGAAGATCAATTTCGACCCTAAGAATTTGAACATGCTAGGGAGAGATGTGCTGGAAGCTGTCAGAAAATTGAAGGGCGAAATTTGTCATACCCACGCAGGCGATTCTGTACCAGGAGGAGGAGAATTCGGGAAAGCGCCAGACGGAAGATGGATCATACCTGTCATAGGGAAAGGCACCATTCCATACCCTGAATATGTAAGAGCATTGAAAGATGCTGGATATGATGATTGGATGGTTATAGAGTATAGTGGAGACGCACGGGGATTTGAACCCGGTGTGATGGAGTCAAAACGATACTTGGAGAGTGTTCTTTCTAAGATTTAGGAGAAGTAGATCACAAATCTCCTGTAGTTAAGTGGCAAAATCTTCAGTCCGCGCGCAGTTAAACTATCTGAAGTGTTTTCTACATCAAACCGCTCTAGTCTATGCTCACAGATTGGCATGCTCAATTGTGTGATAGTCGCGTGGCATGTCTTCTAGATTTTCAACTTGATGTTGTGATTCGTTAGAAATCTGTTTAGTTCACCTTTGTACGGTAGAGCAGTTATCGCCCCGCGTTTTGTGACAACCAAAGCTCCGACTGCATTGGCTATCGTAGCGCATTCCTCTAATCTGAAACCTTTGAGAAGGCCCACAAGCAGTCCAGCGTCCCATCCATCGCCAGCACCGGTAGTGTCAATAACATCAACTTTAAAGGCTGGCACTGAAGCCTCAGATTTGTCCTTTAACTTGATGAAGGAACCTTTAGATCCTTGCTTGACGCCCACAATATTAACTCCAAATCTTATTGCTTTGTCAGCCACCTTCCTAGGGTCGTTGGTTCCGAACATGAATTCAGATTCTTCGTTGGAAAATGTTGCTATGTCAGCAATTCTAAGCATTTGCATGTACATTCTCTTTATTGCTGCTTCAGAGTTCCAGCAATCCGCCCTCAAGGTTGGGTCGAATGAGATCTCGACCCCATTTTCCTTCGCATATTCTACTGCGTTTAGTATGGCTTTCCTTGACGGGTTCTGGGAAAGAGAATGCCCTGAGACGTGTATTACTTTAGCCTTAGATATGTATCGAAAATCCATGTCATCCAGTTCCAAAGAGCTATCCGCAGTTCGACCAACCCAAGGTTTCCTGTAGAAAAAAGATGTTTTCTCACCCGTAACAGGCTGATTGATAACAAATGCAATAGTTGTTCGAGTCCTATTCTTTACCACAACATGTGAGGCATCAACCCTGTTTTTCTTCAGCTCACTAACAATATACTCGCCAAAGGGATCATCGCCTACGGCGGCAATAGCTCCTGAAGGCACACCTAGTCTTGAAACTCCGACCGCCGTATTCATAGGAGCTCCTCCGAAACATCTTACAAAGGTAGCTGCTTCAATATAGGGAACAGGTTCAGATGCAATAAAATCTAAACCTACCTCGCCTATTCCTATCACTTGAGGATGTGTTGCCATTAATGCCACCAAGATGCTTTCTTTTCTGCAGGCTTATCTTGCTTTATGATCGATTAATCTAGTCAAGTAGTTCTTTCCTTCTACCGCTGCTTCTTCCCTTTGATTAAGGCTTACTTCTTTGAAGGGGTATGAATACTCTACAATAAGCCATCCGTCATATCCTACTTGTTTGAATGCTTGCAGGCAGTCTTTCCAGGGAACGGTTCCTTTCCCGATTGGAGGGCAGCTCCATGTTCCGTCAGGCATCTTTCCGTAGGGTCCTCCACCGTAGACAGAGTCTTTGGCGTGTACAATTTCGATATAATCTGACAACGTTCTTATTGCGCCGACAAGGTCTCTTTTGCCTGGTGGGGTCAAATTCAAATTGGCCGGATCAAAAGCAACCCTTAGGGCCTTCGAATTGAAAATCTTCATAAGCTTGAAGAGGTCATTTTCATCTTTCACTAGATTGTGAGGCGTATTTTCCATAGCTAGAGTTGCACCTACCTTTTCGGCATGGTCGACAAGTTTTCTCATAAAATCTTCCGTGAATGTTTTCCACTGATCAACTTTGTCACAGTCGCCACCAGATTCGCATATCAAAATCCTTGAACCAGACTCAGCAGAGTAGCTTAACAAGTTCATTATATCTTCAAGCCGCTTCTTTCTCACATTTCCTGTTACAACTTCGGTTGGAAAAGGTGCAACGGTCGGACCCATTATTGTGTATTGGCCAAATGAGTTGATGTGTATACCAGCATTTTCGGCCATTTTTCTCAGCTTTTCTGGACGTATTAAAACAGGTTTGAATTTGTGAGAATCGGGCCATTCTCTTTCAACAGAGAAACCCAATTCTGCCGATCCTAGCCAAAGCTCAGTGCCTTCAAATCCCAAGTCATGGATCCGTTTCAGACGTTTTTCGATAGGTATATCATAGAACATAACATCTAAAGCAGCAATTTTCAATCCATATCTCCTCTAATCAATGATATATGTTGATGTATTAAGTTTTTTTGGATCTTTTTAATTGCCTTTGCCAGATCTTTTTCGTTTCTGGTAAATATCAATCATCTTCGACTTTAAGTTCTCCATATTCGTTTTTGGAAAAGTTTTTATTATTTTTAACAGTATAACGGGAAAACCATAACGTAAACGGTGGAAAGGTTTGGCTGTCTACTATTCTATTGACGAAGCTATCAACGATTTGAAAATTCCCCAAGAAAATGTTGACTCTATAATTGTGGGGTCAGACAAAATTGCCAGATTTATTTCTGACAGAGTCAATAGTCAAAAAAAGACAAGGAAAGATGCGTATCTACTAGCTTTTGATGGTTTCTTGGGAGTGGAGTGGGAAAGAATAGTTCCTGCCGTGGAAAAATCGCTGAAGGAAAAAGGTTTTGGAGTGACACTGATAGATTTCTCTTCTTATTACAAGTCGCCATCTCAAATAGAGAAAATGATCCGTCCTTTTCTCTCAAGAGATTCTAGCTTTGGATACGTCTTCAAAGGGAAGTTGGAGCTATTCCTGAATTCTACGAGTATTAAGGACCTAGAGAAGAAACTACAGAATTACAAGAAGAAGTCAGAGTATAACTCATCCAATGCTGTAGTATCTTTTGGATATGGTTCAGCAATTCCTCTATTTAGGAAATTATATGATGAAATTTTCTACCTTGATTTGACGAGGGAGGCACTATTCAATCAATCCGAAAAAAACCCCATATTTTTCCTAGGTTCTAAAGGACGAGGAGCTGCTGTACACGATTTCCTGAGGCGCTTTTACTATGTGGATTCGCAGGTATTGAATAAACAAAAAAAATACGTCTTAAAGCATATGAATTGGTATATCGAATGCAACTTCAGTAGCGAGCCTAAGCTTATCCCAAAGGATACATACTATAGGATACTTTCTTCACTCGCAGAACGTCCATTTAGAATAAAGCCACTTTATTACCCAGTAAGGTGGGGAGGAAATTGGATGAAAAAGATCAAGAATCTCCCCGACACAATGCCCAATTCTGGTCAAGGATGTATAGTAGCATCTGAAAATAGTATCAGAATTAGAGTAAACAATCTGTTGATGTTGGAAATGCCTTTTATTGATCTAATGTGGGCAGAAACTGTTAAAATAATGGGCTCGCATTTCTCCAAAAAATTCCGCGGGGGATTTCCTTTCACCTACTGGTATGACGATGGAATTGAAGGAGACAATATGGCGATACAAGTTCACCCCAACGATTCATACATCAAAGACAAATTCAATGAACCAATTCGTCAAGACGAGAGCTATTACATATTGCACACAGGACCCAGATCTGCAACTTATTTAGGTCTAAAGGAAGAAGCTGACCTGGACAGATTTCGAAAAGAAGCTGAGATGGCAGAAAAAGAAGGTGTTCTGCTTGACTATGACGGCTATGTTAACCGCATTCCTTCCAAACCTGGTGACTATTTCCTAATCCCTGCGGGAACAGTTCATGCATCCGGTAGGAATCAGGTGGTTTTGGAAATAGACGGCGGCATAGCAGCTCACAGTCCAGGCTACACGTTCCACATCTATGATTACCTAAAACCGGATTTAAATGGAAAACTGCGTGCCATACACATAGAGCATGCATTCAAGGTGATAAGAAACTATAGAAGAGCCAAATGGGTGCTCAAAAATCTAAAGCAGAGACCTCAACGAATCAGATCAGGCAAAGATTGGGCAGAATACCTTTTGGGACGCCGTGAAGACATGTACTACGAGGTTTGTCGTCTAGAATTCACAAACAAGATTGAAGATAATACGAAAGGGAAACTGACAATATTATCCCTTGTAGAAGGAGATAGTGTTACAGTGCAGTCCCAAAATGATCCCGAGAAACAGTACAAGTTGGAATTTCCCGACACACTGACTGTTCCAGCTTGCCTTGGAAAATTCATTACGACCAATCCTAAAGGCGGATTATGCAAAGTTGTGAAAGCCTCGACCAAATAACAACTTGAATATATTTATGTTGAAATCTTTCCGACTGACTTCACCGAGAAATGTTTAAGTCCAGTAAAACCATTGTAGCAATATATGCCATTGGTGACTAAAGCCAAAGTCGGTTTCTTTGAAGATGATATTACTGGTCCTATAGGATTCCCTCAAACAGGTTATATGGAGAGAACAAGAGTATCTGAAGGGATAAACGATCGCCTATTTTGTAGAACTATGTGTCTCGAATTTGACTCAAGAAAATATGCAATTATTTCTTTAGACTTGTGTGGCATCGATAGAAAGTTCAGAGAGAAAACTTGCTCTCTTATAAATAAAATGACCGATATACCTGATGGGAATATACTGCTTTCCGCAACTCATACTCATTCAGGAATGGACGGCTTTCTTCTAGGATGGAACTTCAAAATCAACAAATTCCCTGCCGTGAAGTTTTACAGAAGCAAAGGCTTGGCTGAGGAAGAAGAGACAAGTGTTGTTAGAGACTTCATGGCATATAAAGTGGCTGGAAGCGTTTATGCTTGCTCGCGTAATATGATTGAAACAAACTTGATTTACAATTCTACCGAACTCTCAGGGGTATGTACTAACCGTGAAGAGCCTTCTGTACCAGTTGATTCGCAACTTATAACGATGAAATTCGAAACAACAGACAAAAAGTCCATAGGTTGTCTGCTCAACTATCCCTGCCATCCAACCGTTCTAGGTTATGATAATTATTTATATTCGGCTGACTTTGTGGGCTATGCTTGTAAGCTTCTAAAATTTTCTTTTGGAAAAGAGTTTGTGCCCTTATACCTGAATGGGGCGTGTGCTGAGATCAGCACAAGGTTCACTAGAAAAAGGCAAACTTTCCAGGAGGCAAAAAGGCTTGGCTACATGTTGGGAAGAAAAGCTCTATTTTTGCTTAATTCGAATGGACAAGAAGGAGAGATAAGTGGAGTTTCGTCTTTAATAAAAGAGGTTCAATTGCCTCTGCGAAAACTTCCGTCGCGCAAAGAAGCATTAGAATTGCTGGCTGAACTGAAGAAAGAACATGAGTTTCTAAAAAGCCAAGGCGCTTCGCCTTC
>Ga0209314_10000311_pt1 | contig 21201 bp, 19 predicted proteins | sample I19B2metaG_FD_184146 | JGI IMG/M metagenome (GOLD analysis project Ga0209314, IMG submission 184146) | Lake sediment bacterial and archeal communities from Gulf of Boni, Indonesia to study Microbial Dark Matter (Phase II) - ​I19B2 metaG... | ecosystem: Environmental > Aquatic > Freshwater >... | reverse complement strand
TCTGGATTGTGATGAATTGACGCTACAGATAGATGACGCTGGCGTTGGGGATCTCCTCGACGGAGTCGTGATCGGAATCTACCGACCCGAAACCGATCGCTTCGACTTCGACGTCATAAATGTAGAGCATTTTCAGAAGGCAAGGTTCAAACAGAAGACATATCTTCCCGAAGCCGCCAATGTGGCGCTCCGATTGGTCGAGAAGTTCTGCCTTGGCAAGGACGAGAAGATCGAGGTCTGCTCAGGATTCATTTTGAGTGAAGCCGTGAAGCTGCTGAGAAGGAAATATGGCGACTCTACGGTGACGGTCGTGAAAATCGTGGGCAAGGCACAGCATAGGACTGAGGAGGCATTCTTGAACGAACTACGGAATCTCGGATATGAGCCAATTCCAAGCAGAGACGCAAGACGGGCGCGAAGCTTCTTTCACATGCTTCGATGGGTAAGACAGGATCGTTCAAGACTGCGATACGTCAAGACCGGTTGGCCTCGTCTGAGAAGGTACATTAGGTTCTAACAACATATCCAGGACTCCCTGCATTTGACGCTTAGTCTCTGCAGTCAAAGAGCCACACCGGACTCTGGTTCCGGTTATGCAATAGAACATCTAACGTTAAGACATTCGCAAGTAACCTGTCTCCACATTATGTTACAGGCAACCTGCGCACCTATCTGAGGCTTATTATAGCCGGGTTGTCCAGCTATCTTCATGGAGAATGGAGGGAAGAGGGCTCCGATCGTTGTAGCCCTAACGATCTTAGTCTTGTTGCTTTGGACTGTTCGGACTGAGGCAAGCTCTTTTCGCGTTGCCCGCGTCTCAGAAATAGATTCCCCCAAGCGAGTAACATGCAATCAAGAGTTCTCGGTAGCTGTGACGTTCGAGTACGCTAGCAAGGTTCTGGTTGATGTTGGCATATTTGAAGAGGAGACTCTTCGCGTAGTTCAGAGTCTCACATTGATAAGTGGCTTCTTCGGCCCGGGAAACGTCACGTTCGTCTTCAACCTAGCCGCACCGGATACCGCAGGCGTTTGGCGTCTCATGGCTGCGACTAGGGCTTGGTGGGCGAACTCTTGGTTCTCGGATCCCGGCCAAGGTGAGAAGGCGTTTGCTGTAGAAGTCGTGTCTGAAAACAGGTTCTGGCTAAACCTGACTTCAAGCTACGCATTTCATGTCGACAATCTACGATACGAGCCGAAGGACGGCCATGATGTGGAAATCCTTCTGTTGCGTGGCCAACATATGGTTTTGGCTGAGCCGATGAGACCGATTCGCGAGGGTGTCCGCCATGTCTTTGATCGATGGAGTGATGGAGTTCAGTCCAACCCGCGAGTTGTCAACCTATTTCACGACACAAAGCTGGGGGCGCTCTATCGTACTCAATATCTTCTGACTGTTGACTCGGAGTTCGGGGATCCGATTGGTGGCGGTTGGTACGACCAGGATAGCACTGCATTCTTCGCGGTTCCTTCCGAAGTAGGAGCAGGAACAGTGGGGGTTCTGAACTTCAAGAACGTCTTCGACAGGTGGGAGGGAGACTGGTCAGGCCAAGAGTCGACTGCTGCTGTCCAAATGCTCAGCCCAAAGAGAGTTCACGCCCTTTGGCGAAGAGAACAAGAATTGTCTCCGGGCCCCACCACCGGTTTGGCATCGTTTTCGTTGGTACTTGCGTCACTTTTCTTCTTCATTCGGGGAGCAAGGAGAAGGTGCTTTGGCAGGAAGCTGTCGTTCAGACTCTTCGGCAGACAGCGGATCATGTTGGCTGTGGCCGTTTGGTTCATGATGAGTTCAATCGCTATTACACCTTCACTAGCTGGTGGAAACGTTACAACCAAAGTCGGCGAGACTTACTGGAGGCATTGGGAGAATGTGGAGAGTGACACCTGCATAATCTGGCTCGGCGGAGGAATTGAGGGGCCGCCCCTAATTGTCAACCCTTACTGGCTTGAATCATACAACACCATGCGCTTCGTGCAAGACCTTGCTAGATACTACTCAGTTCTCACGCTAGAGAGAGGTTCAAGCACTATTTTCCAGACAGCACTGAACAGGACGATACGTGCAGAGTTCTATCCAAGCATGTTGATTCACGATGCGAAAGCATGGGCAACTAGTGCAGGATATCGTTACGTGTACGTGGTTGGCTATTCTGTTGGCGGGATAGCAGCGGCCAGAGAGGCAACAATTGAAGACCCCGAAGCCTGGTCGAGTCCGAACGGAATTGTTCTGATAACTGTTCCGCTAGAGCCGTTCGTGCAGTACGCGAGTCTACTGAGGGCGAACCATCTAATCCTCTATGGAACCGAAATGACCAAATCGTATGTCGATTCCGGCAGAAGCTTCTATGAGTCAACTCCGGCCAGGGGACAATATGAAGACCACTGGCTTCACAAAGAGTTCCGGATTATTAACGATGTGGCGCACGAGGTTTGGACTATCGCAAGGACTGGGCGATATGACTCCGAAGCGATTTCTGTCACAGTGAACTTCATTGAGCGATCAAAGAGCTTGCAGCTGGAGAGACGAAAACCTCTCCTACGAGACGCCTCAAGGAATTTGACCAGCTCCCTGCCAACAAACACACAAGTTAGAGTAGCGTTGACTGACGCCTCTCCACCTCAGGTGGTGCCGCTTGGCGAGGTATTCCGCGTTTCGGCGACAATTCGCTGGCAAAAACCTAGCAATGCTCAAGGATGGATCGTCCTCTACTCTTCTGATGCGGATACGATCTTGTCAGTCCGACAGCTGTCAGCTGCGGAAAACGGGTTTGGGAAGATCACCTTGCTCGCTGAGGCCCCGAACAGGAATACTCACATGAGCCTAAGCCTCTTGGTCTTGTTCAGTGACAACGACAGGTGGGCTATTCCGACGGGAGATTACTCGCTATTTGTGAAGGTCTTGGTTTCTGATTCGGTTGATCTGATTGTCAAAACAACTCTTCCCAGGATCCAGGTGGGGATCAACGGGGCCTCCTATACTTCCGATGACATGGGAATAGTGAAGGTGGCTGTTGTTCGAGGCTATTGTGTCGTAGAGATCCCTCCAATCACCTACTTGACGAGCCGTGAGCGAGCGATATTCGAAGGGTGGAGAGACGGGCTTCATCCGGCCAGAAGAACTCTTAAAGTAACGCAGAGCCTCCAAGTCGAAGCACTCTTTCGTCTTCAATACTACATATCGGCCTCATCAGAGGTTGGACATGTCGCAGGAGGCGGCTGGTACGATCAAAATGCTACAGCCACGATCACAGTATCTCCCCCGATGATACGGGATCGCGTTAACGGCACTTTGGTGATCCATAGGTTCAACGGATGGTCTCTAGACCCTAGAGACCGAAACGTCGTTCTTACCATGGTCGTCACGAAGCCGACAGAAGTCGAAGCTCGCTGGTTGAAGGTCACACACGGAGAGAAGGAGGACATCACAGTGTACGCTTTGGAAGTTTTCGCTTCGTTTCTGCTCCTTGTCGTTTCGATGGCTTTCGCAAGAACGAGGCGTGGTTTAGGCTGATTCTTATGTGTCTGGCCATGGGCTTTCGTGCGGGGCGACGGGCCTTAGATTTTTTGCGAGGAAATCTGCAATTCTCTCAGTTTCGATAACAATTTAAGTCTGCTGCCTGAAATAATTACAACCATGCGAGAAATTCTTGACGGCAAGGACGTGGAGATTCTCAAGATAATTCAAGAAGACTGCCACATCGCCGCAAGGGAGATCTCAAACAGAACTGACACCCCTGTAACAACTGTGTTTGCAAAGATCAAGCGGATGGAGCGATTGGGCATAGTCAAAGGCTACCGCGCAGTCTTAGACTCAACGAAACTTGACATGGGAACCACGGCTTTCGTCCTAGGGTCATTCGCGTATAGAGGCGAAGGTGGAAAGGTTCTGTCTCAAAGAGAGGTTGCGAAACAAATTGCGGGTTTTCCCGAGGTTCAAGAGGTCCACATAATTTCTGGCGATTGGGATATACTGATGAAAGTGAAGGAGAGGGATGTAGAGTCGATAGGTAAGTTTGTGGTTGACAAACTCAGGCTAGTCAAAGGAGTCGAGAAAACGTTGACTTGTCTCGTATTCGAGTCCGAGAAGGAGACAACTACAATACCCCTATGACTTTCTTCTCTTGGTTATCGCAGGAAGTCTCAGAAGCAGTGCCCTATACGGTTGCTTCTTCTCCTCTGCTGAGCACCAAGACCTTGATGTTGCTCTTTGCCTCTACCTGTCTTTGGAAGTCTTTGACATTCGCCTCACGGCGATGGATTGGAATGACTATCTTGGGTTTGATAGCCAGAGTCGCTTCCACCGCCTCAGGCACATCCATTGTGTAAGTGCCATCGATTGGGAGAAGAGCTACGTCTATCGCTGGTAGTGTCTTCATCTCCGGTATGAAGTCAGTGTCACTTGCGTGGAATATCGTCTTTCCTTCAGATCTTATGATTACAGCAATGTTCTGCCCTTTGGGATGGAATGGGACTCCCGGCGACCTAAACCTTTTTTGATTGTATGAGTGCACGGCTTCAATCTCTATTCCGTCAAGCTTTTGCTTTTGACCGGCCTCCATCGAAACGACCTTTCCCGAGATCTCCTTTGCACAGCTTTTCGCAACGACAAAGATCGTATCGTCCTTACGTGCCATGGATATCTTTGGCTGGTTCAGGTGGTCGCCGTGTCCGTGTGTGACGACAATTATGTCTCCTTTCTTGTCATACTCGCCTTGGTAAGGGTCAATGTAGAGGATTTTGCCGCCTGTTTCAATCATCACACTTGCATGGCCCAGCCACTTTAGCTTCATTGCGAATCACAACACGATCATTTGGCGCAGATATTTGTCTTTTCACTTCTGCAGGTGTGCTTTGCAGGAAGGTCTGTGCTGCTCAAAGCCTTGGCTCAGGTAAGCGTAAATCTGGCACTGGCAATTGGTCGGAAGGCAGATGGACTGCCACTATATGCCTTGGCGTGCATCATGGACTACGATCTTTGTTAAACCTTTTCGCTTGTGGAAATGCCATATTTCCGCTCTTCCTCGATAGGCCTCAGCCCAACCCCTGAGGATTTGTCTGTCGAGCTCACTTGCTCTGCCCTTTCCACTTTTGACTTGGATGAGGAGGGTCTGGCCGTCTCTTCCAGCGAAGATGTCCACGGGGCTATGAGATGCTGCGCTTCTGCTGCAGAGCCATCCGTCTTTCCGAAGGGCCTGAAGAACCCTGTACTCTCTACTGCGGCCGCGTGTATATGCAGTCGACACCATGGTTGCGAAATGTGTGAGACCAATGATTAAAGGCCGTCGCACTAGCACACAAAAGACCAATAACGACAGCAGCGCTCGATCCGCTGAGAGGGCCTACACGCAGGTACGAATACCTTACCCTTGAAGCGTCGGCAAGAAAGAAACGAATCTAACGATCAGGTACAGTTACGCTGAGCGAATTGATTGATTAGGCCAAGGCTACACTATGAATGGGAGGATGACGAACTATGTCCGAACGTAGGTTGTTGATGATTCCTGGATCAACAATTCAAGATCCCTCCGTTCTGAGAGCCATGTGCCAACAGTCCGATTCGCATCTCAGTCTTGAGTGGGCAGAGAAATTCAAGGCAGTCCTAAACGATCTGAAGAAGATACTCCTGACGAGTGGAGAAAGCTTCGTCTTCGCGGGAAGCGGAACCTTGTCTCAAGAGGCCGGGCTGGGAAGTCTCATCGAACCTGGCGACAGCGTGCTCTGTCTTGACAATGGGTATTTTGGAGGTCGCTTTGCTGATATCGCGAGGCGTTACGGAGCGAGGACCGAGGTTCTCCGAGTTGAATGGGGACAGGCCATCAAGGCCGAGGAGGTCAAGAGGGCTCTCAAGGGGAAGCGGTTCAAGGCTGTGACCGCTGCTCACGTTGAGACCTCTACAGGCGTGGCGATGCCGATCCGAGAGATCGGTGAGGCTTTGAGGGATTCTGGCTTATTCTTTGTTGTGGATGCAATCGCCTCTCTTGGAGGCATGGAGCTTCGTCCAGATGACTGGGGTTTAGATGTGGTCTGCTCCTGCTCCCAGAAGTGCATAGGAGTTCCTCCTGGCCTTGTACTAATCGGAGCGGGTAGGAGAGCAGTGGAATTCCTGCAACAGCGAAAAAGTGATGTTCCTGCCTTCTACGCGGATCTGAAGAACTGGCTCCCATGCATGGTCGACCCAGCCAAATATCACGCAACGCCTCCCATCAACCTGATCTACGCCCTGGGGCAGGCTTGCAAGCTCATCCTGAAAGAAGGGCTAGAAGCCCGCTTCATCCGCCATAGAAAACTCGCCGAAGCCTTCAGGGAAGCCATGAAGGCCTTGGGGCTGAGGCTTGTGCCTGAACCAGGCTTCGAAGCTGACACAGTCACCGCAACATACTATCCTCAAGGCGTTGAGGACTCGGCTTTCCGGCAGGAAGTTGAGAGAAATGGCGTCATAATCGCCAGAGGCTTTGGCCCGCTAGAAGGGAAGATCTTCCGAGTGGGGCATATGGGACAGGTGACCCTCGCCGACCTGATGGCAACGATAGGCGCAATTGAAAGATCATTCAAGGCGTTACAAGTCGAAATCGAGTTAGGGAGCGGACTCGTAGCGGCACAAAAGGCTCTCATGCAGCCGTCACCTGCTAAATGAGTTCCTGATTCGCATAGTGCCGTCGTCCAACGACCGCTCCTCCTTCCACTAGACAAGCTTCCAGAATAACGTACCATACTGAACTACTTCGAAGATCCGACAATTCAGCTTCTTGAACATGGGTGGCCCCACACCCCTCGTTCAAAGGTAACTATGCTGACAGCGGTGGAGGGCAACAGATCGAAAGAGTTCAACCTCCGAGCATGTTCGCCTAAGTCGCATGTTTCAGTTGGTCTGTGATTCTCTGATAAACTGATTGATTAGGTCAAGGCCAGCTCTGAGATAGTTAGATTCAGCTCCGTAGCCTATTCTCAAATATCCGTCAATCCCGAAGTGGTCTCCGGGAACGACGAGTACGCTCTTCTGCTCGCGGAGCTTCTCTGCAAGACTGGTCGAATTGATCTTCGGCTCGTATTTGATGAAGGAGATGGCTCCCGCCTTCGGCTTGACAAAGCTGAAGATCCCTGTTCGGTCGACCCATTCCTCCAATATCGGGAGGTTGGTTCTTAGGATGTTCCTCGTTCTTTCAAGTATCTCGTTCCGTTTCTTGAGGGCTATGCATGCGAGTCGATCGCTGACCGATGAGGGAGCAATCGTCGTGTAGTCATGATAGGACCAGAGCTTTGCGATTGTCGTCTCCGGACCGGCGATCCATCCGATCCGGAGCCCAGGAAGACCATACGCCTTTGAGAGTCCATTCGTCACTATGGTCCGATCGTAGATATCGAGAAACGACTGAGTTGTTTGGTCGTTAAGCTCAGCGCCTTGATAGACCTCATCTGAGAGTATCCATGCTCTGCTCTCAGTTGCGAGGTCTCGAATGGCATTCATCGTTGCTGTTGAGAGGACGGCGCCGGTCGGGTTGTTTGGGTTGCATATTACGATCAGCTTCGTCCGTTTGCTAACTAAGCTCTTCAGTTGCTCGATGTCCGGGGTCCAAGCGTTCTTCGCTCTGAGTCTGAATGGCTTCACTTTAGCCCCCATTGACCGTGCGATCCCCCAAATCTGCATGTAGTTTGGAAGCATCAACACAACTTCGTCTCCTCGCTCGACTAGATCTAGGATTGAGATGAAATTGGCTTCTGAGCTACCGTTTGTGACAAGGATGCTGCTAGGTGTCCTTCCTTTGTAGAGTTGGCTGATCAGTTCTCGAAGCTCAGGCGTCCCGTTCGTATAGCCATAACCCAAACTGGTGTTGGCCAAAATCTCCAGTTCGTCACCCACAAGTTCTCTGAGCCTAAGTGGATGGACCCCGCTCTCGGTAAGATTGTATTGGACAACGTTCTCGTATGTCGATTGCCACCGTTCCATCTTGAAGAGTTCGATCTTCAAATCCTTCATCACCCACGCTTTACCAATCACAACAGCCTACCAGACAACGGTTCTCGCGTGTAACATACTTCCGTCGCTATTGCAATACTCGATGGATAGGTTGATAAGCTCTCAACCGGGGAAAAGCTTCCCACATGGTGACATTCGCAACTCTATGCTACGTCTTTCGGGGAGGGAAAGTTCTTCTCCTTTTCAAGTCAAAGGGGCTGTTCGGCGAGGGCAGGTGGAACGCCCCTGGCGGAAAACTCCTCAGTGGAGAGACCCCTGAGGCCGGAGCGGTACGAGAAATGTTCGAAGAAACCGGGGTAAAGGTGCAAAACCTGTGTTTTCATGGGATTCTCAACTTCTATCTGGGTGGCCGCAAGAAACTGGACCAAACGGTATTCGTCTTCTCTTCAAAACTCGCAAAGGGAAGACTCAAGCAAAGTGTCGAAGGCCAGCTCAAATGGTTCGCTAAGGTTCAGATACCTTATGATCAAATGTGGGACGATGACAAAGTGTGGCTTCCATTGATGTTCGAAGATAAGAGCTTCGTCGGAAACTTCTACTTCAGCGACGGATATCAGAAGCTCGAAAGCTACAGTCTGGAGGAAATCGAGCCGAGCTAGTGGCCAACCTCAGGAATGATCAGCTTAGCAGCCGCTGAAATGATATTCAGAGCAATCGAGGGGAAGATCCCCAGAACAATCGCAGCGATGGCGAGGCATAATGCCGGCCCCCACATAACTGGAGAAGCCTCTTTGACATCTTTCAGGTGATCAGGCAACTTCCCGAAGAATACACGCCACACGAACCATAGGTAGTATGCCGCAGTAATGACTGCGCTCATCGTGGCGATAAATGTAAGTAGGTTTTGTCCCTCGAACAGTCCTAAATCATGGTTGATTCCACCCGCGAACATCATTGACTCACTAAAGAAGCCACTGAGCGGAGGTGTACCGGCCAGTGTAAGGGCCCCGATCACGGACACCACAGCAGTCATAGGCATCTTGCCTGCAAGTCCGCCGTACTGCCTTAGGTCTCGAGTTCCTGTCTGGTGCATCAAGATTCCCGATGACATGAAGAGGAGTGCCTTGCAGAGCGCGTGATTGACGATGTGGAACAGCCCCCCTGTCAAGCCCATTACGGATCCTGTGGTCAATCCGAACAATATGTACCCCATCTGACTGACGCTTGAGTAGGCGAACAGCCTCTTAACGTCAGTCTGCGCTATAGCCATCAAGCCACCGTACACCATCGTAACAACTGCCAGAGTCAACAGGAATGTCGAGACTCCCTTGAAGCTTGGGAAGAAGATTCCGAGTGAAATCCTTGCAATAGCGTAGGCGCCGCACTTGATCATAACTCCAGAAAGCATTGCACTTATCGGTGTAGGCGCCTCCGCGTGGGCGTCAGGTAGCCACGTGTGTACGGGAAAGACCGCCATCTTAACCATGAAGCCAAAGATCATCAATGCAAAGATGACCATGGCAACATTCGGGTTGACCTCATCGATCTTATGCGTCAGCTCCGAGATCTCAAACGTATTCGTTAGGACGAAGGTGGCCAAGATGCCGAAGAGGAGGCACACCGCCCCAACATGGGTGAAGATAAAGTACTTGAAGCCAATCCTTGCTGCGCGCTCCGGAGTCCCCCAAAACACTATCAGGAAATATGAGGGGATCAGCATTAACTCCCAGAAGACGTAGAACTGAAGCAGATTCGATGAGAAGACGACACCGAGCATGCCGCCGATGAACAGAAGCGTGTTGCCGAAATAACCCGCGTGACCATGCTCACGCTCCATATACCCAACGGCGTAGACGGTCGCGAGGAAACTCACCGAAGCTATGATAAACGCTATTGCCACACTCAAATCATCAATCTGGAACCCAAAGGTTACTCCAATCGAAGGAATCCAAGGATAGATATGTCGGATGGGAGTTGCGCCCTCTGCAATTGTGTCCGGAATCATTGACCCTACCAGAATGACCGGTACCATAGCGGCCAATGTCGCCAGCCATCCCACATACTTCTCAATCTCCTTGCTTCCTTTTCCAACCGCATATACAGTGATTCCCAAGACAATCGGCAGGAAAACTGCAAGCGCACCCGCGTTTCCTATCATCTCAATTTCCTCTCTATCTCAGAAATCCTCCTACATATAGCGACAACACAAGAAACAAGACAAATGCAAATCCCACAAGGATCATGTTGTATGAAAGTACACCCGTGTGCGTCTTTCTGAATCGGGAAGACAGCCCAACGGCACCATCAGCGACTAAATAGTTGAACCCATCGATGCCACCGAGTTCGACATATTTGTAGAATAGCCCTGAGAATCTCTTTGTCGCTCCTGCAACCAGGTAGTTTAGGCCGTCGATGCCAGCAACATCAACGTACCGATAAAGAAAAACCGAGAGTCCACGAATCACATTTGCAGCCGCATAGTTAAACCTGTCAACCACAGCAACCTCGAATCTACCGTAAATGTTGCTGCAGAGCCCAATTAGCCCAACGACAAACACTCTGCGATAGGCCGGGCCGAAATAGCTTCGATGCAAGTTGAGAATTTTCCTCAGAACAAAGTTCTTTTCAATCGTGCTGGCGAGCTGGTTTTCTGTCATACGATAGAGAAGGTAGGTTCGCGCTCCGCCGATAACAAGTACTCCGGCGACAAGTGCGAGAACAGCACACCCCACTTCCTCATGGATCGCATGCATGATCTTTTCTGTTGGACTGGCTGACACCGCACAAAGGAGACAAGTGAAACTCATAGACAATGGCTCACCGCGCTAGGAAGATCCAACCTCGCCAAGGCAATCACTGCCATTCTTCTTCAACTATAGCCATTTCTTGATCGTGTGCGTTGGTACATATCCCTAACGAAGCGTATGGGTCAGGTTCTCGCAATATAACAGTAACTATTCGAATCAGTCCTACGAAAGAGATTTGCTAGTTCGTCATTTGGCGCCTGTGAGTTTTCGGCCGCCGGTTTTGAAGCGAGCCGTTCTTCAATGGATCGATAGAGCCACTGCGAAGCAGCCTCAGGAACGTTCGATGCCAGATTCGAACCTATTACTGCTTTATATGAAACTCTGGCGAGAATATGCGACGTGGCTGCGAATGAAAATTGCACTTGTGGCGGATCAGAGTACCGCCACATCCTTCAAGCTGGCTGGGTTGAGCGACGTCACTGCCGTCAAGAACGCAGAGGAGGCCGAGAAGAGAATCGACGAACTCTTGGCGAGAGCCGATATGGCCGTGATCCTTGTTACTGAACGGCTGGTCGATGAAGTTTCCGGATTGGCCGAGAAAGTTGCTGAGCGGAAGTATCCGCTGATCGTTCCGATTCCAGAGATCCGGGGACCGCTGGTCACGAAGACTGATCTCATGGTTGAGCTTATTAGACGAAAGGCGGGTATCGAGGTCAAACTGTGATAGGATTAGAGCTAGCTTTCGAGGTAACATGAGTTGTCTATGGCCGGTTCGGTCTTTCGCGTCGCGGGTCCATTTATTATCGCTAAGAGCATGGCTGGCTCGCGGATGTATGAACTCGTAACGATTGGAGAAGAAGGTGTGATCGGCGAGATCATCCGTCTTGAAGGTGAGACGGCAGCGATACAGGCATATGAAGAAACGGCGGGGATAAGACCTGGAGAAAAGGTGGTAGGAACTGGTAAGCCGTTGTCCGCGGAGCTTGGTCCTGGCGTTATCGGGCAGATCTATGATGGAATTCAACGACGTCTACCAGTTATCCAGGAAATGGTTGGACCACGGATCAAGAGAGGTGTAATGACATCCGCGCTTGACCGAGAGAAGAAGTGGAGTTTTGAGCTGACAGTGAAAAAAGGGTCGAAAGTCGTCTGCGGAGACCCTATCGGCTCAGTAGAGGAGACGCCACTGGTTAAGCATAGAATTCTCGTTCCACCGTGGATCGCCAGTGGCACAGTAGAGGAAATCACTGAGGGCAAATTTGCGGTCACGGAACCAATCGCAAAGATCAAGACAGAGCGAGGCTCAGAGAAGTTGTGTCTGATGCATTCTTGGCCTGTGCGCCAAGCCAGACCGTACACAACGATGTTGCCCACAGATGTTCCCTTGGTGACTGGCCAGCGAATAATTGACGCCTATTTTCCGATAGCAAAAGGCGGAACGGCAACAGTGCCTGGGGGTTTTGGAACTGGAAAGACAGTTCTCCTGCAGTCCCTAGCCCAATGGGCTGATGCGGATATAGTGATCTTGGTGGGGTGCGGTGAGCGCGGAAACGAGATGGCAGATGTACTTGAGAAATTTCCTAGATTGAAGGATCATCGCTCAGGAATGCCTCTTATGAACCGAACTACCATCGTAGCCAATACTTCAGACATGCCGATTGCTGCAAGGGAAGCAAGCATCTACACGGCCGTGACCCTCGCCGAGTACTACAGGGACATGGGCTACGATGTTGCTTTGATGGCAGATTCAACCTCCAGATGGGCTGAAGCTCTCCGAGAGATATCTGGACGACTGGAAGAAATGCCAGGCGAGGAAGGTTACCCGGCGTACCTCGCCTCAAGGCTCGCTGAGTTCTACGCAAGAGCAGGCAGAGTGAGGACTTTAGGTAGTGAGGAACGGTACGGATCCATAACGGCTATCGGTGCGGTTTCGCCTCCAGGCGGAGACTTCTCAGAGCCTATTACTGGAGATACTCTGCGCTTGACGAAGGTTTTCTGGGCGCTTGACTTCGCTTTGGCCCACCGCCGGCACTTTCCCGCTATCAACTGGTTCATGAGCTACTCGGAGTACATGCGCACGTTGGAGCAATGGTACGAGAAGATTGGAGCAGGTTGGTCGAGACTTCAGGAGGAGGCGATGACCCTATTGAAGGAAGAAGAGGAGCTCAGGGAGATTGTGTCTCTGGTTGGAGCCGAGATATTGGGCGACAAACAGCGCTGCGTGTTTGAGGCTGCAAAGATGCTGAAGGAATACTTCCTCCTGCAAAGCGCTCTTCACCCTGTAGATATGTATTGTCCTTTGAAGAAGACCTACGACATGCTCCGTCTAATCTTGATGTTCTATGAGAAAGCGAAGATGGCCGTGGATCTAGGTGTGTCTCTGAATGACGTGCTTTCCGTCGGCGTGAGGGAAGACCTTATCCGGATGAAGATTATTCGACCTGAAGAATTCGGTGAGGCGAGCGCGAAGATTGAAAGTAGAATGAATGAGCAGTTTGGCCAGCTTATCCAGAAGACAAAGGAGGCCAAGCAGACATGAGTGTCCTGGCAAAGACTGGAAGGAGATTCCTGACAACTCGAGAGATTTCTGGCCCATTGCTATTCGTCGAATCCACAGCTGGTGTTGGCTACGGAGAGCTCGTTGAGGTGACCACCCCGGGGGGCGAGGAGAGGACTGGACAGGTAATAGATGTCAGCGAGAAGGTGACGATCGTCCAAGTTTTTGAGGGGACTTCAGGCCTCGACGTTAGGGCAACAGCAACGCGCTTCACTGGAGAAAGCATCAAGCTACCAGTTTCTACCGACGTTCTTGGGCGGATGTTTGGCGGCAGCGGGAAGCCCATAGACGGCGGTCCAGCCATAGTTCCTGAAGACTGCTGGGATATCCATGGCATACCAATTAACCCGTATTCCAGAGCGCACCCAGTGGACTTCATTCAGACCGGGCTTTCAGTCATTGACGGAATGAATCCTTTGGTAAGAGGGCAGAAGCTTCCTCTCTTCTCTGGGACTGGTCTGCCGCACAAGCCAATAGCTTCACAGATCGTGAGGCAGGCAAGGGTCAGGGCTGAGGAAGAAGTCTTCACAATAGTCTTCGCAGCTATGGGCATAACCTCTGAAGAGGCCAGGTTCTTCGAAGAAGACTACGCAAGGATGGGGGTTCTCGGCCGTGTGGTTATGTTCGTCAATCTGGCGGAAGATCCTGCTATCGAACGCATCCTGACTCCAAGAATAGCTCTAACTGCGGCAGAGTACCTAGCTTTCGAGCATAACATGCATGTCCTCGTGATTCTCATCGACATGACGAACTATTGTGAGGCCTTGCGCGAAATCTCCGCTGCTCGGGTAGAGATCCCCGGTAGACGTGGCTATCCTGGATACATGTACACGGATCTCGCGAGCATCTACGAGAGAGCTGGAAGGATTCACGGAAAGAAAGGGTCAGTGACTCAAATGCCTATCTTGACGATGCCTGACGACGACATAACTCATCCAATTCCTGACCTAACAGGCTACATTACAGAGGGGCAGATAATCCTCGACAGAGGAATGTTCAAGATGGGCTTGTACCCACCGATAAATCCTTTGCCATCTCTCTCCCGTCTAATGGACAAGGGAATAGGTCCCGGAAAGACGAGGGAAGACCACAAGCAGCTTTCAGATCAACTCTATTACGCATATGCCCAAGGGAAGGTTCTTCGAGAGACCGCGCTGGTTTCAGGGGAGGCTGCCCTGACTAGTGTTGACAAGCTTTACCTCAAGTTCGCAGACCGGTTTGAGAAGGAGTTCATAGGCCAGGGACTAGATGAGAACCGAGATATAGAGAAGACTCTAGACATCGGTTGGGAGCTTCTGTCGACGCTCCCTGAGTCTGAGTATGCGAGGATCGATCCGGACATCATAAAGAAGTTCCATCCAAAGTACAGGGAGTAGGATGCGGAAGAACAACTTTGTCAGTCGAGCTCGCGGGAATACATCCTACACGCATAGAGCTTGTAAGGTTGAGGCGTCGAAAAGCTCTTGCAGAAGGAATCGTCGACATATTGAAGAAGGATTTGGATGCACTAACGGCATCCCTTTTCGAACATGCACAAGGAATACCATCGATGCGGAGCCAGATCCGTGAAGCTCTGAGAGAAGCCTACCGGTTGTTCATTGAGGCCGAAATGATCGCTGGCTTAAGAAAAATCGAGGAGATATCACTAGTCGCAAAACCGATTGAACTCGATGTTCAAATGGGGTTGAAGAGCGGCGTTCTCGGAATCCAACTTCCCGCCTTCCAGCTAATCAAAGGGAAGATTGGCAGCGTTGAGCCTCGCTACAGCCCGCAAGACGCACCGGCAAAGCTGGACGAGTCGACTTCAAGGACGAAAGAGGCATTAGTACATATTGTCATGTTGGCGGAAACAGAAGCCTCGATCAAGGAGATTCTTGAGGTCATGTCAGTCAAAAGGCGGCAGGTCAATAGGCTTCAGTATAAGGTTTTGCCGCAGCTAGACGCGGCGATACGGTATATCGAGCTTATACTTGAAGAAACGGAGCGTCAGGATGCCATCAGGGTAAGAGTCCTCCAGAGAAAAAGAAAAGAAAGAGCAGAACACGCATAGTGAGCGGAAGCCAAACGCTGTCGTGGGAATCCTTGACTGAGAATGAAGCATCGCAGATACTGATAGAACCGAAAAGCAGGGTAATTGAGACGCTGCGACTAGCGGTCCTAGATGTAGGAATTCAGGAGCTTATTCGACGAACAGGTAGTACCCCCGGCCTCTTGGAGAAATGGATCAATGGAAAAGAATGGGTTCCACTGAACGTGGTCAAAGAGGCCTGTGAAATAAACCGGAATCGTCAAGGTAGTCCCTCCTATTCCAGAATCCTATCCGAATGTACCGCGGATGCTCAATTCAAGATACTCGCTAGACTCGAAGTTGGGAAGCCAAGGGCTCCAGTCACGGGAGAGGTCTCACCTTCCGAAGCTGGAGTCTCAGGAGAAAGATTTCAAGAACCAGGTGCAATGGCAACGAGATCAGAGGCAGGGCGTCAAATCGTCAAGGTTACTGTTGTCCTATTCGTTGTGCCACTGTTAGGGGCGGCGGCAGGTTTCTTGATAGCAGGTCCCCAAGGCGCAGTTACAGGGACAATATCGAGCTTTGCAATTGTGACGGTGCTTGCCTTTCTCTTCCTGACCATCTTTCCTAGAAAATCCGTAGGAGCTAGCTAAGAAAGCTAGCATGGTCCCTAGACCCGGGTTCATTGGTCAATTCTACGGCCGTAGTCGTACTACTTCGGCTCGATCTGAATGGAAGCAATTCCTTAGCTGAGGGCAGCTGAATTCACTGAACCCCCCTTTCATGGGCGTACAGGTTGACAAGTGAGAGGCCGATTTGGCGCAAATTCCTGTCAATCTTCTTCTGTGATCCCAAAAAGTTACGTATGTCTTGAACCGTTTAAGATGCCTCCAGTGGCACTTGAGATGAGTGCGTGGAAGTACAGACGACTGATGCCCAAAGTCCTAGTGAGCAAGCTTCGTCTAGTTCAAACAGAGAACATCCTCGACCTAGTAGGAAATCCGCTCGATCAAATATGCTCACGGCTTGCAAAGACCCCCTACCAGAAGGATATCCTGGAAATACCCACGCAGCAGTTTTCCTCAACTTTACTGGAGGAAGCTCTCTTGAAGAACTTCATCAAGACCGTTGATGAAATCGCTTGTTGTTCCCCGAAAGGTATTCGTGCTTTGCTCACCGCGATCCTGATGAAGTTTGAGGCAGATTGCCTGAAAGCTATCCTGAGAACAAAGTCGGCCGAATTGGAGCCAGATCAAGCGATGAAGTACATAACTCCGGCAGGCAGGCTGAGCGCAGCCAAGTGTATGGACATTATGAAGAACTCTTCGAGTATACGTGATGTTGTGAAGCTTCTGTCAGACCTTGAGTATGGACACGTGCTTGAGGAAGTCTTACCGGAGTATGAAAAGACAGGACTGCTATTTTCACTAGAGGTCGCTGTTGACAGACACGTCTACGGAAGAATCTGGAAGGCCGCCAAGAAACTCAGAGGTTTGGACGGTAGGATTGCCAGAGCGATTGTCGGCCTGGAGATCGACTCCGTGAACATCAAGGTTATTCTGAGGTTCAAGGAAACCTGTGTTGGCGAAGATTTGGCAAGACAATACTTGATGCCTGTGTCTGAGGTTTTCGGAGCGGCCGAATTAGAAGGCGCGGTCCGGGCAAAAGAAGTCAAGTCGGCCATTGAGCATTTGCTAGACGCGGCGAAGGTCAGCTTGGCTAGAGATCATCAACACCTTTTGATGGATGTGATGAAAGAGTACGTGACCCACAAGTCGATGTCCCATCTGGAAGCGCTCCTCGAAAGGGAACTTCTTGAGACAAGTCTGAGAATGTTGAAGAGGTATACTCCTTTCTTCAACGTCGGATTCGTCCTAGCGTTTCTGAACCTGAAATGGTTCGAGTTGCGAAATCTAAGAACGATTATTAGAGGAGCGGAAGAAAAGATGCCTTCAGCTAGGACAAGGGAATTGCTCGTACTTTCGTCGTAGTCGATTCTTGGATAGCTGGCTTCGAAAGAACCAGGAGATTCTTACCTTCGAATTCTGGTCTGGCGCCTTTCAATCCATTCCCTTAGGGCTGAGCTTCTATCAACTGGGTCTAGTGATCTTGTGTCGAAAAGGGAAGGTGGAAGTGTTGAGGCTCGGGCGTAGCGTGACCTTCGTGATTGCTCTTGAAGCTTCTTCTGAAGCTCCAGATAGGCCTTGCGGACTCTCAGTCGGGCACTTAGTGCGATGGATGCGAAACGCTGCTTTACATTCGTGACTAGAAGCCGAGTTCTGTACTTTTTCTGAACTCTGCTCTCGCCATGTACTCGCATCAGAAGATCCTGTTGCCTTAACTTACCTGTTAGGCTCTTTGCTTCTCTGCCTATCCTGAGTCTTGTCGACCTTTCTTTGGTTGATCGGAGTTCTTGGTTTAGTCTTTCAAGCTCTTTTCTCAGTCTAATGAACTCGGAAAGATGAGGGTAGCTCGCTGCGAGGGCCTGATATTCAGAAGACTCGCGGGTCACCGCCTGAGGAGGCATCCTGATGAGCTTTTCGTAATACGAGTAGCCCTCTTTTTTTTCTTCCATGATTTCCACTAAGCGTGATCGTTTAGATGGTGCCGATGACCATGAATGATATCAGGAGACCGTAGATGGCAAGAGCCTCTGACAGAACTACTCCTATAACATTCGATGAGTATGACTCAGGCCTCTCAGCCGTTGCTCCAATCAGCGAGGATCCTGCGTAGCTAATCCCAGCACCTGCCGCGCCCGTTCCGACAGCGATTATTATGCCCGCCATAAGCGCCCTGAAAGCAGTCTCCATCGTCTTCATCTGAGGCAGCTTTGATATGAGCATGAAAGCGATCAGCAACCCATAGATTGCCAGAGCCTCTCCCAGAACAACAGTGATGATCAATCTGCTGAGTAGCTCAGGTTTCTCAGTTCCAACTCCAGCCATGGCAGTTCCACAGACTATGATCGCAGTGGCCGCTGAGATTGTTGGCACACCAATAGACAACAATATGGCGATCAGACCGGTGAGGTTCGGGTCCAACATAATCATCGCTCCTTGAGCACCATTATGTGAATTTGAACGGTTTAAAAGGAATTCCCTCACCCGAGTAGAACTTTGAGAACCATTCGATCCAGTGAAGGCGGAGTGTATGTACGAACACGATCAATCCTTCGATAATCATCACAAGTATGGTTCCTATTGCTATGATCGGGATGCTCATAGGCGGGAAATGGCCGTGCTCCACACCTCCAAGCACCAAGAACAGATAGTTCATGACACTGTGAACTAGACCCAGAGCCATCAGTCTTCCGTAGGAGAGAGTGTGGCTCAACGTTTCAGCAAAAACCTCGACGCCAAACCCTATGCCTTCCATCGCACCTTCAGCGATTGCTGTGAACACCACTAATAGAACCAGAGGGGCTAAGACAAGCCCCGCGAGCATCACACCGCCTTCGGCGAACCACCTTGAAATACTTGATATTCCTCCCCAGTATGACCACATAATGAGTCCGCCCCAAAGCAGCCAGAGCCAGGCAACCGGAATCGGCGCACGCTTGAACTCCCGTTCTCTAATCGTGTTGAAAAGTTTCAGAACAAGTCCTAGGCTTATGTGAAGTGCGCCTACCAGGATGGCGAACCTTATCATCTTCATAGGCTCATGCATCGGCTCAAAGCCACCGATGTAGAAGGGTCCAATCCTTCCCAGCTTCATCGGGTGCAGAACGCCCGATGGGCCGAAGAACTCCCCGAAAATGAATCCCCAGAATATGGCAGCCAATCCGAGCAATATGAACATTTCAGCGCTGACGAGTAGATACCTCACGATATCACCCGCCTCCTCCAATTTGATCTTCCTTTTGAAATACGTCAACAGCCCTCCTAGTGCCGCGAATATCACTCCCTGCCCGACATCAGCGAACATTATTCCAAAAAGCATTGGGAAGGTTATTGCCATGATTGGGACAGGATTGACTTCGCGGGCTGAAGGGTAGCCAGAAGAGAAGGTCAGCTTCTCGAATGCCTGCATAAAGCTCGGCGCTGGCTTGAGCATGACAGGTTGCTTTTCACCGTGTTTAGCTGGCTCTTCAGTGATCACACAGTTGCCTCCAGTTGCTTTCCTTACTATCTCCATAGCCTCCTTCAAGTCGTCGTCTAGGACCCAAGCTTCAAAGTAGATTGTCTTGGCGGTTCTCGCGAATTTTCCCTCAGCTTCTGACACTTCTCTTTCAACTTTGACAGTTCCCTGCAAGGTCAGTAGGTCTTCTCGAATCTCACCCAGCTTCGTCCCCTCTTCAATCGAACGTCTCTCCATGTCGACGATCCTTCTCAAATCTAGGAGCCTTCTTCCGATTTCCGTCTGCTCATCGGCCGGCATTGCACTTATCTTGTCAAGGAGCGGTTTGCGATCTGTCACCAGAATCGAGGCCTTCGCAAGGGATTCAATAGGAAGCTCCGCAAGTCTTCTCTCAACATCAGCGAGTACTTCTTCAGTTTGCTTTTGCTTGATCTCAACCTTTTCATAGCGTGCGATCCCAGGCTGAAGGTTCAAGGCCTTCAAAGATGCGTCGATCCTAGAGAGCAGATCCGTGCACTTCGTCGAAGTCTGGGCCGGCACGGTGTGAGGAGTCAGCGCCCCCTTCCACTCGTCAAGCTTTTGACGCATATCAACGAACTGGACAATCCCCGCCTCGCCGAGGGATCGTACCACCTCGTCGACATCATCTTCAAAGACAATTGCGATGAGCTTTCGCATCTCTGCCATGTACGGTCCCTTCAAATCGGGAAATGGCGAAATTCTTTAAGTGCACTGTCGGAATTTAAGCGTACTGAAGGTGCCTGCCATGCCTAAAGCTCTCGACGCAATCGTTAACGGGGAAAGTGAGGCTGAGAGGATAAAGAGCGAAGCGATTGCTGAGGCGCAGAAGATCAGGAAAGAAGCCGAGGCATGGGCACACAGGACCTACACAGACGCGTACGAGCAAGCAATTGCAAAGGCGGAGGAAGAAGCCATCGAACTGAAGAAAAGTGCAAGAGAGAACGCTGACTGTGAGGCGAAGCTGATCTTGAAAGAGGCGAAGAAGCAGATAGAGGTGATTCGGGCAAAGGCGAAAAATAACTTTGAAGCCGCAGTGAAGGCAGCACTGAGTGAGTTCTACTTCAAGTAGGCGGTATCATGGAACCCGAATTGCAGAGAATCCTCGACCGAATTCTGACAAACGCAAGGGAAGATGCGAAGTCGATCGTCTTAGAGGCCCGCAAGTCTGCTGAGATGATGCTGGAGCAACAGAAAGAACTGGGTGCTCAAAAGGCTGCGGAAAGAGTCTCATACATCCTAACTAAGGCAAGAGGCGAGGCGGATACCATTCGAGGAATGATATGCTCTGACGTGAGGAGAAAAGCGAGTTGGATGGTTCTGTCAGAGAAGGAACGACTAATAACGGACGTTTTAGACGAGGCGAAGACCCGACTGGTAGCGCTAGCCAAGACAGATAGGTACGCATCCGAGCTGGAATGGATAATACGTGATGCCGGGAACGCCCTGGGCGGCGGGGGTCTTCAGGTCTTCTTGAACGAACATGACGCAACTCTACCGTTGAAGCTTGGCACGATCTCGAAGGCGATTTCGGAAGAAACAGGTAACAAGACTGAACTTAAGCTCTCTCAAGAGAGAACTGAAACCTCCGGTGGTGCTGTCATCAAGACGGCGGACGGAAAAATAACCTTGGACAACACGTTCGAAGCCATGCTCAAGCGGCGCGAAAGGGAATTGCGCCTGAAGATTGCAAGAATCCTCTTCAAGTAGAGTGCGAGCTCACCGGCCTCCATATCGCGCAACGCCTCTCCCATGGACAGTGCAGTAGGAGCCTAGCCCTGACCTAGGGGGAGGAACTAAAGACAGTTACTGCTTGTTCAATCGAAGAATTAGAATAGAAGAAGTCGGAACGGACCTAGAATTCGTCTTCAATCCTGTC
>Ga0209314_10000309_pt1 | contig 21202 bp, 24 predicted proteins | sample I19B2metaG_FD_184146 | JGI IMG/M metagenome (GOLD analysis project Ga0209314, IMG submission 184146) | Lake sediment bacterial and archeal communities from Gulf of Boni, Indonesia to study Microbial Dark Matter (Phase II) - ​I19B2 metaG... | ecosystem: Environmental > Aquatic > Freshwater >... | reverse complement strand
GCCTTTCGGATTGACATTTCATAGGCATACTGGCCCGTTAATATTCGGCAACCCCAAAACACTGAGAGTTTCAATTTACCTTTCCTCCATAATCCTCATAAACGAAATTTGAAAGCTTTCTTTGGGCATAGCTACTTTAGGCAACTTCAAGCTTTCGCGGTCGAAGGTTTCCATTTCCCTTGTAACAACTTTCTGAGCAGTTTCTGCCAGTCCAGTTTCAAGGATTTGCGAAACAGCCTTCAGGTATCCTTCAGGCACTTTTGCTTCCTTTTCAACGGCAAGGTTTCGCATTGCCATTATCGCGTGGTAGGGAGACGCCTTCTGCGGGCACCTCTGAATGCATTTTAGGCAGGTCACGCACGTCCAAATGATGTCTGAAGAGGCTAGCTCATCTAGGAAGCCCAAGTTGACAAGCCTCACTATCTCATGGGGCTTTAGCTCCAAAAGTTTCAGCGCGGTGCATCCACTTGTGCACTTTAGGCATTGGAAGCAGTTGACAAGATCCCTTCCACCGAGTTTTGATAAGATTTTCTCGAGAGTTTCTGGGTTAGGTTTAGCCATTGACATTAAATCGGTTAAGCCCAAATTCAACGACCTCCCCCTGCTTCCGTTTCCAAACAAGCCGCCTCGACTTGGGCTAAAACCTGTTCATCAGTATAATGTCGCATCTTAATGGCATTGGTTGGACATGTTGCCACGCATAGACCACAGCCTTGGCACATGGCCTCTGTGACTTCCGCCCTAAGTTTTTCGACGCCTTCTGCCTTCTCAGCTTTCATTTCTATTGCGATGAATGGGCAGACCGATTCGCAAAGACGGCAACCACTACATACGTCTTCGTCAACAACAGCCTTCAAAGGCTCAAGCTCAATTTCTCCACTTGCCAATAAGTCTATGGCTTTGGCTGCCGCGCCGCTTGCCTGCGCAACGGAATCAGGAATGTCCTTGGGGCTTTGGCAAGCGCCTGCGAGGAAAACTCCTGACATTACGCTTTCAAGTGGTCGCAACTTTGGGTGGGCTTCCAATAGAAACCCATCAGAGCTCCTTGAGGCATGGAAGAGGGCGCTGATCTTTCCAAGGTCACTGTTTGGAACAAGTCCGCTGGCCAGCACAACGAGGTCTGGACGTATTTCCAAAAGTTTGTTTGTTCCCTTATCGTAGACATCAAAGTGAAGCGTCCCGTCTGGGTCGGAGTGAATTTCAGAGGGCACCCCTGCAACGAAGTTTACGTCCATATCCCTTGCCCTTCTGTAAAATTCGTCGTAACCCTTGCCGAAGGCTCTCATGTCGATGAAGCATATGTAGATGTTCACGTCTCTGCCGAGCTTTTCGCGGGTAAGGATTGCCTGCTTTAATGTTGCCATGCACCCTACACGGCAACAGTATTCGTGGAAGCGTTTATCGCGTGACCCAACACATTGGATGAACGCTACGGTCTTTGGGGTCTGATCGTTGCTGGGGCAGTGAATCTTTCCGCCAGTGGGTCCAGAGGCGTTTACAATTCGTTCAAATTCAATGTTTGTTATGACGTTCTTGTTGTGTCCATAACCAAGTTCTGGCATTTTTGCGGCGTCGAAAACTTCTGAACCTACGGCAAGGACTATGCCGCCCACTTTAACTTGAACATTTTCTTGTTGCTGCTCGAAGTTTATGGCATTGGCTGTGCATGCTTCTACGCATTTTCCACATACACCTTTATTGAACCGTATCCTGAGACAATGCTTTGGATTAATAGTGGCTATTTTCGGCACCGCATACGGCGAATAAATAGATATTGCCCGTTTCTGGCTTAAACCTTCGTTAAACTCGTCTGGAACCTTAACAGGACAAACTCTAGCACAAAGTTCGCAGCCCACACATTTCTTCTCATCCACGTATCGCGGGTTCTTAACAATTAAGACTTCATAATTTCCCACAAAACCCTTAACTTCGGTGACCTCAGAATTTGTCAGTAACTCTATTTTCGGGCTCTTGGCCACATCAACCATTTTAGGCGTCAATATGCAAGCGCTGCAATCCAAGGTCGGAAATGTTTTGTCCAACTGTGCCATGTGTCCACCTATGCTTGGAGCTTTTTCCACAAGATAAACTTGAAATCCAGCGTTGGCTAGATCAAGCGAAGCTTGTATGCCAGCGATTCCGCCGCCAACAACTAGGACGCTTTTTTCAACACGCACCTTACTTCGCTGCAAAGGTTCTAGAAGTTCTGCGCGCGCCACGCCCATTCTCACGAGGTCTTTAGCTTTTTCTGTGGCTCTTTCAGGCTCTTCAGCGTGGGCCCAAGAAACATGTTCTCTTAAATTGACGATTTCAAGTAAGTAGGGGTTTAACCCTGCCTCAGCAACTGCTCTGCGGAAAGTTTCTTCGTGCATTCTAGGCGAGCAAGTCGCTATGACAACTCTGTCAAGACCGTAGGCTTTTACGTCTTCCAGTATCATGCGTTGACCTGGTTCAGAACACGTATAAGTATGGCTTCGGGACAACACAACACCCGGTAAAGTTTTCGCGTATTCAACAACCTTTTCCACATCAACGACGCCCGCGATGTTAAGGCCGCAATGGCAGACGTAAACACCTATCTTTGGCATTGACAAGCCTCATTTAGAACAATTAACGGATCAACAGCCCACTATTATTCCTAGCGGTTTGAATCCACAAAAAATAACATTATCTACTACATTTCATTTAGGTTTTAGTATACTGAAACTTTGGCCACTCCATATATTTTTAGAAGCTCAGAAATCAATTCTCCTGGAATCTTTTTCTCAACAATTAACGTGAGCTTTGGTTCTGGCGACAGTTCTGGGTCATCCACAATCGCTTGTCTTATGCTTAAACCGTTTTTTGCAAGGATCATGGCGGAATTGGCCAGAATACCCGGGATTCTAGCATCAACCGGTGTTATTTCAACAACACCTAGGCTCAGGTGCTTGGCAATTTCTTTCAATGAGTGTCCAGCAGACCTTATATCCTCAAATATTGGTCGAAGTTCACGATCGACCTTGATGGCATTCAATGTTTCCTTAACTGTTCGCCTATCCACTCCGGCAACACGAGCTACGCGCACTGGCGGAATTTCAATCTCGTTGAGATGGATTTTCCCATTCTTAACACTTAGTCCATTTTCTACAAGTATACGGGCTACTTTAAGGCGCTCCGGGTGGCTTTCCAGAGACTTCCGAATATTACTCCACATGTCACGTTTCCTCCACGTACATTTTTGTACAACAAAGTATAAATATGTTAGCTGCAGTCTTATTGCCTTTAATGAACGTAAACGTACGCGAAAGCTTCAATTGGAGCTTTAACGAACAAATTACATCGTAAAAGAGGCTAGCAAATGGGTATATTACAGGTTTCCAAAGGGGCGAATCAGAATCATATTCCCCGCGTCCGTATAACTGAAATTTCTCTTTTGAGAGGCCACGAAGGATTGGACACAAAAAGACTTTGCGCTCTGCAAGCCGAGATTAAGTCGGATGGGATCCTAAAAAAGCCCATAGCGGTGGACCTGAACACAAATGTGGTTCTTGATGGGCATCACAGGATAGGCGCATTGAAACTTCTAGGCTGCTCCAAAATACCTGTCCTTTTCGTTGACTATCAATCTCCTAAGATAGGCGTCAAGACTACTGAGAATGGCAAAGAATATTCAAAGCAGAAGGTCATCGAGGCCGCCTTGAGGGGAAGACTGCTCCCGCCCAAGTCCACATGGCACTACGTCCTGCTTTCTAACAAAATGGCCCACATTTCCAAAATGCAAAAACGAGTTGATGTACCACTCAAAGAATTAAAGTAAGGGCGCTTGTTCAGCTAGAATCGCCATAGTTCATATACCAACATTTTTTCTATGTGGGCTCATTTCTGCAACAATCATACTGTTTCGGCAGATCTTGGAAGTAAATGGTGTATGCGTTTGATCTACTTGCTGTATAGATATGTACACAAAAGATTTAAATATGACATTACCGTACGATTTAAAACTCATACGACAGGAGATAAACGAAATGCCTACTAGAAAGATAATTCTAGATGAGGAAGAGATACCTAAACAGTGGTACTGCATATTGCCCGACCTACCAAAACCACTCCCTCCATTTATAGAGCCTGAGACGAGGGCGCCTGGACCTGGAATAGTCCCCCGGATCTATCCCAAAGAGATCATTGCCCAAGAGTTCAGCAAGGACAGATGGATAAACATCCCTGAAGAGGTAAGGGAAGTCTACAGGCTTTGGAGACCTACTCCACTCTTCAGAGCTATCGGACTGGAAAAGGCGTTAAAGACCCCGGCTAAGATCTATTACAAGTATGAGGGGGTTAGTCCTCCAGGAAGCCACAAACCAAATACGGCCGTTGCTCAAGCCTACTACAACCTGAAAGAAGGCGCAGAACGCATGGCCACCGAGACAGGGGCTGGTCAATGGGGGTCCGCTTTAGCGTTCGGGTGCATGTTGTTGGGATTGAAATGCACAGTCTATATGGTCAAAGTGAGCTATCAACAAAAACCCTATAGAAGAACTATGATGGAATCCTACGGAGCAGATGTCTATGCAAGTCCCAGCACGCAAACGGAGAGCGGCAGAAGAATCTTGAAGGAAGACCCTGATAATCCAGGCAGTTTGGGAATAGCCATAAGCGAAGCCGTTGAGGATGCTCTCGTTCATGAAAAAGAAGCCAACTACGGCATAGGTAGCGTTTTCAATCATGTTCTCTTGCATCAAACCGTAATTGGATTGGAGACTAGAGAACAGCTAAAAATCGTAGGAGACTACCCAGACGTGATATATGGGTGCATAGGCGGAGGCAGCAGCTTTTCTGGGCTCTTCTGGCCCTTCTATTACGACAGAGTGACTAGAAAGGCACCGAAAGACGTTCGTTTTGTAGCAACCGAAGCGACAGCTTGCCCGAAGGTTACAAAGGGCGAATACACTTATGACCACGGTGACACGGCAAGGATAACTCCTCTAGTTCCGATGCACACTATAGGGCATGATTTCATACCAGCGCCCATTCATGCTGGAGGTCTGCGCTACCATGGAATAGCTCCTACCATAAGCAACCTCGCTTCAGAGAAGCAATTAGAAACGAAAGCATATAACCAAGTAGAGGTCTTCGATGCTGCTAAGCTCTTCGTTCAAACTGAGGGTATAATACCTGCTCCAGAACCAGCCCATGCCATCAAAGGAGTCATTGATGAAGCATTGAGGTGCAAAGAAACCGGAGAAGAAAAGGTTATTCTTTTCCTGCTGTGCGGTCACGGTTACTTCGACATGCAAGCCTACGATGATTACTTGCGCGGTAAGTTACCCCCATATGAATATCCGACAGAAAAAGTTGAAGAATCGATGAGAAAACTTAGAAAACTTTATCCTTGGCTAGATGAGGTCAAAAGGAAGTTTATTTAAAAAATTTTCCCATGTGAAAAAGCACCTGAGACGCAGAGGGATGACGCGGCAACGCGTAACCTCTCATTTTTTGTGTCACAAAAGACCTTGGTACATACATCCTTAATTGTTACTTGTTCTCACTTATTGTCTGCTCTTATGTATAATTAGAAAAGGGATACGCGTTGTGTGCAAAATCTGAAAATGAAGTTTCTGCAAAAACTCTTGGGTTAATTGTCAATCCTGTTGCTGGAATGGGAGGCGCTGTTGGACTTAAAGGCACTGATGGCAGGGCGGTTTTAAAAAAAGCTATATCTCTCGGCGCAAAACCCATAGCGCCTATGAGGGCCATATCGTTTCTCTCCGAATTAAAGTTCATTGACAGAAAGATGCGGCTTGTTGTAGGCGCTGGAAATATGGGCGAAGAAGAAGCCATAAGCTGCGGCTTTGCCTGCACAGTTTTTGGAAAAAGAAAGAGAGAAACTACTGCTGAAGATACGAGGGAAATTGCAAGAAAAATCGTAGACGCAAACGCTGATCTTCTCGTATTCTGTGGTGGAGACGGAACGGCTCGAAATATACTGGAAGCAATCAACACTGATATTCCTGTATTGGGCGTTCCAACAGGGGTAAAGATGCACAGCTCTGTTTTTGCTGTTGACCTCAAGGCTGCAGCGAAGATAGTTATAGGTTTTCTGTGGGAAGAACTGCCCCTACGAGAAGCGGAGGTAATGGATGTTGATGAAAACGCGTTTAGGGAGGGTCGTGTGTCGGCAAGGCTTTACGGGTACTTACTAACTCCTTACGAGCCGTCTTTGGTTCAAGGAGCGAAGCTGGCGAGTCCAATAACAGAGAATGAACTGCGTAACCAAGCAGCTATAGCAATATACATCATTGAAACCATGAAACCTGACGTGATCTACATTGTTGGCCCTGGAACGACAACGCGCACAATCGGCGACCTCTTAGACGCTGAGAAAACTCTCTTAGGAGTGGACATCTTCTACAACAAGAAAATAGTGGCAAGCGACGTAAACGAGAAGCAAATCCTAGCGGCAATACGCGGAAAGACCGCACAAATCATTGTTACGCCTATAGGCGGTCAAGGCTTCATATTTGGAAGGGGAAACCAGCAGATAAGCTCAGAAGTGATTCGCCGGGCAGGTCTGGATAACATAGTTGTAATTGCTACAGAAGGCAAATTGAGAAGCTTGAAAAGTCTAAGGGTTGACACCGGTGATCCAAGCCTCGACAACACCCTTCGAGGACGCTTTCTCAAAGTTATAACTGACTACGGAACCGAGCATGTAGTGCGCGTTGAGTAGCAGTGAAACAAGGTCTGCAGTTTATTGATAACAGTCTAATGCGATACGTTTCTGTCATCATTAAAGCTTAATAAGATCGCTGTCAACAGAGTACATTCTTTCATATTCTCAGAATTTCAGCAAACCAATTTTCGTTGCATTTATTGAGAAAACGTGCTCTGCGAGGCGTATCAAAGTATTGGGCTGAAATTACAATGAAGAGTGCAATTTGGCTATCAAAAGATGGCTTGGGAAGCTATCTAGAGAATATGAGTTTCTCGCAAAAGAAAAGAAGTAGAAAAAGAACTGGGAGCTCAATAAAAAGAATCAAAACATGGCGCGCGCTAGTTTATTATATTACAGTATAATACATGCTAGCGAGGCTGAAAAGGTTGATCCCTATAAATGCCCCTCAGATTGGAGAAGAAGAAATCGAAGCTGTTGTCAAAGTTCTGAAAAGTGGCATACTGACACATAGTCTTGGCGCTGGGCCGGTGGTTACAAAATTCGAGAAGGAATTCGCAAACTTTGCAAATACGAAACACGCCATAGCCGTAAATACAGGCACGGCTGCTCTTCATGTGGCAGTTTTGGCCGCAAACGTAAAACCTGGCGAGGAAGTAATTTTGCCAAGCTTTACCTTTGTGGCAACGGCTGAGGCTGTTGTCATAGCTGGGGCTAAACCAGTTTTTGTAGATATAGACCCCAAAACCTACAATATTCTGCCCAAAAAAATTGAAGAAGCCATAACAAGAAAGACTAAAGCTGTAATACCTGTGGACCTTTATGGTTTGCCCGCAGATGTGCAGCCTATCAAGGAAATCGCCGAAAAACATGGCTTGATAGTTATTGAGGATGCGGCCCAAGCTCATGGTGCAACCTACAAGGAGAAACCTGCAGGTTTCTTTGCTGATGTTGCGTGCTGGAGTCTTTACGCAAGCAAAAACATGACTACAGGCGAAGGCGGGGTTATAACAACAAGCAACGATGAAATGGCGGACGAAATGCGGCTAATCAGAAGCCATGGAGAAAAAGCGAAGTATGCGTCTTTCATGCTTGGTCACAACTATCGCATGACTGAAATACAGGCTGCAATTGGTTGCGTGCAACTCAAAAAATTACCTGCTTTTTTGTCTAAACGGCGCAGCAACGCGAGAAGGTTAACTGAAATACTTAAAAAAACTGAAAAGTTGCAGTTGCCACAGGAACCAAAAAATTTCGGGCACAGCTGGTACCTTTACACAGTTAGGCTCAAAGATGCAACGGAAAGAGAAAGAGACAGAATTGTTGAAGAGTTAAAAAAGGAAGGCATAGGTGCTGAAGTTTATTACGTAAACCCTGTGCATCTCATGCCTTACTACCGCAATGTTTTTGGAAAGTTCGGGCTTCCAGAAACAGAGGAGGCGGCCAAACAGATTATGTCTTTGCCAGTTCATCCGAGCGTAAAGGAAGAACAAATAGATTACATAGGTCAAACACTTTTACATCTCCTAGCGTAGGCTTTTGGCATTAAGGTTTATATGGAATGCTTAGGTAGTATTCCACCTCCTTTCCTCTATATTCTTTGGAGGATGTAGCATGCAAAAAAAAGTTATCATTATGGGCGCCGCTGGAAGAGACTTTCACAACTTCAACGTTCATTTTAGAAATCAAGACTCTTACGAGGTTGTGGCGTTCACAGCCACGCAGATTCCTGGAATCGAAAGGCGAGTTTATCCCAAGGAACTTGCAGGACCTAATTACCCTAATGGGATACCCATTCTTCCGGAGGAGGAGCTACCGAGGTTGATAAAGGAAAACGCCGTCGACCAAATTGTCTTCGCCTACAGCGACGTTTCGCATGAATATGTTATGCACAAGGCCTCAGTGGCATTGGCAAGCGGTGCGGACTTTTGTTTGATGGGACCAAAAACAACAATGCTGAAAGCAACAGTCCCGGTTGTTTCTGTAGGCGCTGTCAGAACAGGCTCAGGTAAAAGCCAAACCTCACGTCAGGTTGCCAAAATATTGAAGAACAAAGGCTTAAGAGTTGCGGTCATTAGGCATCCAATGCCCTATGGAGACTTAAGTAAACAAGTTTGGCAACGTTTCGCTTCGTACGAAGATTTGGACAAATACGAGTGTACAATCGAGGAAAGAGAAGAATATGAGCCACACATTGACAATGGAATAATTGTTTATGCAGGAGTAGACTACGAAAAAATTCTTAGAGAAGCAGAAAAGGAAGCAAACGTAATCGTCTGGGATGGGGGCAACAATGACCTGCCCTTTTACAGACCCGACTTGCACATTGTTGTAGCCGACCCCCACAGAGTGGGGCACGAAATCACTTATCACCCTGGCGAAGCCAATCTGCGGATGGCAAATGTTGTAGTTATTAACAAGATTGATACTGCAGACCCAAACAATGTGAAGCTAGTTAAACAAAACATAAAGACGGTTAATCCAAACGCTACAATCTTGGAAGCATATTCGCCTATAACGGCTGACAAGCCTGAATTAATTAAAGGAAAGCGAGTATTGGTGATTGAAGATGGGCCAACATTGACGCATGGCAACATGCCCTACGGCGCAGCAACAATAGCTGCGAAAAACTTTGGAGCCATGGAAGTTGTTAATCCAAAGTCCTACGCCGTTGGTTCAATAAAGGAAACTTATGAAAAGTACACGCATTTAGGCCCGATTCTTCCAGCTGTAGGCTATGGAGAAAAGCAGGTAGCAGAACTTAAAGAAACCATCGACCGTACCCCCTGCGACGTCGTGATCATCGGCACTCCCATCGACTTAAGAAGAGTAGTAGCCATAAGTAGGCCAACTGTAAGAGTCAAGTATGAACTCCAGGTGTTAGGACCAATTTCGCTTGAAGAGATATTAGTAGAGTTCCTCAAAAGGAGCAAAAAACAATGAGCAACGAAGAGGCGATTTCCCGCGTTAAAATAAAATTCATAATCGAAGGATTAGGAGAAGCCGAAGGGGAACTCGTACGTTTTTTGGCGCCAAGAACCGTAGATATGATTACCCGAAAGCTTCCAGTAGAGGGTAGAGCAGCATTGTGGAAGGAGGAAGTTTACTTTGAAATACCAGTTAAGATGGGGGAAGAAAAAGCCAAAAGTACAGTTGAAAACGGAACAGTTGCTTTTTGGCCTATGGGCAGCGCCATATGCATATTCTTCGGAGAATCTCAGCCCTATAGTCCCGTGAACGTTTTGGGCAAAGTTACAAAAAATCTGGAACTGTTTAGGCAAGTGAAGAGTGGAACAAGAATCAAGGTTGAGCATTTAGTAGACTAGGTTGTCGTTCCACATTTTTAGAAGTTTCTCACATTCTTCCCTTACTTCTTTTTCCTTGCTACTATTTTTTAATATTTCAAGAAATTTTTTGCGCTCTTCAACTGAACGCTTCTCTGCTACACCGCCATAGTAAAGCTTGCCTTCCAGATACTCTTTCATGTGGTTGGCTTTTTGGACGAAAACACTGGCAGCGTCTACAGGGTTTTCAACAGCATACTTGTTCGCCCAGATTGCCGCTTCTGCCTCCCGAAGCTGGGTTAGTCCGTCTATCTCTATTATACTTCGGATATATGTCCTTAACAACTCGTAGTATCCAGCGATTTTGACAAGCTCAAGGGCTTGTTTAACTTTCTGCTTGAAGCTTGAACTTCCCTTTACTCTTAAGCGGTGTTTATGGCCCTTATCTACAAGTTTCTTTGCTCTTTTTACTTCTTCAATAGTATAGACCCTTTCTGGAAATTTCAAACTATCCTCAACTCCCGGCTATGAAGAAATGAAAAGAAGCCGTAAAGACAAGCTATTAGAATTAGCTTGCTGCCTTGTATATTTTGATGCTGTGACTTCCAGAAACCAGCTGAATCGCTCCGATCTCTTCAAGTTGCTCCAAAAAATTCTTCGCTGTGCTTATCCGTATGTTGAACCTCGAGGCAACAGCGTACGGCGTCAAAACATTCATTTTTTTTATTTCATTAACGATTTTTTCACTTTTTGGATCTGGGCAAATTATGCTAGCGGGCTTCTTTTCTTTTGCCAGCCCTCCCTTTTCTTTCTTTCTTTTCTCTTCTTCCTCGTCCTTTTTAGTTTGCATGCGGTCCATTTGCTTTAAGCTAAGCTTCTTTTTTCCACCCATTCTTCTCAGCGTCCATGAAGTTGAAAGTAAACTCGAGTTCTTTAGGTTTTCTTCGTTTAAGTAGGCTGGGTTATTTCAACTTTATGCTTGCTCTGCCACTCTTTGATTGGCACTCCGAGTTTTCTTTCGACCTCTGGGCGGTGAATAGAATTCATTGTGCAGAATGGGATTATGCGTCCGTCTGGTATGGCATAGTGAATTACGCAACGTTGCACTCTTTCCAAATCGAAGTTATAGGGATCCATAAAATGCATAGCGGAGAGCAGTATAGATCTTCTCTGCAGGTCGCCTAGAGCTTCGTAGCTTCCCTCTTTCAGAACTCTCAGAACATACTTTCTTAGGAAACTAAATTTCACGTGTTTTAAGGCTCCGATTAAGCGCAGTTTGGCTTTGTTTTTGTTTCCCTTTGAAGCATCATAATAGACTTTCTTCATGGTTTCGACGAATTTGTCTACGTTTCCATAACGCGTAATGGGTATAATCTCGCCGTTTTCAACGAAAAGATAAGTTGCCATGCCACAGTGGGGATGTGCCGTAAACTCCACATGACGCTTATCCTTTAATGCACCAACGGCCTTTGAAATTGGCACAACGGTGGGCACCGGATAGAAATCTGAGACTTTTATTTTTCCAACCGTTTGCTCCTCGACCAATTGCATAAAGTCTGGAATTGTGATGCGTATTTTGTCTCGTTCTTCTTGCGGAAGTCTTCCGCATAGGGATACGGGTTGAACGTTTATGCATCTTATCACGTCGAAGTTTTGGACAGCGAAGCGTATAATATCGCCGAGTTGGCTGTCGTTGACACCTTTAATCAATGTGACAACTAATACTATGCTGTGAACTCCAGCCTTGCGGCAGTTTTCGATAGCCTTCATTTTAGTATCGAGGAGATCAATGCCGCGGATGAACTTGTAAACGTCAGGGGTCAAACCGTCAAACTGCAAGTATATAGTGCTCGTTCCCGCCGCTTTCAGTTCTCTACAATAATCCAAGCTTTGAGCGAGTCGCACTCCATTCGTATTCACTTCCATGTGGCGGAAGCCAAGCTCTTTCGCGGTTCGAATAAGTTCGAAGAGGTCATTACGAATTGTCGGTTCGCCGCCCGAGAACTGGAGTGCCGTAGCGGGTACGGGGTCATTTTTGCGGAGATTTTCCAGCATGACCTTAACTTCTTCTTTAGTTGGCTCATACACGTATCCTGCTGCGGCAGCATTTGCAAAACATACAGGGCATTTAAGATTGCAACGGTTTGTGACGTCAATTATTGCTAGAGCCGTGTGGGACTTGTGTTGAGGGCATATGCCGCAATCGTAGGGGCAACCATTAACTGTCTTTGTCCTTGGGTTGTTTAATCCTTCTCCGTCGTATCTAAGCTTCTCAGCCCGCAAGTACTGTTCGTAATCTGACCAGTAAACGTCTTGGAAAAAGCCGTGAGCAAGACACTCTTTTTTGATATAGACTTTGCCTCCATCTTCAAAAATCGTTGCGTCTACGACTTTCAGGCACTCTGGGCATATGCTCTTTGTATCTTTTACTAAATTCATGTTTTTACCTGCTGATTTACAGTTATTCTTTGAAATTTCGAAGAATAATATAATAAGGTTTTCAAACCTTTCATAAGGTGATTGGTGGGATTTAAGCTGTCAATAAGTGAAGGCACTAGGCAAGTTTTACGGGAAGTCGGGTTAGGCACATATGAAATTGATGCTTACATCGCGCTGCTTGAAGGCGGGCAGATGACAGCGATCGAAATAAGTAAAAAAGCATTCGTGCCTTACTCTAAAATTTACGAGGTTTTAAAGTCGTTGAAAGAGAAGGGGTGGATTAAGAGTGTTGAAAGTCGCCCAAGCAAGCACTACCCGGTACCTCCTTTTGAAGCGGTGGCAGCCGCAAAACTTAGGTTTGAAGATAAGTACAAAGGTTGGGAACAAACCATAGTCAGCGAATTGCAACCCTTATATGAGAAGCGTGAGCTTGTTGAACACCCGGATATACTGATACTGCATGGTCAACAAGGGGTTATTGCCAAGCTTGAAGAAACCCTAAAAAAAGCAACGAAAGAAATAATGGTTGCGGCCCCAAAATTTGCCAAAACTGTCATAACCTCAGCAACGTTTTCCTTGGAGACTTTACAGAAAACCCGAGCAAGTGTGAAGCTTATGGTTGCCGGAAAAACCGGGGACTGGATTTTTCTGAAGGAATTAGCCAGCGTAGGCGAGATACGGATCAGAGATCAAATGTTTGGTGGTGGTATAATAATAGATGGGAAAGAAGCCTTGCTCTTTTTGGGAGAGGAAAAACCCAGTTTAGTAATCTGGAGCAACCATGTCGGTCTGGTTCGGTTTGCCCGAGAATATTTCCAGTTCCTTTGGGATTCCTCAGAAAAGATCTAGAAGAACAAGGTGTTCTCAGAATTGTGATAAAAAGAGGGAAATTAGTTATCTTCCTATGACTTTCTTAGCAGCTATTTCAATGTCTTCAGCTTTAATTGTTTTTCTCCCTGCATGCATCGCAAAATCCAAAGCTTCTTTGGCGATTTTCACGCCTATTTCCTCTAATGCCTTAGCTAATTCTTTTGCTGCGGCTTCGCTTACTCTGTCAGCTCCAGCCTTTTTGCATAATCTGTGCATGGGAGCTACAGCTAATTCTAAATCGACCATGAAGACCCTCCGTAGCCTCTTTTTCTTTTTAAAGCAATATTTAACGTTTTTTGTTCTTTACTTCTCTAAATTGCTGTTAGTATATCGTGTTCTTTAAATAAATAAGAAAATATAGCAGATTCAGTTTAGTAATTGCTGGGAATCGGGGTGGATTAAGAATGAAGTTTGTTGATGCCCATGTGCATTTTTCAGATTCACAATATTCTGATTGTACGCATGAACTTGTAATTGAAGCTAAGGCTTCAAATGTTGCTGCTCTGGTTTCAAATTCCATGGATTTTGAGACAAGTCTTGGAAGCTTGAAACTAGCCGAGAAATATCCAGGCTTTGTTTATGCCGCTTTGGGCATTCATCCTTGGAGCGTTAGCGTTTTAAAAAAGGACGAGCTTCAACAAACGTTGGATTTAATTTCTGCGAATAGGCAAAACAAAGCGCTTATTGCGGTGGGGGAAATCGGGTTAGATCGCAAGTATGTGAAGATGACGGATGAGCAGGTTATGGTTTTTAATGAAATGCTTCGGTTAGCCGAAAAACTTGAATTACCCGTCATAGTTCACTCCTACTGCACCACAGAGCATGTTGTTGAAATGTTGCCTTCGTACAATCTTAAGAAAGTCTTATTGCACTGGTATAGCCATCCGTTAAGTGTGCTTTCTAAAGTTGTGGAAAACGGGTATTCGATTACAGAAGGACCGCCCGCTGTTTACTCTAAGCGCCTGCAAAAAGTTGTAGAAAGAGTACCTATGACTAACCTTTTAACAGAAACTGATGGGCCTGTAATCTATAAAAAGCCACCTTTTAGTGGTAAAAGAACAACGCCGGCTTTTCTTTCGATGGTGGTTAAAACCATAGCAGAGATCAAAAAGATGGGCGTTACAGAAGTTGCAGAACAAATAGCAAAAAACTTTGAGGTATTTTTCAACATAAAGTTGAATTAGCCCTGGTATCAAGTTTGTCCTTTTTTCAGAGCGTATTGGATCTCAAAAATTACGCCATAAACTTAAATTAGTCTTGTTATTTTATGAAAGTTTACCTTAGTACCTACTATCCATTGGGATGAATATCGACGTGCGCTTGGAGGAAACTGAAGTTTGGGAAAAGTCAGGACAGAACAGGTTAAGCGAATAGCTAATGAGTTAATTCGGCGTTTTCCCGAAAAGTTTTCCGATAGTTTTGAGGACAACAAACGTGTGGTTGATATGTTTATAATGGGTTCGACGACACGGGTTAGAAATAGGATCGCTGGATACATAACCCACATGTTTGCTGGAGTGCAAACCCAATCTTCAAGTGAAAGCACGGAAGAAGACACACAATCTTAATTAATTCACTCTTTAATTAGAACTAACAAAAAAGGGTACGGCTAATGATGGACAGATATAGAAAAGGATGGGCTCTCCGCTACTTGCGTGAGGCAAACGCCGAGCTTGAGGCAGCTAGAAAAATTCCTTACATGGCCCCCAGCCTAGTCTTAGAGGCCATAAGAAAAGCTCGAAATGCCATCTATTACAGCCTAGGAGAACCAGCTTTCATAGAGATTGTAATAAGGGAAGAGGCGGAGAAAGCGCGGTCAATAACGGACCCGGTTTTAAGGTTCTTGGTTGAAATCGAAGGGATGATGCAACAGCTGACACAGCTTGAAGAAGTAGATGAAGAAAAAATTATGAAACAGGCAGGTAACTTAGTAGAGTTAGCTTCGGACATGGTTGAAACGTTAACCGGAGAAAAAATAGAAAAATGAAGGGCGTTTATAGTTTTTTAAGTGCGTCGCAATGCAGATTAGATCTTGATATTTTCGCCGGAATTGGAAAAGGACAGCCTTCACGGTAGAAAATCTTCCCTGAGTTAACAAAATCTTTATAAATTCTACTTTCTCAAGCACATTTGTAATATGAGGGTTAGAAAAATGGTGAAGGTATCCAAAAGAACAGAATCCTTAGGCACTGAAAATGCTTTTACAGTTCTAGCTGAAGTTAATAAACGATTAAGAGAAGGAGCAGACATAAAGAATTTCTGTATAGGTCAACCAGATTTTGACACACCAGAAAATATAAAGCAAGCAGCAATTAAAGCAATAAAAGAAGGTAAAACCGGCTACACACCCTCTGCAGGCATCTTAGAATTGCAGAAGGCTGTAGCAGCCATGTTTAGCAAGACAAGAGGAGTGGAAGTCAAGCCCGAGCACGTTGCAGTCGCTTGCGGTGGAAAACCCTTCATTTATTGGAGCATCCTATGCACAACCGACTATGGCAAAGGTGATGAAATCATCTATCCAAATCCTGGCTTTCCAATTTATCGAAGCCAAATTGTTGGTCATGGCGCTAAACCAGTTCCACTTCCATTAGTCGAAGAAAAGGAATTCGCATTTGATATAGAAGACCTCAAGAAAAAGATAACCAAAAAAACAAAGATGCTGATTATCAACTCTCCACAAAACCCCACTGGTGGGGTCCTAAAAAAGGAAGAACTGAAAGCAATAGCAGATCTTGCAGCAGACAATGATTTCTGGGTTTACTCTGATGAAGTATATTCGACACTCGCTTATGATGCACCCTTCCAATCAATAGCTTCAATAGAGGGCATGCTCGACAGAACAATTATGGTTGATTGCGCTTCAAAAGCATATGCGATGACTGGTTGGCGTTTAGGCTATGCCGCAAACAAGACATTAGCTCCACATTTCGCAAGATGGATGACTAATACAGATAGCTGTGCCAACCAACCGACCCAGTGGGCTGTTGTAGAAGCATTGAATGGCCCGCAAGATGAAAACAAAAAAATGGCAAAAAGCTTCAAAGAAAGAAGAGATCTAATTGTTAGGCTATTGAATGAGATTGAAGGAATTAAATGTCTACGCCCTGGTGGCGCATTCTATGTCTGGCCAAATGTAACAAAAGCTTGTAAAAAAGTCGGAGCAAAGTCAGCCGAAGAATTCAGAAAAATGTTGTTGGATAAAGGGGTTGCCTGCCTAGCTGATATTCATTTTGGAGAAAAAAATCCAGGTCAAACTGAGGAATACATAAGATTTAGTTATGCTACGGCCAAAAATGAAATCATCGAAGGAATGAAAAGAGTCAAGGAATTTGTCGAAGGGTAATGAGATACCAGATACTGAGACATGAAGAATAGTCAAAGATTATAGTGCGCTCTTTCAAGAGCTTTATTCTCCTTTTTTTTAGTTCCAACAACGCATTCTCCAGATCTTTCATTTTTTCATTTGACAATCAAGATGCTGCTGAGTTCCAGAAGCCTTGTTTCAAGCTGACGCCTGAGATATATGTGACGTTGTCTGCTATTACAGTCTTTCCAACAATCTTTTTATGTGCCAAGTGTTCAATCCAAGAGAGAAAAGTACGCATTTGTTTAAGCATACCGAGTGGCTTTTGCTACATCTTTCAAGATATTTTTGCCAATGGACGCACTTTCGTTACGTCTAGGTTAACCAGATTTGGCGGTTTTTTTCCGTCAAAGAAAGCAACTAGATTTTCTGCAACCATTTCAGCCATTTTGGAGCGAGTTTCGTGGCTAGCGCTGGATATATGCGGGGCAGCAACTATGTTGTCAAGTTTCAGCAACTGGTTATCTACGGGTGTTGGTTCTTGCTCGAATACGTCAAGGCCAGCACCAGCTATTCTGCCTTCTTTTAAGGCTTCGTAGAGGGCCTTTTCGTCCACAATGGGGCCGCGGGCGTTGTTTATTAGGTAAGCGGTTTTCTTCATTAGTTTAAGTTTTTCTGCGTTCATTAAATGGTAAGTTTCTTTCATCAGTGGAACGTGAATGCTTACGAAGTCTGACTCTTTCAGAAGCTCGTCCAACTCTACACGTTTCGCTCCCAATTCTTTTTCCATTTCTGGTCTGGGAATAACGTCGTAAAAGAGGACTTTCATGTCAAATCCTTTGGCGCGTTTTGCCACTGCATAGCCGATCCGCCCCGCCCCCACAATGCCTATGGTCGTGCCATACACATCTCTGCCACGCATCATGCTGGGATGCCAGCCGACTTTCCATTGTCCAGTACGAACGTATTTGTCTGCTTCAACTACCCGTCTTGCCACTGCCATCAGCAAAGCCCACGCAAAATCAGCCGTTGTATCAGTTAGAACTTCCGGAGTATTGGTCACGTAGATGCCTCTCCTTGTGGCTTCTTGAACATCTATATTGTCAAAGCCCACGGCCATCTGTGCGATAATTCTGAGGTTAGGTGCAGCGTCAAAAACTTCTGCGTCCATTTTGTCAGACAAGAGCGTGGCGAGGGCGTCAACATTTTTGGCTTTCTCTATTATGACTTTTTTCGGCGGCGGCCCGTATTCAGGCCAAACTTCTGCGTCAAAGTTTTTCTTAATTATTCTTAATCCTCTTTCTGGGAGTTCGCGGGTAACATACACCTTAGGTTTCGGCACATTGTTCACCAGACGATATTTGGCGAAACCGTTTATTAATATTAGCCTTATTACATTTATGCATTCACCAAGAAAAAATTTAATGGGTTGCTCCCAATGGTTACGATAAAGAACAGAAAACAACTTGTTGAAAATGGCGAAACGCAGCTTAATCGAAAAGCTAGGGCGTTAGCTCTTGAAAGTCTTGAATACGCTTTAAACATGGTTGATCCCAAGCAAATAGTGAAGTCAAAGATCTCACTGAAAAACTCGGGCCTTAATGTAGATGGCCACTCGTTTGATTTGAAGAAATTTAAGAACGTTTACCTTGTGGGCGGGGGCAAGGCGAGCGGTTCAATGGCTGAAGCAACAGAAGAAATTTTGGGCAAACGCATAACAGAAGGGCTCATAAATGTTCCCCACGGCAGCAAGTATAGAACAAAGATAATAAAGTTGCATGAGGCAAGTCACCCGGTTCCAGATGAAGCCGGAGTAGAAGGCACCCGATGTATGTTACAAATAGCTGGGCAAGCAAGGAAGGACGATTTGGTAATATGCTTGATTTCTGGCGGTGGCTCAAGCCTTATGCCTCTGCCCCGTGGCGAAATATCGATAGCCGACAAAAGAGCGCTTACAAATGCTTTACTGAAAAGTGGTGCAACAATAAACGAGATTAACACTGTTAGAAAGCACATTTCAGATTTTAAGGGCGGCTGGCTTGCGAAGAAGGCCTATCCTGCAACGATTCTAAACCTTATCCTCTCCGATGTTGTGGGTGACCCATTAGATTTTATCGCTTCAGGCCCAACAGTTCCAGATTCGACAACCTTCAGTGATGCCAAGAAAATCCTTGAAAAATACGATTTATGGGAAAAAGCCCCAGTCTCCATACAGAAAGTTTTGTCTGATGGGGAGAAGGGTCTTATTCCGGAAACACCTAAGGCTAATGATGCAGCGTTTAGAAACGTTTACAACGTGGTCGTCGGAAACAACAGATCCGCTAGCCTAGCGGCTTGTCACAAGCTTAAATCTCATGGTTTAAACTCGCTTCTGCTAACGGCAACTTTGGAGGGAGAAGCTAGACATGCTGGAACATTGCTCTCCTCAATTGCCTGCGAAGTAGCCGTTTCTAATAATCCCATCCCAAAGCCTGCAAGCATAGTGGCTGGAGGCGAAACAACTGTTACAGTCGTTGGGAAGGGCTTGGGTGGAAGAAACCAAGAATTAGCCTTGTCAGCTGCTTTGAAAATTACAAGCATGGATGGAGTGGTTTTGGCTTCCCTTAGCACTGATGGCATAGACGGGCCCACAGACGCTGCAGGAGCAATTGTTGACGGAAAAACTTTGGCAAGAGCGGCGAAAACGGGATTAAATTCAGAAGAGTACTTGGCTGAAAACAATTCATATAACTTCTTTTCAAAGCTAAGCGACCTTATTTTTACAGGCCCAACGGGCACAAACGTTAATGACATCTCCTTAATCGTAGTTTTATAGGAGTGAACAAGGTAAAGGTAAAGATAAAATGACTGTAACTGTAAAATTCGTTGGTGCCCTACGAAGCGCATCAGGCAAAGGCAATTTCGCTGTGCAAGTCAAAGAGGCTGTTTCTGTGAGGGAAGTTGTGAACAAGATTGTTGAGGAGCTGCCTCGACTTAAGCGGGCGCTGAGTGACCCTCAACTTGAGAACCAAAGGCCGAATGCACTGATACTTGTAAATGGAAAGGAAATCAGCGTTTTGAAAGGTTTGGAGACAATGCTGAAGGATGGCGATGAAATTGTTCTGGTTCCCGTAACGCATGGAGGATGAAAGTGGGATGAAGCTTTTTCCAGTTAAGACGGACATCATTAAAGTTGGAGATAACCTTATCGAGACAATTCTCGACTCCCTTAAAAAACAGAACTTGCCCTTTGAAGACAACGATATACTGGCTTTAGCTTCAAAGATTATTGCCTATGCGGAAGGCCGCTTGGTGAGATTGAGCAAAATTAGGCCATCAAAAAAGGCGAAAGAACTTGCCCAAAAGTTTTCGATTGAATCAGCATTTGCAGAACTTATTTTGCGTGAGGCAGATAAAATTTATGGAGGGGTCGAAAAGGCTGTCTTAACGCTCAAAAGCGGCATTTTAGCTGCCAACGCAGGTGTAGATAATAAGAACGCTCCAGTAGGCTACGCAGTTTTGTGGCCGAAGGACGCCTCAAAGTGGGCTTATCGCATTAGGGAGGAGATTAAACTCAAGACTGGTAAGTGTGTTGCCGTTTTAATTGTTGACAGCGGCTTAATGCCGCTGAGGGTTGGCACTAATGGCTTGGCTCTGGCTGTTGCCGGATTCAAGCCCATAAAAGATCAGCGGGGCGACAAGGACATTTATGGGAAGCCGCTTGTTATCACGAGGCATGCCATTGCGGATAACTTGGCCTCTGCGGCGCATTTGCTGATGAGCGAAGCCGCGGAGAAAACTCCAATCGTGTTAATTAGGGACGCGCCTGTGGATTTTGATGATGGTGTTTATGGATCAGCACATATGATGATGCCTTTCAAGGAATGCATATTCATGGGAGCTTTTTTTGCTGATTCGCACGATTAAGAAATGGCATCAAATTGGCGGACTTCAGAACCTTGTACAGGGCTGTTCCAATAAACGCCGCAGCTAATGCAATTAGTGTACGTTCAATTGGATAAAGGAATGTTAGACCTTGCCAGTATCCCCTGTAGAAGTTTACGTCTGATACGAGAGCTGGCCATGAAATCATCTCAAAAACTAGAGAGCCTGCGATTTGGCCAGCTAAGGTCGATGTTAAAGAAGTTATTAAAAAGGCGAAGAAAGACCTCGAGGCACTGTTTATGTTAAAGCCCTTTGTAGCTTTAGACTGCAAAGGCGAAGATAGAATTATTAAGCCGAATGTTTGGAACCACATCAGAGGTGGATAAAGCCAAAGGGGGCCGACTGAAGGATAGAGACCGAAAACAAGTAGAAGCGCAGTATAGGTTAGTACGCACAGACGCCGCTTACCTGCATGTGACAAACCGGCACACAAAGCTGTAATCACCCCAGCAACCAGACTTGGCGGAGAAAAATACGGGCTGAAAAATAATGCAGCTATTCCTCCCAAGAATGTGGAAAGAATGCCAATGTGCGCTCCTAGAATCACTCCTACTGCTGGAACGATGATGGTCGCCACAGTTATATATTTGCCAAATAAACCGAGTACCTGGGAAAGGGGTAAAAAGGTGAGGACTGCATACAAGGCCGTGAAGCACACTGTTAGGGCGATATCCCTCGCAGTCAAGTCGCTTTTAGAGAGCATTTACATCCTTTTCCATGTTCGGAGTT
>Ga0209314_10000308_pt1 | contig 21255 bp, 16 predicted proteins | sample I19B2metaG_FD_184146 | JGI IMG/M metagenome (GOLD analysis project Ga0209314, IMG submission 184146) | Lake sediment bacterial and archeal communities from Gulf of Boni, Indonesia to study Microbial Dark Matter (Phase II) - ​I19B2 metaG... | ecosystem: Environmental > Aquatic > Freshwater >... | reverse complement strand
ATGTCGAAGTCAATGCAGTTCGGACCACAGGTAGCTACGCACAGAGGTATTTGGTCTTTAACATCTTCTCGAGTCACTTCTCCACTCTTTATTCTTTTAATCGCTTCTCGTGTGCTTTCAAGCGTTGCTTTCCCGCATTTTCCTTTCGTCAGCATGATGCATTCCTCAGGATCAACGGTATAACACGCAGGCACGGCTTGCGGCATTAGGAAATAAATCGCGCTTCTTAGTCCTAACCCGAGGTTAAACTCATTTGGGATTTTTTTCATCCTGCATGCTTCAGCACATAAACCACATCCCGTGCACACTATTGCGCCTGTAACAGGGTCCTTCTCAATCACATACCTCGGCTTTCTCCTTACCTTTACGGTGAAATTACCAATCGAGCCTCCGACTTCCTCAACTTCTGAATAGCTCAGCAGGTCTATATTGGGATGCTTGCCAACATCCACCATCCTCGGTGTGAGGATACAGGCAGCACAATCAAGCGTGGGGAATGTCTTGTCAAATTGGAGCATGTGCCCGCCAATCGTTGGCGTTCTTTCCACAAGGTGAACTTTAAAGCCCGCATTTGCGATATCCAGTGCAGCATACATCCCCGTTATACCGCCTCCGATAACCAGTGTCTCGGGAACAACATCCACTTCCTTCTCTTCGAGTGGCTCTAGGAGATTCGATCGAGCAACGGTGGCTCGTACGATATCCTTCGCTTTCTCAGTGTTCGTTGCTTTATCTTCCCATACCCAACTGCACTGCTCTCGAATGTTCGCCATCTCATAGAAGAATGGATTGAGCCCTACCGACATAATGGTCTTTCTGAATGTCGGCTCGTGTAATCGAGGAGAGCACGCTGCAACGATCACCCGGTTGACCTTTCCCTCCCTGATATCCTGCTTTATGAGCTCCTGTCCTGGGTCTGAACAGACATACATGTAGTCCTTGGCGAGTACCACGTTCGGCAGCGTCGCTGCATAGTCTCTCACCGCATCGACATCGACGGTATTCTTGATATTAATCCCGCAATGACAGACATATACACCGATTTTAGGCTTTTCCAGTGGAGCTTCTTCTTTTTTCGGTACCACTATTTTCGCTACCTCTTTCTTAGCTACTTCTTTCTTTTCTTCCGCCATTTCTTTTTACCTCCTTTTTACCTCTCTAACCTCTTGTAAATTTTTCCCTTTGAATCGAATATATCAACCTCCAGAGGCATCTTACCCGGCAGCGTATGCGTCGCACATGCATAGCATGGATCATAGGCGCGGAACGCCATCTCCACCATATTCAATATGCCCGGATCGACCTTCCAATTGTGTATCAGGCTCTGTGCCGCTTTCTTGACCGACATGCAGATCGCGCCATTGTTATGCCCGGTCGCGACCAGTATGTTTAATTTCTTCGCCATCCCGTTCTCATCAGCCCAGTAATGGTGGAAGAGCGATCCACGACAGGCTTCCACATATCCAACTCCCTCCCCAGGCTCGCCGACGTCGGCTCGTATATCCTTCGAGGTGATCTCTGGATCTTGAATCAACTCTAAACATCGCTCCGCAGCATAGAGATTCTCAATGACACGAGCCCAGTGGTACGCGAGCGTGTGATGCACGGGCTTCTTGCCAAACGTTTTATACATCGTTTCATATGCTGCTTGCGCTAATGGCGTTGCCATGCCGTTCGCAACGTTGAGTCGTGCCAGGGTATTGACCCGGTAAATGCCGCTGCCCTTGCCATCCACTAACCCTTTCCAGCCTACGCCTTTCAGGTACGGGAACTTTAAGTACGACCATGGCTCCACATGCTCACCGATGTGCTTCAGGTAATCCTTCCCTTCAAATTTTGCGTACTCTGTGCCATCAGGTGCAACGACCTTTACCATACCCTCGTAGAAATTCACCTTGTTGTTCTTATCCACACAGCCCATGTAGTAGGTCTCGTGGTAATACGTGTCACCCAAAATTATATCCACGTAGTCCTTGTTCTTTAAGACGACGCTGTCGAAAATATCAACGGTCTTCTTACTGAAATCCAGTAACTTCTTCGCCATCTCCTCGACCTGATCCCGCTCCTCCGGTGATAACGCCTTTGACCATCCACCAGGCAATCCACCTACTGGATGCGTCGCACGACCACCGAGCATCTGCTGGATCTTCTGCGCATAGCCTCGGTGTTTGATCACTTCTAATCCTAATTCCACGCCAACTTTCCCGATCAACCCAACGACGTTCCGCTCTGCTGCTGGTGCCGTCGGTCCGGGAACGAAATCAGGAGCTGCTAATGCGTAGAAGTGCAGCTGGTGAGAATGCATATAGTGCGCGCAATACAGCATCTCACGCAGTTTCTTCGCAGCTTCAGGCGGCTCTGCCTTAAAGACCGCATCAACTGCTTTCGTCGCAGCCATGTGGTGCGGCCATGGACAAACGCCACAGATACGCGGCACGATGCGAGGCACTTCCTCCACGGGACGGCCGATGCAGAATCGTTCGAACCCTCGAAGCTCCGGTACTTGGAAGTATGCCTCTCTCACGTCTCCTTTATCATTCAGGAATATACTGATCTTGCCGTGACCTTCCAACCTCGTGATTGGATTAATAACAATCTCTTTCTGAGCTCCCGCTGGAGCAGCTTTTGGCTTCTCTTCAGTCCATACCGTTCCCGTTTTGGGAGCAATGGTTACTTCCTTCGGCTTCTTTTCTTCTGCAACTGGTGGCTTAGTTTCCCCAACTGGTGGCTTTGGTCCTTCTTTTTTCTTGAATATGCTTTTTAATCGGTCCATTTTTTAACTCCTCCTATCTATCCTTTCTTCTCCTTCAACTGCACTCTCTTAAGCATGCTAATTGGTAATGAAAATCGATAAAACGTGCCAAGAGGATCTTTCACCTGATCAAGTAACTCTTTAACTTCCTCTGCTGTCCCTTCACCAATCATCTCAGTCTCAGTCTTCTTCCCCAGGATAGAGGCAAGTGCAGATAGGAAGGCAGCGCCGTGGTCTCGCACTTGTGATGACGGGCCATAACAGCCACGACAGGACATGTTCACACTCGGACATTTAGCACCACAACCACCACGGGTTGCAATGCCCATGCATAGTAGTCCCTGATCCAGCAGACATTTCTCGGGATCCACTTCTTTGAGTTCATACGGCCGGTATATCCGCTCGATCATCTTCCCTTCTTCACGCTTGCGAGGGCACTCCTCGCAGAGACATTTATCAGAAGCTCCGATGATCGCACCCTTTGGCGGAAGCTCGCCTGTCGCCACAAAGTTCGCTAAAGCGCCTACCATAGCAAGATTGGTATCCAGTTGTGGTGGACAGCCGGGTACGTAATAATCCACGTCGACGACCTGGTCTAATGACTTCACGGTATTCCAGAATTCTGGCAGTGTTAACTTATCGCCGCCATCGGTCACCAGCTCTTCCTGCGGCGTGACAAAATCAGGATTCACCGTCGTTGCTGTATCCTGATAGACTATCTTGAAGATCTCCTCTTTATTCGAGACATTGGCCAGACCGGGTATGCCACCAAACGCCGCACAGGCACCATAGGCAATCAGCACCTTTGATTTTTCGCGTAAGAGCTTTGCCAGCTCCTCATGCTCTGATAGCCGACATGCACCGTTCCATACACAGACATCGATGCTCTTCGGCGCCATTGCTTCCAAATCTTTGTATTTGAAGTCCATTGCCACGGGCCAGAGCACGATATCCGCGATGTTTACCACATCGAGGATCTTCTCTTCGATATCCAATGTGGCAACGTCACATCCACCACACGTGGCTGCCCAGTAAAATGCCAATTTTATCTTCTTTTTTCCTTTCTCTTCTCCCATCTCTTATCTCCTCCTTTCCTCGCTATTGACTTCTTAACGGACTCGGTCCTAACTCCTTTAACTTATTGGTAAAGTCAGTTACCACCTGTGCAAATTTCGCACCCTCAGCCGCTGAACACCATTCCAGTCTCAATCGCTCTGGTTCGATCCCAAATTGGTCTAACATTCTCCGTAGCAATTCGATTCGCCGGAGCGCTTTGTAGTTGCCATCAATGTAATGGCACTCGCCGGGATGACAGCCACCGATGAAAACACCATCCGCACCTCGCGAAAGAGCATAGAGGATGAATGCCGGATTAATCCTCGAACTGCACATCACCCGTATCAGTCTGATATTCGGTGGATATTTCAGCCGAGATGTCCCTGCAAGATCCGCAGCTGCATACGTGCACCAATTGCATGTAATCCCTACAATGAGAGGCTCAAACTCTTTCTTCTCTGTTGCCATTTTTTTAACCTCTTTCTACAATCATCTCTTTAAAAGATTTATATAAAAAGCTTTAGGAAACTACCGAGCCATGTCACATATGTCACCAATTAATTATAAGGCACTAAACTACGAGATGACCGCATTCTTGAACTTCTTTACCTTATGGTAATTCGCACGGGCTTTCATCTTCATTACGAAATCGCGGAAAGTGTTTAATAGAAAGGAGCTTTTAAGATTAAAAAAGAAGGTGTGACGCGGTGAAGACACTTATTTTGGGTATCGGGAACCCCATTTTGGGAGACGACGGCGTCGGATTTCATGTAGCCCAGGAATTGGCTAAGCGGATAACGGATGACACGATCGATATCGAAGACGCATGCACAAGTGGGTTAAATCTGCTCGACATCATCCCCGGGTATGACAGGGTAATTATAATAGATGCGATAAAGACAGAGGAAGGTGAACCGGGAGAAATATACCGGCTAAGACCTGAGGACTTCACGAGATCTGTGCATCGTGGGGCACCTCTGCATGATCTGAACTTTCCAACGGTACTCGAGATAGGCAAAAAGCTTATGCCTTCTGAGATGCCGCACGAAATCGTGATATTTGCGATCGAAGTCAAAGAGATAGAGACGTTTACCGAGGAGATGACGCCAAAGGTGCAAGAAGCAGTTCCTCAGGTTGTTAAGCTCGTTTTGGGAGAGATACGTAAACCATGAGCTTCGTGCCCCATTTAATCTTACTCCACGCACCAACGGTCTATGATTTTCGGAAGTATCCCCTCATGTTCGGTCCGATTGCTGACGGGGTCCCCTCAACCCCTCTGTTTGAAATGTACCCGATTGGTTTCTTTTCGATTGTGGAACATCTGGAGAGGCATAGGATCGGAGTACGGATCATCAATCTAGCGGTGAGGATGCTCAGCAGCGATGGGTTTGATGCCGAAAAGATAATTCGCGGGCTGAAACCGAAGGCATTTGGAATTGACCTTCACTGGCTGGCTCATGCCCAGGGCAGCCTCGAAGTCGCGAAGCTCTGTAAGAAATATCATCCTAGTATACCTGTTATCTTTGGTGGATTCTCCACGACGTACTTCCATGAAGAGCTGATTCGATACCCCGAGGTGGATTTTATCATACGGGGGGATTCGGCCGAAGAGCCACTCCTCCAGCTCATGCAAGCGATTATCCACCACGCTTATGCCGCTATCCGCACGATTCCAAACCTTGTTTGGAAAGATAGCAACAGAGAGGTGCACGTTAACCCCCTGACCCATGTTCCAACCGAATTGAACGAGTTTTCCAATAATTACCTCCCGGTTTTCAAATCGGCGTTGAAATACCGTGATGTCCGAAGTCTGAGCCCGTGGAAGGGCTGGTCCTCACACGAATGGGTGAACTACCCGATCACGCCGGTGATCACCTGTCGTGGCTGTATCCATAACTGCACCTTCTGCGGCGGTTCCCGGAATGCACTTGCGCTCTACTGCAATCGGAAGAAGCCAGCGTTTCGTGATCCACAGTTAATCGCTGGAGACATCATACACGTCACGCGATATACACGAGCGCCCATATTCGTGATAGGCGACCTCCTCCAGCCGGGCCACGAATATGCCGCTACCGTCCTTGAAGGGTTGAAGAAAGTGAGATTCAGCAATCATCTCATTTTCGAGTTGTTCGATGCTGCACCAAAGGACTATTTTGAACGCATGGCGGACTCCGTCAAAAACTTCAACTTTGAACTCTCCCCGGATAGCCATGACGAGCGGATACGAGCAGTCGAGGGGAAGCGATATACCAATGCTGAGATCGAGCAGAACATAGCGTGGGCGTTGGATTCGGGCTGTAAAAGATTCGACTTGTTCTTCATGATTGGGCTCCCCCTCCAGACCTGTGAATCGGTCATGGAGACGGTTGAGTGGTGCGGGCATCTCATGGAGCACTTTGGTACACGCGTTGTCCCGTTTATCTTACCCTATTCCCCTTTTCTCGATCCCGGCTGTCCCATGTACGAGCATCCAGAAAAGTTTGGCTATACCCTGCTCTTCAAGACCTTCGAGGAGTATCGAAAAGCACTGCTCGCACCAAGTTGGAAATACGCTCTGAGCTACGAAACGAAATGGATGACGAGAGACCAGATTGTCGAGTGCACGTATCAAGCGGGACTGAGATTGAACAAACTGAAGGTGGAATGCGGATTGATTGATTCTACTTCCTACAAGAACACGGAAGAGCGGATAAAGCTCGCAATAAAGCTTACAACTGCAATAGACGAGATAATGGCGATAGATGACCAAACCATCAGACAAGAACGATTGATGCATCTGAAGCCAGTCTTTGATACTATGCTCAACTCAGTCATCAACGAGAAGATGCACATGGGGTGGCCAGCAGCAAAGCGGAACTTAAGGTTTTTACCGCTCCTCAAGGCTGCGATAGTCGAATCGTTACATAAACGAAGGTAGAATATCTCGATATAGATAAAAAACAAAGAAACAATTATTTTTGATAAAACTTTTTTTCTAAAAAGTTTTATTGGTGCTTTGAACCTGTGATCCTTTTGGAGAACGCCTCCTTAGAGCGATAATATATGAGCCCAGTATACCTATCTCATAGCACAGAATCAAAGGAACAGCAACCATAAGCAAACTCACAACATCGGTCGTAGGAGTAACAACCGCGGCTATCACGACCAATGCCACGTAAATATATCGTCTATATTCCGTGAGCGTCTTTAATTGAAGAATCCCTGAGTGGACAGCTGCGATTATTATGAGCGGGACTTCAAATGTTACACCAATTATAAGGGTCATTATAATGATAAACAGCATGAAATCGTGAATGGAATATGTACCAACAACGCCGGCTGATAACGCATCTGCATAGAGATATTTGAGTATAAGGGGCAACATGAGGAAGTATGAATAGCTTAGCCCTAAAATGAACAGAAAAATTGCTGAACTCAGTATAATAATCATACGTGATATTTTGATCGGATTAATCAGCCCTAATCGCACTTTCAGTGTTTTATACACATAATAGCATATCAGAGGAGTCACAAGTAGTCCGCCGACAACAAGAGAGAGCTTTACTTTCACCATGACCACCTCGAGTGGTGAAAGAGCAATGAGCTTTACCCCTTCGGGGAGGAGGTCCCCTTTTACCTTCAGTATCAAGCGATCTAAGAATGGAAATGCGATACAGAAACCGATAATGAAGACCGCGGCGATCAGCATGATTTTTCTCTTTATCGCCACTATTATATATCCCAATTCCTCGTTTATATTCACCATTTCAATTCCTCCAGCGGGTGTGTGATGAAATGGAACGAACCAGCGATGATATGATAAGTGGACCAGTAAGAGATGAGGAAATTCCACTGATGGAACATCTCATTGAACTCCGAAGACGACTCATCGTTGTTTTCATCCCCCTTGGTATTGTTACGGTAGCAGTATTCCCCTTTTCAAACATTCCCCTTCACGTACTATTTACCAACCTCTTCCCTGAAGATATATCTATCTACGTGTATAGTCCACTGGAATGGCTAAGCGTACGGCTTTTGTTCTCGTTTTTATGCGCCCTTTCTGTTACGATACCTCTCGCGGTATATGAGATTTTCGCTTTTCTGCGGCCCGGTCTCTATCCCTCGGAGCGAAAATTTTTCCTGATGGTGGTTATCCCCTCCCTTTGCTCCTACGGGGTTGGTGCTCTCTTTGCCTATTATTTCGTCCTTCCCTTGATCTTTCGTTATCTCATTGTGTACACTGGCACGGTTGCGGAGGTTGCGTTTTCGGCAAAACTGATTTTCTCTACCATCCTTTATGCTGGTCTGGGATTCGGGTTGATCTTTCAAATTCCCCTCATAATGATCCTTGCGGTAAAGCTGAAGCTCGTCACCTATACATGGCTCAGGGATAAGCGATTGATCATCTATGGGCTCATACTAGGAGTCGCGTTCTTTGTCTTCGCCGACCCGACGGGTATTTCGATGATCATGGCAGCGGTCTCAATAGCGCTCTTCGAGCTCGGATTGCTCATAACACGATATATCGGACGTAAGGGTAGGTAGGACAATTGGAGGACAAATAAAATGAGCTATCCTCCACGATAATTCCACAGCTTTTCACACATAAACATTTATATACCTAATCTTTCTATAATATACCATTCGTAGGAGGCGTAAGAGGCAATGATAGGTACAACGGAGATAATTGTAATAGCAATAGTGGCGATTGTTCTGTTATTCGGTGCTGGGAAGGTCCCCCAGCTGGCGAGATCTTTTGGGCAGGCGATGGGAGAGTTCAAGAAAGCGAAACGTGAAGCGGAACTCGATCTCAAGAAATTTGAAGAATCCTCGACAGCCGAAGAAGCAGCAGTACCAAAACTGAAGGCGAAACCGAAGGCTAAGACTGAAGATCTCGATATCAGAGAAGTGGCTGCGTACATGGGCATTGAGACCGAGGGTAAGACTGAAGAGGAGTTGAGAGAGGAAGTTAGGGCAAAGCTGGAATCCCAAACGAAATAATTCCGGCACGACAAGACAAGGGCGAAACGAAATCTAGCAGCGGGCCTATAATTTCGCGATTTTGCTTTAGCTTAGTGCTTCTCTTGTAATACGTCTGAAAATACGTCTTAAAATCATACCATCTTAAAAAATCGAACTCGAAATCGAAAAAGAAATAATGGCTGTGGAGTTCGACTCCACAACCATTTTTGTCTTTTGGATTATAGCCCTAGTCCGGTATAGAATGCCTCGATATTGGGCATGACATGACCCAGTGGCACGTTTGTACCAAAGAGCACTGCTCGTCCCATGAGCTCACCGATGAGCACGACGATGAACAGCAGAACCGCCAGAGCCGATGCGGTCGCCATGTTCTTCTTCTTCAGCGGTAATGCAAGCGCCACGGTGAATATAAGCGCCAGACCTACGCCTAGTACCCATCGTGCCATGTAGAGCGTTGCGTAATCACCTGTTCTCATGCCGGCAAGCGTTTCCTCAAGTGCAACACCTGCGTATTTCGTCGGAGCTGATTCCGGTGCTAAAAACTTGGGGTTTGCAAGAAGTCCTGCAATCAGCACAATCACCATGACGAGTGCAATTCCCATCGTAATCCAGAGCATACGTGCTAACGGCTCGTCGCCCGCTTTTTTCATCAGGTATTTCAGTGATAGAACTGCGGCTACCGCTGTTACGCCTGCAAGAAGAGCAGTAACGAAGAAGAACAGCGGTGTCGTCGGCAGATTCAAAGAGGGCAGAGAGTACATCATGTATGCTTTCGCACTTACACCGAGGAATGCAAGTCCTATAACCGCTCCCAAGACACCAACAGGCTTTCTGAGCGACGTGAATTTCGCGACTATCGACGGTATTACCGGAAACCACTTGAGACTACCGTAGTCCGGGTGTAAGACCCACATTATGGTATAGATCACCGCCAAGATGACAAAGATCGTCAAGGCCAGTACTTCTCTGCTTAGCCATGAAGTAGCCAGGTTGGTATTCATCGTCATCATCGCGAGCATCGGTCGTGCCTCGTGGGAAAGTATGCCGATCAAGGCAATAACCGCGACCGGGACACTGACCCATGCCCCGGTCTCAAAGAATTTTGCATCCTCCTTACTCTTGGCGAGAAAATCGGCGATGACCATTGCGATCAGCGCACCCACTGACATCTGGCTGAATACCGTGAATACCATGTACGAGGTAACTGCGCTACTCATTGTTCTTTAACCTCCTGTTATACGCTCTCTTGCCAGCGAGGTGTGTATATCGCCTTTTGCTCTCTATACACTGGTAATATTGCCGCTATATCCCCTCCAAGACGACACTTGGTCGAGCAGAAGATTGCGCATCGCGGGCTTGGCTCTCTCTCCTTCTCTAGTGGTACAAAGGGCTGCATGCATAAAGTGCACTTGTCCATGATCCCATCCCATTCCTCGAGGGCGCCAGACAGGCCATGGGGATACTGGGGTGCTCCAAACGGGCAGGCCCACCCGCAATAGCCGCAGCCGATGCATTTGTGCTTATCTACTAGAACGACACCATCTTCCTCCCGCTTGTGTATCGCTTTTGTTGGACAGGCAGCCTCACAGGGCGGTTCCGTACAGTGCATACAGGAAATTGGTATATTCCGCTCGCCTGGTTTTCCTTCGTTAATCGTCACCACCTGCACTCTCGCTATCCCTGCCGGGACCTTGTTCGTCTCTTTGCAGATCGTAAAACATGATCCACAGTCAATGCACTTCTCAATCACATTCAGGAATTTATAGGTCACCATTTTAATCCCTCCTACGCCTTGTATACCTTACAAAGCCCTGTTTTTGTCTCCTGCATACCCATCTCTACATCGTAGCCGGGCGGCGCGATAATGTTGCACGAGTCACCTAATCTGAGCTCAACAAGCCCTGGCGGATATCTATTTGCATAGCTTTCTCCTTCGAATATCCCTGCCCAGTGATACGGCATGAAAACGGTCTTCTCGTCCACTCTCTCGGTTATCTTTGCTTTCACCTTAACCTTGCCCTGCCTCGACTCTACCCATACCATATCGCCCTCGTTGATACCTTTGTCACTTGCGAGTTTCGGATTAATCTCGACATACATATCGGGCTGCAATTCGGTGAGGTATCTTGAACCCCTAGTATGCGCACCACCGCCATGGTGCTCCACTTGCCTTCCCGAGGTCCATATCAAGGGATACTTCTCAACCAGTGTCGGGTCTTGAGCGCTCCTGAAGGCGCATTGCACACGGAAGAATTTCTTGTCCTCATAGGTTGGATACTTCGCGATCAAGTCAGGTCGCGGGCTTTCAATGGGCTCGCGGTGAATTGGAACGCGGTCCGTGAGGTCCCATGTCCAGAATCTCGCGCGACCTCTGCCCGTTGGCGGGTCACCTGCAGCTAATGCCTTCTGCACCGCTTCTCCAGTTAAGTCGTAAGCATAATTTGTCCCTGCGGCATTTGCATACATCGTTACTCCTTTATCCGCTTTGAGCAAGCTCTCACCTGCATGTTTGAGCGGCTGGTCTTTATATGTCGCAGGCACTTTAGCGCCCCACAGTGCTCTGAAGTCATGCCCTCCTTCGCTCACAGGCTTGCTATCGTCCCACAGTATCGGCGTCCCCGGATGCTTCTCGTCCCAGCACGGCCATGGTAATCCATAATACTCGCCCTTGCACGGCCCATCGCCCGCTCTCAACGTATCAGGATCAAAGGTACCAGCATTTTCCATCTGTTTCCTTATCCGCTCCGGTGTCCGTCCCATCATCCCGATGCTCCTGACCCCTCTGCAGATCTCCTTCGTGTAAATCTCGTCGATGCTATTATACGTGAAGTATTTCTTGAATGGTAGCCCGGTCTTCTCCTCTAACTTCTCAGCAAGCATTTGCACGATCTCCAGGTCTGTCTTGCTCTTATGGAGTGGTTCTATAGCCTTATATCTCCATTGAGCGTTCCTTCCACTGGTAATGACCATCCCTTCTTTCTCCATAACCGTCGCAGCAGGAAGGAGTATGATGCCATCAGGCCTATCCGGAAGTGAAGATGCGATCGTTGGTTCCGGGTCAATGTTTACAATCATATCCAGTTTTTCTAATCCCTGCTTCAGCCTCTTCATCTGAGTGAGAGAGTTCAGACTGTGGCCCCATATTATGACCATCTTAATGCAGCTTGGTTGATCTATCTCCTGCACGGTCCTAAGCGCACCCTCAAACCATCGTGAGCAGATTAAGCCAGTCCTAAGCATCAGGTCTTTGCTCGTAAACCGCTTCATCAGCTCCTCATAGGGTATGCCCCATACCTCAGCCCACAGCTTCCAGGCAGCCTCTGCAGTTACAGAGAGGTAGCCGGGCAGGTAATGGGCAAGAACACCCATATCCGTTGAACCCTGTACATTATCATGTCCTCGCGCCGCTGCGCAGCCTCCTCCTGGCTTACCCACATGGCCTAAGACTAATTGAATCAGCGCATAGCTCCGGATATTCTGTGTCCCGACGCTGTGCTGAGTCCCTCCCATAGACCACATGATGCACATCGGTGCGTTCTCATAGAATATACGTGCCATCTCTTTGATTGTATCAGGCTTGACACCGGTGATATCCTCTGCCATTTCAGGCGTATAGTTCTTGCACACTTCCCAGAATTCATCAAAACCATGCGTTCTTCTCGCGATAAAGTCCTCGTCGTGCCACTTGTTATTCACGATGACATTGCAGATCGAGAGAATCAAGGGGATATCAGTGCCCGATCTGAACCGCACATAAAGATCTGCTTTGGCTGCGGTCTTCGTGAATCGCGGGTCTGCAACGACTATCTTTGCACCTCGTTCCTTCGCAATGAGTACATGTTGCATCGCGACCGGATGTGCCTCTGCAGCGTTTGAACCGATAAAGAAGATTGTTCCGGAATGTCTCAGGTCATTGTAATTGTTCGTCTGAGCTCCATGCCCCCATGTGTTCAGGAGCCCTGCAACCGTTGTGGAGTGGCATATCCGTGCTTGGTGGTCTATATTATTCGTGCCTAAGAAAGCAGGGAACTTACGCTGGAGATATTGCTCATGCAGCGTTGTCTTCGTAGATCCAAGTATCATGATACCGTCAGGTCCACAGGTCTCACGTATCTCTTTCATCTTAGTCGCGATCTTGTCAATCGCATCATCCCAACTAATTTCTTTCCAGGTGCCACCGCTCTTCTCCATGGGTGCCTTAAGCCGCAACTCAGAAGTAACAATATCGGCATAAGCAGTACCTTTACAACACATGCTACCCAGGTTGAGCGGATTGTCAGTCCAGGGGTCTAAGCCTACTAATACGCCGTCATTGACCTTTGCATAAACTCCGCATCCGACGGAGCAATGTGGACAAACAGTCTTTACAAGTTTCTCTTCCGGTGCTGGAGCTCCACTCGCCGGTTCGAACAACTTAAGATCTGGAATTGCACTGACACTGCTAATTCCGCTGAGAGCCGCTGCGGTTCCTAAGGCAGTCAGTTTGGTAAATGTCCGCCTTGACATTCTGATACCGCTACTTTTGCCAATTGAGTTTGTACTTGTCGCCATTATTTCACCTCTTCCTCCTTTTTTATTTTACCTCCGCTAATAGGTTCAGGCAGTGATATTATATAAGCTTTTCTATTTTTTCAGTAGCTTACTTTTTACCTTCGTTTACCTTTAATGCAATGAATGTTCGAACGGTGAAAAATTACCTGGCAGGCAGTAGAGGGTCTATCCCGGTGAGTTTGATGAATTAAGTGGTAGAGGCGTCCACCGCTGTCAAAGAGTTGGTGGGAGTCTTTGTTAAGATAAAAAAGCATTCTGGACAAAGATAAAATGATGAGTTTATAATATCCCGAGGACATCCTAGTTATTAAACAATGAATGACGCCAAGGTTGCACCACCTCATTTAAAGGTAGGTAGTGCTCTCATTGTACTAGCACTCATCGGTCTATCAGGTATAAGTGCTGTTGCAATCTCCCCTGTAGCTCAAGCAGCGGGCAGTGAGGCGCCTCCTTTTAATCTGACCAGCATTGATGGTACGAATTTCGGCCTCAGTGAGCACAGAGGAAAGGTCGTGGTATTAGACTTAATCGCGACGTGGTGCTTCGTCTGCAATGATGAGATGTGGGAACTCATTCAGCTGAGAAAGGTGTACGACGACGTGGTAATAATTACGATCTCTGTTGACCCTACTGAGAGTGACGAAACGTTAAGAAGCTTTAAAGGAAGATACCATGCAGACTGGCTCTTTGCACGAGATACAGACGACGTGCTGGTTAAGTACCAATCCTACCTCGTGCCAACCATTGTGGTTATCGATCCTCAAGGGTACATAAGCTTTCAAACGGCTGGCTTTGTTCCAGCAGATGAACTTAAGTCAGAGGTTGCGAAAGTTTACCCAGGAGGTATAGAGAAACCTGAGGAGACGAAGGAACCTGAGGAGGTGATTACCTCTCCAGCACCTTCCCCTGATGTTGAGGAACCTGAGGAGACGGCCGAACCGGAGGAGAGGGTGTCTACAGTTCTTGGTTTATACGCGTTAGCACTGGTAACCGGACTCCTCAGCTTCTTCGCTCCGTGCGCCTTTCCCCTGCTTCCCGGCTATCTGAGCTACTATCTCGGGAGATACAAAGGCGGGACAACGCTGAAAAGCTCAGTGAAAGCGGGAATAGCAGCAGCAACCGGAATCAATGGGATATTCGCATTACTAGGCGCTGCAGTAGCGGCTGGAGGCGCTGCTGTTAAATCATACCTTTTGTATCTCGCACCAGCCGTTGGGTTTGTTATTGTCCTCCTGGGGCTTGCAATGGTCCTTGGAAAGACTGAATTCTTCGATAGGTTTGGGGGACTATTATCATCCTCCTCATCGAAGATCGGCGTAAGATCGCAGCATTCAGGGCTATTTCTGTACGGTGTGGGCTACGGGCTCGCTTCCATGGGGTGCCAGGCCCCGGTCTTCATCGCGCTTGTATTTGCGGGCTTAGCTGCTGGCGGGGCTCTGAATGCTTTCCTCGTATTTCTCTCGTTTTCCATCGGAATGGGGGGTATGATGCTTACCATCAGTGTCCTGGTAGGAACTGCGAAGATGAAGGTCCTGGATCGTATGAGACAGTTGACGCCCTACATAAATCGAGTATGCGGGGTCATCCTGATCATTGTTGGCGTTTACTTTTTACTGGAATTTATTTGAAAGCCTGCCTTTCAAGGCAAGGACAAATCGACGGATCTTCTGCCCGGGAAAAAATCGATTATTCGCGGTTTTTAAATAAAAATACCCACTCGGTTCCCTCAGGGGTATCGTTGAGCAAAATCCCTCTCTCCCTCAGTTCTTCTCGTATCCTATCAGCTTCGTCCCATCGTTTTTGTTTCCGCAGTTCTTCTCGCTTCTTAACCAGTTTCAGCAATTCAGGCGGAAGCGGCTGTTCCTCCAGTCGAAAATTGATTCCCAAGACATCTCCGATCTCATACATCGCGGGTGATAGATCTTCTCCAGTTTTGTTCATGCGCTTTGCCATCTCAAGGAGGAGGGCTACCACTTTCGGTGTATTGAAATCGTCATCCATGGCGTCAACAAACCGTTCAATCCACTTTTTCACGTCTACCCGCTTCCTCCCAGACCTCGCTGCGGTGCGTAGAGAGCGTAAACTATCCTGAGCGTACTCCATTGAGGTTTCAGCATAGTTTATCGGACTGCGATAGTGAGTTGAAACAAGCATAAGCCGCAAGGTATCTGCATCCCACTTCTTCAGTGCGTCGCGAATCGTTATAAAGTTCCCCAGTGACTTCGACATCTTTCTCCCCTCCACCTTCAGAAAACCGGTATGCAACCAATAGTTCACCATCGGCTTTTGCCCGCTAATCGCTTCCATCTGCGCGATCTCCGCTTCATGATGCGGAAAGATCAAATCTTGTGCGCCGCCATGCATATCGTAAGTTGGGCCAAACTCAGTTTCTGTTATTGCGGTATCTTCGATGTGCCAGCCGGGTCGGCCTCTCCCCAGCGCTGAATCCCAGTAAGGTTCGCCCGGCTTGAATCGTTTCCAGAGACAGAAATCAGCCTTATTTCGCTTGCCAATCCCTTCATCGATGCGCGAAGCGGTATCTTCAGCCTCCGCAGCAGTCCGTCCAGACAGCTTGCCATAATCCTCGAAGCGCGAAACGTCATAGTAAATGCCGTCGTCCAATTCATACGCATAGCCCTTTTCGATAAGCGCGCTCACCTGCAGCACCATTGCAGCAATGTACTGTGTAGCCGGGGCATATTTGGTTACACTGGTTATATTTAAGGCACGCATATCTTCAAGATAAGCCCTGGTATACGTATCTGCTAATTCTTTCCACCTCACCCCTTCTTCTCGAGCCCGGTTTATAATCTTATCATCAAGGTCGGTGATATTCTGGAGATAGAATACCTCATAGCCCCTGTATCGGAGATACCGTGCGATTACATCAAACGCGACATACGTGCGGGCATGCCCGATATGCGAATAATCATAGACCGTCGGTCCACAGACGAATAACCGGACTCTCCTGTCATTCCGGGGAGTAAAAACCTCTTTCCTTCCTTGACGCGTGGAATACACCGCGAGTACCATTTTTCAACAGCCAAGCGCAGGGAGGGATTTGAACCCACGATCTCCCGATCTGCAGTCGGGGGCCTTACCGGACTCGACCACCTGCGCACCGGCAATTATCTGCGCTCTACAGTAAATTAGAGGGGAAAAAATAAAAAATATGTGCGCGGGAACTGAGCTTAAAAAAATCGAAAGCTTTTTGTGTTACCAGCACAGTACGTTTTGTAGGGTGAAATTCACGTGACACCGAGGTGAGATAAAAAATGAGTAAAAAGAGGATAATATCCGGCGCGTTAATCGTTTTGCTTCTGCTTCCCCTAGTCCTCTTTCCGAGCGTAGCGGCTGCAGAGAGTGTTGATATATCGGTCGACGAAGCGTATCAAATGCTTCAAGAAAAGCCCGAGGAGATTATTCTCTTGGATGTCAGAACAGAAATGGAATATAAATCGGAGCATATACCCGGGGCTATCAATATACCTTTGGCTGTATTAGAAAGCAGAGTTGACGAGTTGGACAAGTCTAAAATTATCATGGTGTATTGTCAAGCTGGCGGTAGAAGTTTGCGAGCAAAAGAACTCCTTCTCCAGCATGGCTTTGAGCGGGTTCACGCCATTGTTGGAGGGTTAAATGCGTGGAAACAGAAATATCCAACAACTATGGAAACGCCGATACCCACCCAGACCCCGATAGGAGCCATTCAGGCGCCTCCATTTACGCTCACGAGCATTGGTGGACCGAGATTCAGCCTTGGTGATTACCAGGGGAAGGTTGTGGTATTAACCTTAGTGTCAACGTGGTGCAATCTCTGCAACGATGAAATGAAGGAACTCACGAAGCTGAGACAAGCCTACCCCGAGCTAACCATAGTAACGGTAGCCGTTGATCCCACCGATACGAACGAAACATTGAGGAGCTTTAAAGAGAGATACCATGCTGACTGGCTATTTGCGCGGGATACCGACAACGTCTTTTCGAAGTATACCACGTATCCTGCGGTCATACCAACTATCGTGATTATTACTCCACAGGGCGAGATAAGTTTCAGGAAGCCAGGTTTTGTCCCGTTAGAAGAGCTTAAGTCCGCAGTTGAGAGTGCTTCCCCAAGGGGTGGAGCACTGACACCAACGGAGACTCCTGAGGCAAAGCCAGTAATTCCCGGATTCGGGGCTACGTCGGCAATAGTGATCGTTAGTGTTCTCGTTGTCTGTCGGTGGATAGTAAGAAGGAAGAGATACTAGAGAGAAACTGCTGGTAAAAGACCGGAATCAACGGGTTTTTCAAATACCTGAAGGTAGCTTACTGTATGGTCTCTAATAAATCGCTTACTACTACATCCTCTAACAGAATAAAGCCCTTCGTGAGTTTTGCTATGCCCTTGTAGAAATCCGTTCTCTCGTAGGCGTATAACGCGTCACAGAAAGCCGGCACCCATTTCAAGATATGCGCATCCAAGAATTCTCGTTGGAGCGCTATGCAGTCCTTTACCCGTTCTTGAGTATCTGCTGCTGCTCCCTCCTCACAGAGATGCTGCATGAACTTGAGTTCAAATGCGATATGGTCTTCCGGCTCTTTATATTCGCGTGATTTAGCGATACCCGCTTTTCTGTAAAATGCCTTCACCTTTACGAGCGGTTCGCCCAGTAGATGCCCACTCACCCACCACGCCTCGTAAGGCTGTACGGGGAGCCTGAACGGACCGATGAACAAGCGCGTGTATTCGTCTACCAATGCTTCATGCAGCGCATCAACCTCTTTGCCTTTACTCTTTTCCATAAACTCGTTTAATAACCGAAATCCTTCGGTAAGGTCCTCATTTACGTCTAACGAGGTCAGCTCCTCGAAATGGAACCGCTCGTTCACCAAATCGTCTACGAATGTTCGATTCGGCGCTTCCACATACATCTGGAACAAGAAGGCATAAAAGGTTCTTCTCGTCTCCAAAATCTCTTTAATCTCGTTCATCTACCCACTCTCCACTTTTTTTAATGATACCTCAATGGCTTTTACCGGTCTGCACTTCTCACAATAGCTGAGCAGCTCTAATCGCTCTTCTATGCTGAGCTCGCCCTCCCCACCTTCCTTTATGAGCGAGCTCATTCGCTCAAATGCCGATCGGGGCATAAATAATTTGCCACATTCCGCACAGGCAACGAGCTCTACCTCAATCAGTTTCTTGCTCCTCTGCTCAATCAGTTGTGAAAAATCAAGCACCCGCCTGAGTTTAAGCGCGTCTTCTGGACATGCCTGCTCACACAAGCCACAGGCAATACAGCGCCCGTAGCAAAAATCGATGGTATTAACATTCTTCCAGAGGGCCTTTGATGGGCACAGGTTCACACAGGCGTTACAGAGCGTACACCGTGCATTGATAGCGACTTCAGCGAACGGAAACGGTGTATTTTCCTCTTTTAACTGTGGATGTACCTTGGTTTTGATATAAAGGTCTTGGATCACTTCTAATAGAATATCTCGTTTGGGTTTTGCAAAATCAACTGTTACCAGCTTCTTCTTCCTGAGAGGAGACGGACTGAGCCGCTTGACAAAATTTGTTACGGTGGTTGCAAGATCCTGTGCATCGACCTGACCGTGATTCATCAGGAGCACTCGTTCTCCTAAATTGAAAGCTGATAAAGCCATCTGCGCAAAATGTACCATAGACTCGATCTGTTCATGATGGCTCTCTTCACAGCCCCATAGAATAACACCATCAGCCCCGAGATCGAATGCGGTCAGTATAACTGCCTCGGATACTAAATCAATGCACGGCACGAAGAGTGGTAAGACCGCTGGATACTGGATTTTTTTACGGCCAATCACATTCAATGTTTCGATATGGTCGGTGCAGGCAAACAAAAGGACTTTGGGCTCTAAATCACCTGATAATAAGGCTTCTATCTGAGCATAGAGCAACTCGTTCGGATAATCCCGCAGGTGGGGGACTGATAAGGGGCATAAAGCAGTGCAGAGCCCGCATCCCTGACATCCCACATCGCTGAAGACCATTTTAACCCCTTCTCGCCTAATCGCCTGGTAGGGACAGGGTAAGCAATACTCACACCCTTGCAATTCACTCCTCCCGCTTGCACATCGTCTCAAATCTGATATTAAATACCTTCTCTTCTCTAGTTCACCTAAATTGGCACTAATCTCAAGTGCTTTCCGTAGCGCATCCTCGTAACTGTATGCTCTATAAATCCCGAATTGCGTCGATCCCTGCCATTTCTTATCAAGCACGAGAATTTGTCCCGCATGAATGAACTCTCGAGTGTGGAGCTCTATAGCATGGGTTGGACACACCTCGATACAATCGCCACATTCATCACATTCCTCGCCAATAGTATAGACCGCATTATATCGTATCGCATGCTTGGGGCACACATCAACACAGAGACCGCAGGCGATACACTTCTCTTGATCGATAGCCCGCTCTATCTCAACCTCAAAATCCCCGATCTCTCCCCTTATCTGTTTGAGTGCGCCAATATGGATCTCCGGGGCATCATACCATTCACCGATATGCTTCGTCAGCAGGTAAACGTGAGCCACTTGAGAAAGACTTTTTGCAACCTCTACCGCTCCTTCAGTTTCATCACCCACCACTAACACCCGGTATCCAACATCAAAAGCGATTTTTTCGGGTTTTGGAAGTGAATCAATCATCCTGGCAGAGCTGAAAGCAGCTTCAACCATACTTTTAGCCTTTTTAGTCGCTTCTTTTCGACCATGCACCCAACCACAGTGCTCTCTGAGGTTGAGGAAGAACGTAGCGCAGCCAAATCCTGATGCCACTCGTTCAAAGATGCGCTTCTTCTCCGTGCATGCACCGATGAGTATGCTATCAAGCTCCGTTCGTCTGAGATCATCGATGATATAATCCAACCCGCCCTGGCACAGTTGGTCATGGATCTCAACGACCTCAACATCCTGCTTTATGCTCTTCTTAATAGTTTTGAAATCGATGTCCACCGTATTGTTGCACGTGCAGAGAAAAAGTCCCAGTCTCATGGCTCCTCACCTTGCTCCTTTGTTTTGTTGATCACTCTATTCCCTCATAGACTACTAACTCTCTACTAGCCATTTTTGATCCTGTTACCTAACATAGCTATATCTTCCTTTCCTCTGGTGCATTATCATAATACACTTCTTCTTATTGTCCTCTCAATAAGAAGTTGAATTCCAACGTGCAGTCGAAATCCACTTTCTATCTCACGAACTTAATGACGCCACTTCCCGGCGAATACAGTATGCCATCTTTTTTCATCACTTCGATGATCTCCTCAGCTTTCTCTCGCTCCATCCCTTCCTCCACTGCAAGGTCGAGCACCTCTTCGATGGGCACTTCCTCACCGTATTCCTTCTCCAGCTCCTTGATAATCTCCCTTATCCCTCGTGCACGGTCCCTCCGAGTCTTCGTTGTGCCCACGGTTATCCAATCGGCATCCAGCCTGCCCGTTTCAGGATCAATAAACACATGCCTCAAACAGTAGGTGACTACCTTAATGACACGTTCAGCATCCTCAGCGGTTATTTTATCGCTCAGCCGAGCTCGTGCTCGTGCCTCGCCTAACCTGATCAACGCCTCTAATTGCCGCGCGGTTACCGGCACAGGTGCCTCTTCGTCCTCATAGCCCTGCCTCCGAAGCCCGATATAAAATTCCAAGAATTTCTTCTTCGCGTCCTCAGTCATCACTGGGAATACCCTCCTCTTACTCCACGCGACGTATTTCCTCAATAATTCACCGGCTATTACCGGCTCCATCAGTCGTATCTCCTTCCCGAAGCTCTCTCTTTTATCCACTTCCATTCTGCCAATGTTCTCAAAGCGGGCGAGCAATTCACCCGCATAATGGCTCTCCAAGATATGTTCCGCAGTCTTCGTGTCCATTTCCTCATCGGGTTTATCCCGCATAGTAAAAATGAGG
>Ga0209314_10000307_pt1 | contig 21260 bp, 16 predicted proteins | sample I19B2metaG_FD_184146 | JGI IMG/M metagenome (GOLD analysis project Ga0209314, IMG submission 184146) | Lake sediment bacterial and archeal communities from Gulf of Boni, Indonesia to study Microbial Dark Matter (Phase II) - ​I19B2 metaG... | ecosystem: Environmental > Aquatic > Freshwater >... | reverse complement strand
CCTCAGGAGAACTCTCTCCTACTCTGAAACTTCGCCGACAGTTTATAAGCAATAAATACCGTAACCTTTTAGAACAGGTATATCAGAAACAAACCTAAACTATCAAATGACCATAATTCCGGTTAGTGACAAAAAAACAAGGAAGCAATTCCTTGATGTTGCAAGAATTATTTACAGAAACGATCCTGTCTGGGTATGCCCCTTCGACAATGAAATAGAGGCAATATTTGATCCTGAAAAAAATCCCTATTACAAACATGGAGAAGCAGAACGCTGGATACTAACTGACGGGGATAAAAACCTTATTGGACGAATCGCTGCATTTATCGATAGAAATCTGGCTTACACCTATGACCAGCCTACAGGAGGTTGCGGATTCTTTGAATGCATAAATGACAGTGAGGCTGCATTTTTCCTTTTTGAGACTGCAAGGAACTGGCTGAAATCAAAAGGGATGGAAGCTATGGACGGACCGATAAACTTCGGTGAAACAGATAAATACTGGGGGCTTCTTGTCGACGGATTTACTCATCCCTCTTTTGAGGTTCCTTATAATCACAGCTATTACAGGGACCTGTTTGAATCCTACGGATTCATGGTATACTATAAGATGGAAGGTTTTCATCTTGATCTGACTCAACCTCTCTCTGACAGATTCAGGAAAATAGCTGAATGGGTGATCAGAAAACCCGGATATGAGTTCCGCCACTTCACGTGGAAAGAACAGGACAAATTCACAGAAGACTTTGCAACAGTATTTAACGAAGCATGGGCTTCTTTTAAGAAAAACTTTGAACCTCTTGAAGCCGCTTACATTAAAGGTGTACTTAAAAAAGCCAGGGCCATTATTGATGTGGAGTTTATCTGGTTTGCCTATTTTGAAGGCAAACCGGTTGCAATCTATCTTATGTTCCCTGATCTCAACCAGATACTGAAACATCTGAATGGAAAACTGAACCTTCTCAGTATGATTAAATTCCTTTATCTTAAAAAACTGAATGCAATGACAAGGGCCAAAGGATTACTAATGGGCGTTATCCCGCGGTTCCAGAATCATGGAATTGAATCAGCCTTTATACTGAAAATAAATGATGTCATAAGGAAAAAACCACATTATCATGAAGTTGAATTTTCATGGGTGGCCGACTTCAATCCGAAGATGAGAAAAATCTTCATTTCTGTCGGTAGCGTTCCTGTAAAGCACTATATAACATACAGATACCTGTTCGACAGAACTAAAGAATTCAAACGCTATCCTATGCCGGTTATTGTAAGTGACTAGAGTGACTAGAGTTTGGAGTGACTAGAGTTTTGGATTTAGTTTAAATGATAAAACTGAGATATGAAATACGATATAATTATAATCGGTGCAGGACTGGGAGGATTAATAAGCGGAGCCAAGCTTGCGAAAGAGGGAAAAAGTGTCCTGCTGATTGAACAGCACTCAAAACCCGGTGGCTGTGCCACCACTTTCGAAAGAAAAGGATTTACTTTTGAAGTGGGACTTCATGAGATGGACGGTCCTTCTGCGCGAGACATGAAAAACAGGATCTTCACAGAACTCGATGTTTTCGGTAATGTTGAATTCCTGAAGGTACCTGAGTTTTATCACTTTGTAAATGACAGGGTGGATATTACAGTACCACACGATCCCTCAACCGCCGCAACTTTGCTGAAAATGAAATTCCCCGGCGAGACTGCCGGAATCGATGCCTACTTCAACCAGCTTCTGAATACAAAAAGAAAAAATGCCGGGGAGGAACCTCCTGATCAAAGTGTCGGAAACTACCTCGATTCAATAATCACCAATGAAGACCTGAAACTTGTCCTGCTCGGAAATCTCGGATATTTCCATGATGACCCATATTCAATTTCACTTGCATATTATTCAGTCGCCCAGGGCAGCTATTATAACGGGGCAGCAAGCTTCATTAAAGGAGGTTCACAGAAACTATCTGATTATCTTGCTTCATATATTGAAAAGCATAACGGTAAAGTTTTGCTGAATCATCTTGTCACCGGATTTTTGGCAGATAATGGAAAACTGACTGGTGTCACTTTCAGGAATACCAAAGGACAAATGCAGGAGGTCAACGGAAATGAAATAATTTCCAATTCTTCCATGGCATCTCTGGCAGATATCCTGCCACAAAATTTATCGGATAATTTAAAAAGTGTAATTAAAAATTATAAACCGGGAGCCTCTCTCCTCTCGATCTATCTGGCATTCAGAAATAATCTGAAGACAATAGGGCACAGGCATTATTCGACTTTTTTCTTCAATAATTCGATAAAATCACTTGCTGACATTTATAAAAACAACAAAGGAGATTTTAAAAACAGGAGCTTTACATTTGTTGACTACGGGCAGCTAGATTCCGGTCTGGCCCCCGAAGGTAAAAGTGTCGGGGCCGTTTGCTGCATTGACTACTGTACAGATTGGGAAACCCTCTCCAGGGCAGATTACCTGGCAAAAAAGAAAGAAGTAACTGAAATTTTTATCAGAAGGCTTGAAAATTATATCCCAGGAATCTCGAATGAGATTGAATATTATGAAGCCGGGACACCTCTTACTGTGAAAAGATATACCCTTAATCCTGACGGAGCAGTCTATGGATTCGCACGTTCTCCGGGGCTGCCTCCCATCGATACCAGCAGTCTGCCCGAGAATCTTCATTTTGCATCAGCATGGGGAAAAACAGGGGGAGGTTTTTCAGGAGCCATTTATTCAGGTTACCTGTGTGCAATGAATATTCTCAGAAAAAGAAAATAAAAATAGATTTCATTTGCAGAAAATATTCTATTCAGGAGATAATTTTGCCTCCTGTTCAAGCCAGCTTATGGCAAGTTCAACGACATCATTATAATCCTTAATCCCGTGAGTAACCTGATTTGACTTAAGGTATGCATCATATACTGATTCATGAGCCTGTTCCATCGCCTCATTGTGCAGACCGAAATAGTACTGCTGTCTGAACTGAATCTCTTCAAGAACTGTTTTATCAAGCTTCCTCAGATAATCATGGTAGTCACTGAAATACTGCGCATCCTCCAGAAAGTAAAGCAGAAGAGCAAGGTATCCGGAATAATTAAGCCTTCTGTCATCTGATTTTATACAAACCACGAATGCTGTCAGGTTTGCTTCTGATTCTCCGGAAACTCCAAACTGATGGGCTTTTTCATGGGCCAGCAGAAAGGGATAATCCATCGGAAGGATTTTCCGGTTAAGGTTTATCTCATTGAAAAAAGGTCCAAAATAACCGCTGATTCCAAATTTGGATATCAGATTACTGAAAACCATTTTCTTTGGTCTTCTGTGACCATTCGGGTATTCAATGTCCAGATTAGCAGAATTTATTGAATATGAATACTCTACCTGATTTTCAACATCACTGTAATCTTCGGGTTTGACTTTGGTGTGATTTTCGTTAACCTTAATAATCACTGAATCAAGCATCGATCTGAATAGCTTTTCATCAACGTTTATCATCTCAATACCTATTCTTTTTTCTATTTCGGGGCGGAAATAATTGAATCCCCAGGAAAAATAGAAATAACTGTACAGAAGCGCCAGAAACTGTGTAAGCCTCAGAAGGAACAGCCTCAGCTTAAGTCTTTTTAATATTATTAATATTATGCATCCCAGCAATGCAAAAATGAAAAGTGTCCAGAATATATCCCATAAAGAGAATGGAAGCATTCTGCTGAATGATGACATAATCCTGGCAAAATGAGGATAGAAGTTTTCAGAATAGTATTTCTCAACCAGTTCCGGATTTTTAATTGCCAGTCTGACTAAAAGAAAAGATAAAGCAGCAATAATAAATGGCCAGCCTTCCTTAAATATTCTTACTATCCCTTTCTTTCCTGCCATATTAATTTACCACCATAATGTGAAACCGCAAAAGTAAATAAATGTATCTTTACTATCATCATCTCCGGATAATTGTCTGAAAACAACAAAATTACCGATGCGGCTGCAAAAAAATATGTTAAAATTTCTGATTGCTCTCCTGTTTCCCTTTTCATGCTACGGACAATCAGCAGGTTCAAAGCAGATTAAACTTCTTTTTATTGGCGATATCATGGGTCATAAGGAGCAGATCTGGTCAGCCGAAGACCGGGTAAAACATGTATACAACTATGATACGGTATTCACATATATAAAAGGTGTTATTGAAGAAGCAGATATTGCAGTTGCAAACCTTGAAGTTACATTCAGCGGGCTGCCATACACAAGTTATCCCTCTTTCAGTTCTCCTTCAGCGCTTGCATTGGCCTGCAAAAATGCCGGCATTGACTGCCTTCTAACTGCAAATAATCATGCAGCTGACCGGAATACCCGGGGAATCACTAAAACAATCCGCGTACTTGACAGCCTTGGATTATCTCATACCGGGACATTCACTAACCTCAGTGAAAAGGAAAAAAAGTACCCTCTCATCATTGAAAAGAATGGAATTAAGATTGCACTTCTGAATTATACCTATGGCACAAACGGGATAACAATTAAAGAACCTGCTCTTATAAATTTAATTGACAGGAATGCAATTGAAAAGGATCTGCAAAAAGCTTCAGCAGAAAAGCCTGATATAGTTATAGTTTTCCTTCACTGGGGAACGGAATATGAAAAAGCACCATCAAAATCGCAAATCGATCTGGCAGATTTCTTATTTGAAAGAGGAGCTGATCTTGTAATCGGATCGCATCCTCATGTTATTCAGAAAATGATACGTAAAAAAGGGGACTCAGATAATAAGGACAAAGTGGTATTCTATTCTCTTGGAAATTTTGTCTCAAACCAGCAGAAAGATGGAACAGGAGGCGGAGCTATGGCCAGAATTGAGATTAGGAAGGATGAAGATAAGGCATATATAACGGATGCAGATTATTATCTTACCTGGGTCTATACACCGATTGAAAAATACAGAAAAAGATTCTTTGTGATCCCTTGTTCCGAATATGAAAACAAAGCATATTTCTTTTCTGATTCAATTCAATATGCCAGAATGAAAAAGTTCATGAAGGATTCCAGATCTCTTCTGTATAATCAGAATGCAAGTGTTAATGAAAGGATCTTTAACGGTTCATCATGGCTGTTAAACTATTAACACTCAGAATGTGATAAATACATCATTTTATCTATTTTTTAATATGACCCGGATTAAATTGTCGAATTTTATAGATATAATTGTATTGAAAATAAATACATGCCGTATAAGGTCTTATAAATGGATAATTCCATAGCACTGCTATCCATAACTGCTGTTTCACTGGGATTCCTGCATACATTGCTTGGGCCTGATCATTACCTGCCTTTTATTGTTATAAGCCAGGCAAAGAAATGGAGTCTTAAAAAAACAATGTGGATAACTTTCCTATGCGGACTTGGACATGTACTGAGCTCCGTTGTTCTGGGACTTATTGGTATAGCTGTGGGTATCTCAGTTACAAGGCTTGTCGATGTGGAATCATTCAGAGGGAATATTGCAGCATGGCTCTTTATCGCTTTCGGACTGGTCTATATGATAATAAGCCTGAGAAATCTTCTTCGTAACAGGAAACATACACACTCTCATCATCATTTCGGGGGAGAAAGGCATGAGCATGAACATGACCATCAGAATGAACATACTCACATTCACCAGTCAGATGTCATGAAGACAACCCCATGGATACTGTTTCTTATATTTGTATTCGGCCCCTGCGAACCCCTGATACCTGTTCTGATGTATCCGGCAGCTGAAAGCAATATAGCCGGTTCAGCACTTGTATCAGTACTTTTTTCTCTCACTACTATTGCTACGATGATGGCGGTTGTTCTGGCCTTCAAGCTGGGCCTTAATAAGATTAACATGAAACCTGTGGAAAAATACAGTCACCTCATAGCAGGGGCTATGATTTTCTTCTCAGGAATTGCAATTCAGTTCTTTTGCTAATAAATAACAGACTATAAAATGACAGGAATAATTGAATTTGACGCATTCCTTTTTGGAATAATAAGTGCCGTTTCCCTGCCTCTGGGGGCTTTGCTTGCCTTAAAATGGACACCCAGGCCAAAGGTAATAGCATCAATGATGGCTATTGGTGCAGGTGCTCTTCTCGCAGCTCTTACAATTGACCTCGTTGCTGTGGCTGTAGGTAAGGGACATTTCTATCCCCTTGCAGTCGGAATGGTAACCGGCGGGATTTTCTTTGTTTTACTGAACAGGATTGTTAACAGCAAAGGAGGTTTTTTGCGAAAAACTGCAACAATAATAACCCATATTACAAGTAAAAAGAATGAACGTCAAAAGAAACTCTATGAACGATTAAGCAAGATCGGTTTCTTCCATAAGTTGTCACCTTCCTCCTCCCAGATTCTGATACCCCATCTGAACAGATACCGTTACAGGGAAGGCAAAATAATGGTCCATGAAAATGATCCCGGCGACAACTTCTTTGTGATAGAAAACGGGGAAGCCATTGTGATGGATGACAATACAAACTCAGTAATAAATGTGCTTAAACCGAATGATATTTACGGGCTCGTGGAAATGATTACGGGAATAACCCATAATTATAATGTTGTGGTTAAGAATGATATGCATGTATGGATCATCAACAAGGAATCATTCGACAATCTGATAAAATCCAATTCTTCCCTTGCTGCAGAAATAAAAAGTCTGGTTACAGAGAAAATCCAGTTGCTGGAAGAGAAACATGTAATAAGTTCTGAAAAAGCCTCAGTCTGGTACCATGAAGTAATGACACATTTTGATGATAAGAAGTCTGCCGTAAACCAGTCTGACATCAACGAGGAAGTATCGGAACACGGCAATGCTTCTATGGCGATCTGGCTTGGAATTATGCTTGATGGCATTCCTGAATCGATCGTTATAGGATCGAGCCTGCTTATCCATCCAACAATGAGTATGTCGCTGCTTGCAGGACTTTTCCTTTCCAACTTTCCGGAAGCACTGTCGAGCTCGGTTGGAATGAGAAAACAAAAAATGTCGAACATGAGAATCCTTATGATGTGGCTTTCAATAATGATTATCACAGGGATAGGTGCTTTTGCAGGAAATGTTTTCTTTGAGAATGTCGATCCTACTGTTTTTGCCCTTGTTGATGGGATGGCTGCAGGCGCTATGCTGACTATGATAGCAGAAACTATGCTCCCTGAAGCTTTTCATATTGGTGGTTCGGTTACCGGGTTGTCGGCACTGATGGGCTTCCTTACAACGCTTCTTTTCAAAGTGCTCGGTGAGTGATTTTAATTATTAGCTTTGCATATATTTTTACTCCATGATTAATTACGATTACAACACCCAGAGAAAGAGGATGGAATTGCCGGAATATGGAAGGAACGTCCAGAAAATGGTTGATCACATCAAGACCATCAAGGACAGAGATGAAAGAAACCGTGCTGCCAAAACTATTATCTCCATCATGGGGAATCTCAATCCCCACCTTCGTGATATTGTAGATTTCAAACACAAGCTATGGGACCATCTTGCAATAATTGCCGAATTTGATCTGGATATTGATTCACCATACCCCATACCTGAGATTACAAAACTCAGGGAAAAGCCCAAGGAAATCCCGTACATGCAGGGTGAGATCAGGTTCCTTCATTATGGCCGCATCATTGAACTTATGATAAATGCTGCGACAAAGCTTGAAGATGGCGATGAGAAGGAATATCTTACCACCCTGATTGTAAATCAGATGAAGAAATCATACATCACCTGGAATCGAAGCCAGGTAGCAGATGAGGTGATTATTAACGATATGAGGGTACTTTCAAAAGGCAAACTCAAAATGACAGAGGGAGTCAGGATACTGGAAGTCAGAGAGCTTTTGCCTCAGCCCAAAAAGAAACCCCAGGGCAAACCACAGGGTAAACACCAGAATAAGCAATTCAATAAGAAGAAAGGATTCAGCAGACATTAATGGGAACCTTTATAGTTAAAGGAGGAAAACATCTTAGCGGTGAAATAACCCCACAGGGAGCCAAAAATGAGGCTCTTCAGGTAATCTGCGCAACTCTTCTGACTCCACAAAAGGTTACTATAAAAAATATCCCCGAAATATCTGATGTCAGTAACCTTATTGAACTGCTCAGACGTATGGGTGTAAAGGTTACGAGGGAATCTGATTCTGTAACCAGCTTCGAAGCATCGGATATAAATCTTGAATACCTCCAAACCGGCGAATTCAGATCACTGAGTTCAGCTTTGCGTGGTTCAATAATGATTGTTGGTCCGCTGCTGGCACGTTTCGGGAGAGCATATATACCAAAACCAGGAGGTGACAAGATAGGGCGAAGAAGGGTCGATACACATTTTATTGGTTTCAGTAAGCTTGGAGCAAAATTTGAATTCGAGACATCAGATCCGTTTTTCCATGTTGAGGCCAGCTCTCTTAAAGGTACTTATATGCACCTTGACGAGGCCTCCGTTACAGGGACTGCAAACATTATTATGGCAGCTGTGCTTGCAAGCGGCAGAACCACAATCTATAACGCCGCCTGTGAGCCATATATCCAGCAACTCTGTAAAATGCTGGTCTCAATGGGTGCAAAAATTGAAGGGATAGGTTCAAATCTTCTAAATATTGATGGTGTTACTTCCCTGTCCGGATGCATCCATACTATTCTTCCCGACATGATCGAAATAGGGTCTTTCATCGGACTTGCTGCCATGACTGAGTCGGAGATCACAATAAAGGATACATCCTGGGATAATCTTGGAATAATCCCGGACTCATTCCGCCGGCTGGGCATTAAGCTTGAAAGAAGGGGCGACGATATCTACATTCCCCGACAGGCGCATTATGAAATCGAAACATTTATCGACGGTTCAATAATGACTATTGCTGATGCTATCTGGCCCGGGCTCACTCCCGACCTTCTTAGTGTATTCCTTGTTACGGCTACCCAGGCAAAAGGTGCTGTCCTCATACATCAGAAGATGTTTGAGAGCAGGCTCTTTTTCGTTGATAAGCTGATCGATATGGGGGCACAGATAATTCTCTGCGACCCTCACCGGGCAACAGTTATAGGCCTCGACAGGATGATAAGGCTTAAAGGAACAACAATGTCTTCTCCCGATATCCGGGCCGGAGTAGCCCTTCTGATCGCTGCCCTGTCAGCAGACGGAAAAAGTACCATCCACAATATTGAACAGATCGACCGCGGATACCAGGATATTGACAAGCGGTTAAACTCAATCGGAGCGGATATTCAAAGAATAGGTTAAAAAGGCACAAGGGCGCCAAGGCTCAGGGGCTCAAAGGCTAAATACCAGCTTTGTACAGCCATTGAGCCGTTGTGCCTTTGTGCCATTGCGCCGTTACTGTCAATTTGTCAACTACCCTTTCTTGGCAAAAATTTTGCTGCCACGCTATTGTAACTATGAAACTGTATTTATGATGATGAAGAAAAAGAACAAACCCCAGGAGGAGGAACAAACCAATACAGATATCGAATCAACTGATAATAAAGACAATACATCTCCGCAGCAGGACCATTTAAATAACATGAAAGATGAAGTTCCAGCGGATCAGCCACAGGAGACAGCGGTAGAATCTAAAACGGAAGAAGCTTCAGATACTGACAAAGTTGAAAAGGAACTGAATGAAACATTAGCAAAACTGGCAGAAATGCAGGATAAATATATCCGGCTTTCTGCTGAATTTGATAATTACAGGAAAAGAACCCTAAGGGAGAAGATGGATCTGTCAAAATATGCCGGGGAGTCTCTACTTCTTAAAATCATACCCCTGATGGATGATTTTGAAAGGGCGCTCATACATATGGAGGATGCTACCGATTGTATTGCCATGAAAAACGGTATCGATCTGATATACGGAAAATTCAGTGAATTCCTCAGGCAAAACGGAGTGTCAGAAATTGAAGCTTTGAATAACAGTTTCAATGTTGATCTCCATGAGGCTGTAGCAAAGATTCAGGTACCGGAAGAAGATAAAAAAGGTAAGGTGGTTGATGTTGTTCTGAAAGGTTACTATCTGCAGGATAAAGTATTAAGGTTTTCTAAAGTGGTTGTTGGAGAATAACATAAATAGTCGTTACAAATTCTAAGTGGCTAATCTAATATTTTAAAAGGATGGGAAAAAGAGATTATTATGAGGTGTTGGGTGTATCCAAAGAGGCCACTAAGGAAGAAATTAAAAAAGCTTACCGTAAGCAGGCACTTAAATATCATCCTGATAAAAATCCCGGAGATAAAAAAGCCGAAGAGCATTTCAAGGAGGCTGCAGAAGCCTATGAGGTACTTAGCAGTGATGAGAAGAAAGCCCGTTACGACCGCTTTGGTCATGCAGGTATGGGAAACTCAGGCGGTGGTTTCAGCGGACATACTATGACAATGGACGATATCTTCTCTTCATTCGGGGATATTTTTGGTGATGCTTTCGGAGGATTCGGAGCATTCGGTGGAGGAGGGAGAAGAGGAAAAAGAGTGAATAAGGGCACCAACCTTCGTGTAAAAGTCAAGCTCAACCTGCAGGAAATAGCTTCCGGCTGTGAGAAAAAAATCAAGGTTTCAAAGTATAATACCTGCGACACCTGTGGCGGAACAGGCGCAGCAGATTCTTCAAGCATTTCCGACTGCTCAACCTGCAGAGGATCAGGACATGTAACAAGAGTAACCAATACAATGCTCGGGCAAATGCAGACTACTGCTGTATGTCCTGCATGCGGCGGTGAGGGCAAGACAATCACCAGGAAATGTACATCCTGCTATGGCGACGGAATTGTACAGAAAGAAGAGATCATTAAGATAAATATCCCCGCCGGTGTTGGTAAAGGGATGCAGATGACTGTTAACGGAAAAGGCAATGCCCCCAGGAGAGGCGGTGTGAATGGGGACCTGCTGGTTGTTATTGACGAGGAGGAACATTCAGATCTTATCAGGGAAGGCAATGACCTTATATACAATCTCTTTATCAGCATCCCTGACGCGGTGCTCGGAACACATGTCGAAATACCGACAGTCGATAATAATGTAAAAATAAAAATTGAACCCGGTACCCAGCCGGGCAGAATACTCCGGCTCAGGGGAAAAGGACTTCCTGAAGTAAACGGATACGGACGCGGTGATCTTCTTGTCAACGTAAATGTCTGGATACCAAAGAGTATGAGCAAGGAGGAGATCAGGACTTTCGAAAAGTTCAGGGATTCGAAATCGTTTGAACCTGCTCCCGATAAGAACGATAAGGGATTCTTCGAAAGGATGAGAGGGTATTTTGAAGGGTAACAGGTAAAATATACTCATCAAGTAATTGTCATTCTGAACGAAGCGAAGAATCTGATACTTTTAATCGGACACTATAGATACTTTTTCTATATTTACACTTCATTCAATGTTGTAGTAAATTCTTATTTCAATGTCTATTTTTGAAGCAAAAAATGTATCCAAGCAGTATGGTACCCAACTGGCTCTGGATAATGTAAGTATTGCCGTGCCACACCAAAGCATCTACGGGCTTCTTGGCCCCAATGGTGCCGGAAAAACAACTCTCATCAGGATAATTAACCAGATTACCGGTCCCGACTCAGGAGAACTGTTTCTGGAAGGAAAAAAACTTCGGCCTGAAGATGTACAGCGTATTGGTTATCTTCCGGAGGAGAGAGGCCTGTACAAGAAAATGAAAGTTGGTGAACAGGCTCTTTACTTTGCACAGCTTAAAGGACTTTCAAAGGCTGAAGCAATGAAAAGGCTGAAATACTGGTTCAAAAAACTTGAAATTATCGACTGGTGGGGAAAAAAAGTCGAAGAACTCTCAAAGGGAATGGCCCAAAAAGTTCAGTTTGTCACCACAGTCCTGCATGAACCAAAGCTTCTCATTTTTGACGAGCCATTTACAGGATTCGATCCTGTAAATGCAAATCTCATCAAGAATGAAATACTCTTTCTCAGGGAAAGAGGTGCAACAATTATATTCTCCACCCATAATATGGAATCGGTTGAAGAACTCTGCGATAACATAACACTCATTAACAAGGCAAAAACAATTCTTGAGGGAAGTGTTGACGAGATAAGATCAAAATGGGCGGCAAATGAATACGATCTTGTATTCGACGGCAATGTTAAAATAGAAGGAAACGGACACTATAATATCCTCGATCATAAGTTTGAGAATAATAAAAGTATTATCAGACTTAAAACCACCGGTGCTGTTAATAGTAACGAATTGCTTCAGACAGCAATAAAATCAGGAACAGTAATCTCTTTTAATCCTGCACTCCCTTCAATGAATGAAATATTCATCAGAGTGGTTGAAGCCCGTAACTAATATTCATAAAACCTTTTAATTGCCCAGTCATGAATAAAATATCAGTCATAATAAAAAGAGAATATATAACCAGGGTAAGGAAGAAGTCATTCATAATAATGACACTTCTTGCCCCCCTGCTTATGGCAGCTATTATTATTGTCCCAACTGTACTTATGATGAATCAGAAAGGTGACTTTAAAAAGATTGCCGTAATTGAAGAAAAATCAGACCTTTTCAAAGGTGTAATTAAAAATACCAGGGAAGCTGAGTTCATTTACCTTGAAAATGTGAATATAAATGAGTTTAAAACTAAGTTTGAAAAGGAAGGTTATTATGGAGTACTTATAATATATCCTGAAATTATCACTACCCCCAATGCAATTGATCTGATTTCAAAGAAACAGCCTCCTATAGGTCTTCTTGAACATATCGAACGATCGCTTGAAAAGAATATTGAAAAACAAAAGCTGGCTGCCTATAGTATCGGTGACCTGGATGCTATTATGAAAAGTATCCAGACTGACGTCAATGTTCAGACCAAGAAGCTGGATGAGATGGGAAATGTACAGAAAACAAGTACCGGAATTTCAATGGCTCTGGCTTATATCTTCGGACTGCTTATGTATATGCTGGTCTTTATATTCGGATCACAGGTAATGCGTGGAGTGATTGAGGAAAAAACAAGCAGGGTGGTTGAGGTAATAATCTCATCTGTCAAGCCTATTGAGCTTATGATGGGGAAGATTATCGGTATTGCCCTGGTAGGTCTTACCCAATTCATGATGTGGGTTATCCTTACTGCCGGTGTAACAACAGTTCTGAAATCAACAGTTCTTGAAAAATCCGGAATCACTGAGATAACCCAATCAATGCCTCAGAATATGATGAGTCAAAACCAGCCAGTTTCAGTTGAAGCTTCAAAACAGGAAATCTCACCGGAACTGATGGAATTCACCAGGCTCTTCGACAGTGCACTTAACCAGCCATGGCTGCTGATAATATTCTCATTTATTTTCTATTTCATAACGGGTTATCTTCTTTATGCCTCGGTATTTGCAGCAATCGGTTCAGCGGTTGATAATGAAACAGAGACTCAGCAATTCATGCTGCCGGTTACCATACCGATTATAATCGGGCTGATGGTTGCAATGGGGACAATGCAAAACCCCGAAAGCCCTGTTGCATTCTGGTGCTCACTTATTCCGCTAACCTCTCCTATTGTTATGATGGCCCGTATCCCCTTCGGTGTACCTTTCTGGCAGATCGGAATTTCGATGCTGCTGATGGTCGTTACATTTATCTTTTTTGTATGGATGGCTGCAAAAATCTATCGTACAGGTATCCTCATGTATGGAAAGAAAACTTCATGGAAGGAGATGTGGAAGTGGTTAAGATATAGCGGGTAAAGAAAATTTTACGTACGGAAATTATGTCTAAGATCCTTGTTATTGACGACGAAAGGGCAATCAGGAATACACTGAAAGAGGTTCTTGAATATGAGAAACATGAGGTCGATCTTGCAGAAGATGGCCCGAAAGGCCTTGAGATGTTTGCAGCAAACACTTACGACATTGTGCTTTGCGACATCAAGATGGCAAAGATGGACGGTATAGAGGTTCTTGCCAGGATAACTGAACAGTCAGCCGACATTCCTGTAATAATGATATCAGGACACGGCAATATCGATACTGCCGTTGAAGCAATCAAAAAAGGGGCATATGATTTCCTCGAGAAACCACTTGACCTCAACAGGCTGCTCATAACGATAAGGAATGCGATGGACAAGTCGACCCTGATCACCCAGACACAGGTGCTGAAAAGCAAGGTGAGCAAAATGTATGAGATTGTTGGTGAATCGGAAGCCATACAGAATGTCATGAAGATGATTGACAGGGTAGCTCCTACCGAAGCAAGGGTGCTTATAACAGGGTCGAACGGGACAGGCAAGGAACTTGTCGCTCACCAGATCCATGAAAAAAGTTACCGTACAAAAGGCCCGTTTGTAGAGGTAAACTGTGCTGCAATACCCTCAGAGCTGATAGAGAGTGAGCTGTTTGGTCATGAAAAAGGATCATTCACCTCTGCAATAAAACAACGCATTGGGAAATTTGAACAGGCTAACGGAGGTACACTTTTCCTTGATGAAATAGGTGATATGAGCCTGTCTGCACAGGCAAAAGTGCTGAGGGCACTGCAGGAAAATAAGATTACACGTGTGGGTTCTGATAAGGATATACACGTCAATGTCAGGGTTATAACAGCCACAAACAAGAATATAAAGAAGGAGATTGAGAATAATAATTTCAGGGAGGATCTATACCACAGGCTTAGTGTTATACTTATCCATGTTCCCTCACTGAATGAAAGAACTGAGGATATCCCTTTACTGGCTGAACATTTCAACAACCTGATCTGCAGCGAATACGGGATGAGCAAAAAGGTCATTAAAAAGGATGCTTTGAAAGAACTCCAGAAAATAGAATGGACAGGTAATATAAGGGAGTTCAGGAATGTACTGGAAAGACTTATCATACTATGCCCCGATGAAATAACAGGTAACGATGTTATTTCATACGCCAGACCTGTATCAGGAAACACTCAATAAAATGTACCGGATAGAAAAAGACAGTCTCGGACAGAGAGAGATCCCTGAAGATGCCCTGTATGGAATCCATTCTGCCAGGGCAGAGGAAAACTTCCCTGACAAGACCCCTTTTCCCCTTGAATGGTACAGGGCTTTAGGTGTCACCAAGCTTGCCTGCTATTATACATACAGGAAATTCAGGAATGCCGCATCAGCACATCCTGACAAAACAGTGTCCCTGAAGCTGATAAACGACGATTTACTCGATCATCTTACACATGCAGCTGCACAGGTTGCAAATGGTGAACATTTCGGAAATTTCATAGTTCCGGCTGTTCAGGGTGGAGCAGGCACGAGTATAAACATGAATATCAATGAGATAATTACAAATATAGCCCTCCAGGACAGAGGAAATAAGTGTGGAGAATACACTTATATTGACCCTACAGAACATGCAAATATCTGTCAGTCTACGAATGATGTAATACCCACAGCTCTTACAGTTGCGGTTATGAGACTGCTTATAATTCTGGAAGAAAAGATCAACCTTCTCCGGCAGAAAATTGAATTCCTTGAAAAAGAAGGACGCGACAAACTCAGACCGGGATATACCCAGATGCAGGAGGCAGTACCGTCATCATTCGGTGTTCTGTTCAGCACATATAACAATGCCCTCTCAAGAGACTGGTGGAGAGTTTCGAAATGCAATGAGAGAATTAAACATGTGAACCTGGGAGGAGGTGCAACCGGTACCGGACTGGCAATACCCAGGTACTTCATTATGGAAGCAGTTCCTGAACTAAGGAGGCTTACCGGGCTTCCTCTTGCTCATGCCGAAAACATGCCTGATGCTACTTCAAACCAGGATAAATGGGTAGAGATCCATGCAACTCTTAAGGCTCATGCAGTTAACCTGGAAAAGATAACTTCTGATATAAGGCTTCTTTCATCGGATCTTGAGGGTAAAAAAACACTGACAATACCATCAAAACAGGTTGGCAGTTCAATAATGCCGGGAAAAATAAATCCGGTAATCCCCGAGTTTGTCATTTCTGCATCGCACCAGGTATATGCCAATGACATGCTCATAAGTTCACTTAGCGGAATGGGAACACTCGACCTGAATGCTTATCTGCCCTCAATAGGCTGCGCCCTGATTAATAGTATCAAACTTCTTATTGCTTCAGATACTACATTGCTCGAAAACCTCTTCAGTGGCATAGAGATTAACGAAACAGAAGGATATAAAGCCGTGATTTTCAGTCCGTCTGTAACCACTGCACTTGTCCCTCATTTAGGTTATAATAAAGCGGCAGAACTGGCAAAGCTGATGAAGGAGAGAAAGATCGATATCCATGAAGCCAATTCCATCCTTAAACTTATTGACAGCGAAAAGCTTAAATCTATTCTTCAGCCCGGTAACCTCCTGAAACAAGGATTCTCTCTTGAGGATCTGTGATTTGAATAAATTACCTGTGAATAACTGTAGCTATAGTAAATGGTTTTTTTACCACAGAGAACACAGAGTCCTCTCAAAGTGCACAGAGGTAAGGCTTTGGTTATTATTTCTTTGTGATCTCTGTGCTAAACTGAGCCGAAGGCGAAGTGCTTTGTGACCTCTGTGGTTAATGGATTTTTACTTTTCTTACACTCGCTTAGAGGTAGCACAGAGAACCACAGAGAAAACAATTTGCTACTTTTGTAAAAAAGATGTGATGAATGTCAAAAGGTAAAGAATCCAAACCACATATAGGCATATACGGACGCCGCAACAATGGCAAGAGCAGCCTTATAAACTGCCTTGCCGGCCAGGATATCGCAATTGTTTCCGATCATCCCGGAACCACAACCGACCCGGTAAAAAAATCTTTTGAGATAACCGGCTTCGGTCCTGTAATACTGGTCGACACTGCAGGTATTGATGACTCAGGTGATCTCGGGGAAAAACGTATAGAACGCACACTCAGAACTCTGGAAATAATTGATCTGGCACTACTTGTTGTGACACACAATAACTGGGGTGAATTTGAAGAGGATCTTGTAAATAAATTCAATGACAGTGACCTTCCGTATATTGTAATACACAGCAAGTCAGACCTTGAGGAACCCACTGATGATTTCAGGGAAAGAATTTCATTTGTAACAGGCACTCCTCTTTTTGCTTTTTCGGCAGCCGACAGGAGAAATTATGAAGAACTGATTGCACTTATAAGTTCTTCCATACCCGAACATTCATACAAAACTCCCGCATTGCTCGGCGACCTTATCTCATACGGTGATATTGTACTGCTAATCACTCCAATTGATATAGAAGCTCCGGCCGGAAGACTCATCCTTCCGCAGGTTCAGGCAATAAGGGATATTCTCGATAATGACGCGGTTGCCATCGTATTGAAAGAGACGGAAGTCGATGCATTCCTGAAGAAGACAGGCATCAGACCTGCTCTGGCTGTAACAGATTCCCAGGTCTTTAATAAGGCTGATGCTTCGGTTCCACACGATATACCCCTGACAAGTTTCAGCATAATGCTGGCACGATTCAAGGGCGACTTCGAAAGTTACCTTAAAGGAACCTCAAAGATTTCTGAGTTGAAAGATGATGACAGGGTGTTGCTCCTCGAATCTTGTACTCACCACGTTGCCTGTGATGATATTGGCAGGGTAAAAATTCCCAGGTGGATCAACAATTTCACCGGAAAGAAAATAAATTATGATGTTGTTGCCGGCCTTGACAAGCTGCCACGTCCCGTAACAGATTATGCACTTATTATACAGTGCGGCGGGTGCATGATAACAAGAAGACAACTTCATAACAGGCTTTCAGCTGCAATAAAGGCAGGTGTGCCGGTCACTAATTACGGAATGGCTATCGCGTATGTCCAGGGAATCTTCAACCGGGCTGTTGCACCGTTTGTTAAGAACCAGACAAATAAAATTAACTACTTGTAAGAACAGTCTTTTTTATTAAATCCACCCCTAAATCCCCCAAGGGGGACTTAAGAGAACAAAATAAACAAATCAGAAAATCTGAAGTTTTGTTTCCAAAAAGCCCCCCCTGGGGGGTTGGGGGTTTAAACGACATATAAGAAATCCTTCGTACAAATTTGGTATTCAGTTCCTCTCTGCAATAACCGCATCTTCCAGCAAACCGAACGGAATAACACAATAATCATCCCTCCAGATATTTGTATTACCGGGGCCTTTAAGTCTCCTTTCAAACCAGTCATTCTCCCCCTGGCGCCTTGTTGTCCATGTACTACGCCCGATAAAGCTGTCAGGTGACAGGGAAAGCAGCTCGCCTTCGGCATTGTGATGTGGCCCAAGCAGGTTACGAAGTGAATTTATGAGCGCAATAGTTATTGAATTGTTACCGTTAACAAGTGCATCGGTAATATCAACCTCCCATGGCGACCATGCAACAGGAGGAAGATCATGTCCGTTGAGATTTACCTTGATAACTATTGCTTCGCTTAATGGAAATTTCAGAAAGTATCTCCTCCCCTTTTCAACACCGCTGATGTCAAAGTTTTTTTCAAGTTTAAATCCGCCGTTATAGAAGGGATAACCCTGCGGGACAAGGTCTCCGTTGAAATTTTCTTTCTCACCGGTAATTGTAAATGAACCAAAATGATGCACCGGTTTGGGTATAAGAAATCCTCTAAGGTTATGCTGCGAGGGTTCTGCAGTGATCTTTGACACCTCAGATCTTACACCAAAATCACCCGTCAGGTAAATGCTTTCAATTTCACTTCCATACCTCTCGAACGGGTCGCGGCTGCCTGGAACAGCAGCCTTGTAATCAATGAAAAGTGAAATGTTATTCTGTCCTGCTTTAAGAAAGCTGGTTATTCCGGTAGTCTTGAATGAAATATCCCTGTAAAATGACTTCCCGTCGAATGTTACAGGGTGACCATTGATTTCTATTTTTGACCAGATCTCCGGCTGCTCCATAACCAGGTTACATGAAGAAGGTACAGTTTCAACACTGAAATCGAAGGAAAGCACCAGGGGTCCGCTGTATCCCTTTTCAGTAAACCTTTCATGGATGCCAATAATTGGTTCAGGCTTGCTGAAAGTCTTGCCACCATCAACAGAATATTTTGCAAAATCAAGTGTTAATGAATTAACATCAAGTCTTTTACCCTTCCATTCTCCTGCTAATGACAAAATCTCCTTATCTTCTGAAGCTATGATATAATTTCCTGATACTTCTATCCCGTCTATAATCCTTTTGTCAGCAAGTATGTAGCTTTGGGCAGGATGAAGAAGAAGTTCAAATCCCTGATTATTACTGATTTCATAAGCCTTTCCATATGCAGGATCGAGAAGAACCATCCTGTCCGATTCTTCCTCCAGTCTCACTTTGCATCTTATGGTCTTTAGTCTTGAAGTATTTGTTACCTGAAGAATATTTTTTCCCTGAGTCGTCCTGAGACTTGTCCAGACAAACCTGGCATCTTCTCCTGTAACACTAACTGATGGATTTAGCACCTCGCTTAGTGCCCCCTCAAAATTATCCCCCTGTACAAGTGTAATGATCTTTTTTAGCTCCTCCAGGCCGGCAGCATTCTTTACCCCGTCAATATAAGCAGGCATTTCGGTTGCAATAATTTTACCACCGTTCTCTGCAAAATTTTTAAGAAGATCAACAGTACTCTGCCGGATAGTTAGCATATACGGCAGTATAACGCCTCCATAGGACTGTCCGCCAACAATAATCCTGTTTCCGTTAACGCTGCCAATCTCTGATAGTATCTGTTCATCACCCAGATCATAATCCCTGTGACTCTCCTGCAGTTTATTCAGCAAGCCCAGGTATTTACCGTTTCTTTCAGTCCAGCCAACATTGAAGCTTACCTGGTCAAAATATTCACTCTCAAGCGGATGGACAACCAGAAATTCTGTTGCATATTTTCCGGTTGTGGCAAAGTAACAAAGCCTTGCCGTATAGTCCTCAAGAAGATTGTTGTATGACCAGTAAGGTTGCTGGGGACTGAGCGTGGGGGGATAATCCCTTTTCCTTGTACCCTTCATGCTGTAGAGTGCAAGGTGAGGACAGAGATGATTTATACCGGTGAGAGTATGCCATGAGGCTATCCATGCCCGGTCCTCAAAATTCATATTCTGACCGCTGATACCATATGCTTCCGAAAGCCGGCGGGAAATACCATACTGGTTTGCTACCGACGATATTTGTCGGGAGACATTCAGAGCATTATCAATATGCAATCCGAGGTGATCCATGCCAGGCTGTTGCATATTCCTTAGCTGTATCATAAGATTTCCGACATTATTACGGACACTTGTAAGCCCTTCTTCTCCGTTGTAATGACCGGTCCAGAGCATATTGTTTGCAGCACAGAAATCACCAATCTGTTTGCTGAAGCTTGCTTCGAGTTGTTTTGAAATAGTTCGGTAATAATCCAGACGAACTTTCTCATATCCGGGAAGAGTGTCGAAAAGCGCAGCCAGCACAGGAAGGAGATCATATCCATTGTCCCGACGGAACTTCTCAATCAGAACAGGTGAAAATGGCCTTACACCATCATTACTGAAATCACCTGTAGCCGACATCATCTGTGGCTCGTCTGTGAATATACCAAGTGCAGATTTTCCATAATCGCCTGAATATCTTTCAGCATAAGGCACATAGCTTGAATTAATGAACTCCTTAACGGTTTCAGGATTAAGCAGATCCACATAGCATGTTCCATTGTACCATGCATTTCCGCTTCTCATCTTGTATTCAATATAATAATATGTACTGTCTTTTGTAAGAACCTTTGATCCGGCCGGCAATGGTTCACTTCTTTTCAGCCTCACCAGGCATCTTGCATGAAAGTCCTCACTTTTAAGCGGTACAAGCCCGCCTGCAAATCCGCTTGGCCACTTATCCTCATCATAGAACCAGGCATAAGTACCTGTTCTCTGACTTGCCTTTAAACCTGCATCCATAATCTTCCACCAGTCGGGACCAAGGTATTCCGTTAGCAGGCCTGTACGGCTGTGGAGATAAACACCCCCGTATCCGCCCTTTGCAAAAGCCTCAACCTGCCTGTCAAGCTCGGCAGAATCGAGCAGGTCATTCAGAGAATAAAATGGTACAGACCTGTATTTTGAAGAAGGATTTTTAAACTCGCTGAAATCTATTCTTTCAGGAATTGCTGTGTAGTTATTGTCCTCTGTTTTGCATGAAAGAACAAGTAACAATAGAATTGGCAGGTACTTTTTCATGAAATCGGAATTATTTACTTACAAAAACTCTTTTCCAAAACTCTTTGTAAATCCATTAACCACAGAGGTCACAAAGCCCTTCGCCTTCGGCTCAGGATAGCACAGAGATCACAAAGAAATAAAATCACATTCATACCTTTGTGAACTTTGTGAGAACTCT
>Ga0209314_10000306_pt1 | contig 21269 bp, 14 predicted proteins | sample I19B2metaG_FD_184146 | JGI IMG/M metagenome (GOLD analysis project Ga0209314, IMG submission 184146) | Lake sediment bacterial and archeal communities from Gulf of Boni, Indonesia to study Microbial Dark Matter (Phase II) - ​I19B2 metaG... | ecosystem: Environmental > Aquatic > Freshwater >... | reverse complement strand
CGGTGACCCTGCGGACTCTCCAGGAGGCCCTGGAAGTACGGCGGCGCCTCGGTAAGCTGCAGGAAGGGGCGTCGGTGGTGGTCGTCGGTGGCGGGCTGACAGGCCTGGAAGTGGCGGCCGAAGTGGCCGGCGCTCGCTCCGACTTAAGGCTCACCATCATCGAGGCACTGCCTCATCTGGCCAACGGCTTCCCCGGCGCCCACCAGGCGTGGGTGCGCCGCCAGCTGGAGAAGCAAGGCGTGCAGGTCCGGCTCCAGGACCAGGTGCAGAAGGTTGAGGAGGGGCGGCTTTACCTCACAGGCGGCGACGCGGTGCCCTTTGACCTGGCGATCTGGGCGGCGGGGGTGTCGGCACCGGCGCTCCTGCGGGACGCCGGCCTGGCGGTGGATCGCCAGGGCAGGGCGTTGGTGGATGATGGACAGCGGTCCGTCACCAACCCGCGGGTGTTCGTCGTTGGCGACTGCGCTGCCGGGCTCGCAGCGCCCAGTGCCCAACTGGCTGAGCTGCAGGGACAGCGAGCGGCCGCCACCCTGTTGGCCCGGGTGCGAGGCGAGGAGGCTCCCGCAGGGTCCTTGCGGCTGCGCGGGACCCTGGCGTCGTTGGGACCAAGGCAAGGATTCGGCACCCTCGGCCCGCTTCCCCTGGCCGGCGAGGTCCCGGTCACGGGGTGTCTGCCCCTGCGTCTGAAGCGGCTGGTGACGGCCCGTTACCGCGAAGATATGCGCCGCTTTCTGGCCCAGCCCAAGGCGAACACGGAGGCGAGAAGACCGCTTCACCACTCGGCCTGAACAGAATCCGATCTACTGGGGCCCGCGTGGCGGCAACGCCCGCGGGCCCAACCGTTGACACCCTTATGCCCCGGCGATAGAGTGGTGATGACATATGACCAGACGTTGAACGGTCGTACCAAGGGAACGGAGGAGGAGCGGAGGTGTCACCCAGCGAGGAGCGCCGAGCCCGCCTTCTGGCCAAGATGGGCCGCCTGTACTACATCGATGGACTGAGCCAGCAGGAGATCGCCGAGAAGCTGGGCCTGTCCAGGCCCCACGTCAGCCGTCTTCTGACCCTGGCGCGCAGCCAGGGGATCGTGGAGATTCGGATTCACAGCCCCTACCCGGAGGTAGATCGGCTGGCGGCGGACCTGGAGGACAGGTTCGGGCTGCGCGACGCCATTGTGGTGCCGGACACGGAGGACGCCGGTACGCCTCTGAGCGCCGTTGCCCGCGCAGCCGGTCAGTTGCTGGACGAAACGCTGCCCGCCGGAGCGACCGTGGCTGTGAGCGCCGGCGCCACGGCCAACGCCGTGGCACATGCCATTGAGCACCCCAAGCCCCGCTCCTCCCACTTCGTTCCCATGGTCGGCGGGCAGGGCCCGGTGGGCGCCAGCTGGCACGCCAACGAAACGGTCCGCCTGCTGGCGATCAAGTTCCGCGGCGAGTATTTCCTGCTGAACGCGCCCGCCGTCGTGGCCAACCCCTCCAGCCGTGACACATTCCTGGCGGAGCCTGAGATTGCCCGAGTCCTGGAACGTGCCGCCGCCAGCCAGGTGGCCCTGGTCGGCGTGGGCGGCGTGGCCGTCGGTTCCAACCTCGTTAAGTCGGGCGGCCTCACCGAGGCCGAGATGGCCCGAACAGCTGAGCAGGGAGCGGTGGGCAACGTCAACACCGAGTTTATCGACCTCGACGGCGAGGTCGTCAAAACCTCCCTGAGCGGACGCTTCGTCGGCCTGACCACCGAGCAGTTGAAGGCCATCCCTTACCGCATTGCTGTGGTCACGGGGGAGGACAAGGCTCCGGCCATCCTGGGCGCCTTGCGCGGCGGATTCTTCTCCGCGCTCGTCACGGGAGCGGGGACGGCCCGTGCCGTGCTGGCTCTGGACGACCGCACCCGGCCGAAGGAGGCCAACGCCGCCGGGAGGAGGTAACGATTGAACGTCGACGTTCTGCACGGCCTCGAGGTCGCCAGTGACGAGGAGGCGCTCCGGCGCCTCGGTGGTGAGGCTGTGGCCCGCGGCTGGGCTCGCGAGGGCTACGTGGAGGCGCTGCTCAAAAGAGAGAAGGAATACCCGACGGGCATCGCCGCGGCTGCCGCGCGCGTGGCCCTGGCTCACGCCGACCCGGAGTGGGTGGTGGAGCCGGGCCTTCTGGCGGCCGCTCTGGCGGTGCCCGTGTCCTTTCGACGCATGGAGGACCCGTTGCAGACCATCGACGTGGACACCATCTTCCTGATGCTCATCGATAAGCCGGAGGAACACCTGACCATGCTCCGGCAGCTTGTGGGCCTGGTGCAGGACCCCCGGTTTCCCGCCTGGCGTTCGGCTCTGACCGCCGTGCTGCTGGAAGACTTGCTGGCCGGAAAGAAGCTGCCTGGGTGAGTACAAAGATCCTGGTTGCGTTGTGGACGCGCCGGCGGCCTCTCAAGGCCGACTCCACCCCAATGACGAAGAAGAGAGGAAAGCGTCGAGCGATTCCGTTGCGGCACACAAGGGAAACGCAAGGGGAGACACGAATTCGTTTTTAATGTGATCGGAGGGATGAAGGTTGGCGCAACATACGGTCACGGTGGAGGACGGTCGCATCTCCATCCCCGAGGAACTGCGGCAGCTGCTCGGATGGCAACCGGGGGACAGTCTGCACATGGTGGTCGAGGACAACGAAATCATTGTCTACAAGCTTCATCTCGCACTCGTTCAGTAAGTTGTAGGGAGCGTTCGCCGGCCGGTCCGGCGAGGGGGCGCGGCACAGGCCGCGCTCCATGTTTTCCGCCGTGTTGTATTGCCGCCTGCCACGCGGGGAAGGAATCTGGCTCCATCCGGCAAACTATATTCACATGGTCGACCGCCCCAGGGCCGGCCAGGGAGGTGCCCGCGGTGGCAGTCAACGACAAGATACGTGATGAGTCAACGGATAGGCTCTTTGAAGCCGTGCTGCTTCTCAAGAATGTGGACGAGTGCTACGCATTCTTTGAGGACATCTGCACTGTCAGCGAACTGAAGGCCATCGCTCAACGCCTGGAAGTCGCCAAGATGCTGGACCAGAACCGTACCTATGAGGAGATCGTGGAGATCACCGGCGCCAGCACAGCCACCATCAGCCGGGTCAAGCGCTGCCTCCTCTACGGGGCGGACGGCTACCGCCTGGTGCTGGAGCGACTCAAGAAGTCGGGCAAGCGCTAGGCCACGTTCCGCAACCCAACAGCGTTTTTGTCACAAAATCAACCATTGACGCCGGCCTTCGGCCGGTGTTATTATTGTCCACAGGCTTTAGTAATTCACCACAGTAAAGTAGGCAAGGAGGCCTGCCCGGGCCTCCAGTCCTCCATTCGTGAGGAGGGGAAGCGTGAAGGAAGCGAACGGTCGAGGCCAGGTGGCGGAGGGCCAACGGGACGTGCTGCAGGACGAGGCGGCGGTCCGCCGCACCGTGGAGGCCCGACTGCTGGAAACGTACCGGCGGTGGGGTTACCGCGAGGTGGGCACGCCCACCCTCGAACTGCTGGAAGAGGTCCTGCCCGGCGCCGGAGGCTCGGACCGGGACGACCTCTACAAGTTGATCGACCGCCGGGGCCGCATTCTGGCCCTGCGTCCGGACATGACCACGCCCATCGCCCGGTTGGTGGGTACCCACCTGACGGAGCAGCCGCTTCCGCTGAGGCTTTGCTACTCCGCCCCGGTGTTCCGCTATCAGCCGCAGGGAGCCGGCCGGCCGCACGAGGTGCTGCAGAGCGGCGTTGAGCTGGTGGGGGCGTCGGGCCCTGAGGCGGACGCCGAAGTCATCGCGCTGACAGTGGAAGCCCTCAGGGCGGGAGGGCTGGATAGCTTTGCCGTCAGCCTCAGCGATAGCCGTCTCCTACCCGGCATCATGAAGCACTGCGGTGTGGACAACGGGGTGCAGAACCAACTGCGGCGGGCCCTTGCCGACCGCGACCTGGTGGGTTACGAGCGGGCGGTGCGTGCCCTGAGCCTGGACGCGGAGAGGGAGCGCCTGTTGCTTCTCCCGGCTGGACTGGGAGACGCGCGCGAATGGGACTCCATGTTGGCCGGCCTGGACAACCGGGAGGCACGGGAGGCCCTGGAGGCGATGAAGCAGGTCACCGCCCTGCTGGAGCGCTACAGCGTCACCGTGCCGATTCACCTGGACCTGGGTCTGGTGCGGGGGCTCGATTACTACACCGGCCTGATCTTCGAGGCATTCGCCCCGGGGTCCGGATACCCGGTGGCAGGCGGAGGACGCTACGACCGACTCCTTCAGGCGTTCGGCCCGGACCGGCCGGCGACGGGTTTTGCTCTCGACGTCGGGCTCCTGCTGCAGGCCCTTGGGCGGGCGGATGACTCCGGCCTCAGACGGCCCGGCCCTGAGGTGGTCATTGTTGCCGGAGAGGGTCAGCAGACACTGGCCTTTGAGCGGGCGCAGGCCTTCCGGCGTGCCGGGCGTTCCGCCGTGGTCTGGCACGGCCGGCCGGAGGATGCCCAGGTCTACGCCGAGGGTCAAGGCTCGCAATGCGTGGCGCTGGATGCCATGGGCGGCGACCTGAGTCCCCTGCCGCCCGGACGCCTGCGGCCAAGGGCCGGGCCGTCGGTGGCCGCCGCCCCGGCCGGCATTCACTGAGGCTCTCCCGGGCGGACGGCCTCTCCGGCTGCCGCAGCGTCCACTTCCATGCTGGAGGTACAACGTGCAACGACTGACCATGGCTCTCCCCAAGGGGAAGCTCTACGAACCCACCATACAGTTGCTGAACCAAGCCGGACTAAGTGGCGGCTGCCTCGAAGGCGAGGACTCGCGCCGCCTCTTTTTTGATAACGAAGAAAGCGGGCTGCGGTTCATCGTGGCCCGGCCCGCCGATGTTCCCACCTACGTGGCCCACGGGGCTGCGGACCTGGGCGTTGTCGGTAAAGACGTGCTGCTGGAGGACCAGCAGGTCTACGCCGAGGTCCTGGATCTGGGCTACGGCGGCTGCCGTTTCGTCCTGGCGGCGCCCGTCGAACTGGCCGCCTCCGCCGCCCCCGGCGCCCTGGTGCCGGGCCGCTCCGTCACCCGGGTGGCCACCAAATTCCCCCGCGTGGCCGAGGCCTTCTTCCGGCAGAAGGGGTGGCCGGTGGAGATTATCGTCCTGCACGGCGCTGTGGAGCTGGCGCCGGCGGCCGGCCTGGCCGACGCCATCGTGGACATCGTCTCTACCGGCCAGACCCTGCGGGAGAACCGCCTGGCGCCGCTGGAGACCATCGCCGAGTCCAGCGCCCGGCTCATCGCCAACCCTGCGGCCCTGCACCTGAAGCGGCAAGGCCTGGAGCCCATCGTGCGGCGCCTGCGCGAGATGACGAAGGAGGTGGCCCGATGCTCCGCCTGACCACACCCAGCGAGTTTCGCCAGGCCCTCGAAGGCCGTCGAGGCTTCGGCCGCCCTGAGCAGGAGGCGTCGGTTCGGCAGCTCATCGACGAGGTTCGCGCTGAAGGCGACGAGGCCCTGATTCGCCTGACGGAGCGCTTCGACGGAACCCGCCTGACGCCGGATCGCCTGCCCATCAGGCAGGAAGAGATGGAGGAGGCGCGCCGCCGGGTGGAGCCGGAGTTCCTGACCGCCCTGCGGGCCGCCCGCGACAACCTGGAGCGGTACCACCGTCGTCAGGCCCAGGGGTCGTGGATGACCCTGGAGACGGAGGGTGCCTTCCTGGGCCAGGTGCTGCGGCCCATCGACCGGGTGGGGCTCTACATACCCGGCGGCACCGCGCCGCTCTTCTCGACCGTCCTGGCCGCGGGCGTTCCGGCCCGGGTGGCCGGCGTCCCTGACCTGACCGTGTGCACCCCGCCGCGGCGCGACGGCAGCGTGGACCGCCACCTGCTGGCAGCCCTGGCCGAACTGGGCGTGAGCCGGGCCTTCCGCCTCGGCGGTGTGCAGGCCATCGCGGCGCTGGCCTATGGCACCGAGACGGTGCCCAGGGTAGACAAGATCGCCGGCCCCGGCAACACGTACGTGACGCTGGCCAAAAAGCTGGTCTTCGGCGACGTGGGCGTGGACGGGCTCCAGGGACCCAGCGAAATCGCCGTCATCGCCGACGGCGCCTCGCGCCCCGAGTGGCTGGCCGCTGACCTGCTGTCCCAGGCCGAGCACCTGGAAGGCAGGGCCTACCTCTTCACCCCCGATGCCTCTCTGGCCGAGCGGGTGCAGGAGGAACTGGTTCGGCAACTGCAGGATCTGCCCACCCGGGCTGTGGCGGAACGGTCCCTGGGGGCCGCCGGGGCCCTGGTCATCACTTCCGGCCTGGAGGAGGCGGCCGAACTGGTTTCGCTCCTGGCTCCGGAGCACGTGGAACTTCAGGTGGAGGATCCCCTTTCCCTGGTCCCGACCATCCGCCATGCCGGCGCCATCTTCATCGGCCGCCTGGCGACGGAGCCCCTGGGGGACTACGCCATCGGGCCGTCCCACGTGTTGCCCACCGGCGGTACGGCCCGGTTCACATCGGCTCTTGGCGTGGACACGTTTCAAAAGCGGACGAGCCTCATCTACGCCTCACCGGCGGGGCTTGCGACCGCCGGCCCCGTGGCCGCTCGACTGGCCCGCCTGGAGGGCCTGGAGGCCCACGCCCGGGCCGTGGATGTCAGGCTCAAGGGGGAACAGGTATGAACCGCGAGGCTGAGGTATCCCGCGAGACCCGGGAGACGCGCGTCCGCTGCCGGCTGAACCTGGACGGAACCGGCTCGGTGCGCCTGAGCACCGGCGTGGGGTTCTTCGACCACATGCTGGATCAGTTGGCGCGCCATGCCTTCTGGGATCTGGATCTGGAGGCGGCGGGGGACCTGGAGGTGGACGCCCACCACACCGTTGAGGACAGCGGTATCGTCCTGGGGCAGGCTCTGGACAGGGCCCTGGGGGACCGCAGGGGCATCGCCCGCTTCGGCTCCGCCCATGCCCCCCTGGACGAGTCCCTGGCCCTGGCGGTGGTGGACCTGGGCGGCCGGCCCTTCTGCCGGGTGGAGGCGCCGTTCAGCCGCGAACAGGTGGGCGGCATGGACACCCAACTGGTGGCCGAGTTCTTCCGGGCCTTCACCGTCCACGCCCGGGCCGCCGTGCATTTGAATTTGCTCTACGGGGAGAACGCCCACCACCAGGTGGAGGCGGTCTTTAAGGCCGCCGCCCTCGCCCTGGGTCAGGCGGTTCGGCTGGACCCGCGGGTACAGGGGGTGCGTTCCACCAAGGGCGTGCTCTAGCGGCAACGCCGCTCCGCCGAACACGCCGCTCCGCTGCATCATGTCGCACCGGCTCATCACACAAGGACAGGGGGAGGTGGGCGCCGTTGCTCGCCATCGTGGACTACGGCATGGGCAACCTGCACAGCGTGGCCAAGGCGTTGCGCCGCCTGGGCTTTGATTCCCTTATCACCGACGACCCGGAGCAGGTCTTGCGGGCCGGGGCCGTCATCCTGCCCGGGGTTGGGGCCTATGCCGACGCCATGGCGGCCCTGCGCAGCCGTGGCCTGGACGGGGCCCTGCGCCAGACGGTGGCCTCAGGACGGCCCTTTCTGGGCATCTGCCTCGGCCTCCAGCTCCTGTTCGACTACAGCGAGGAGAACGGCGGTGTGGAGGGACTTGGCATTCTGCCCGGGCGGGTGCGGCGTCTTCCCGAGGGCAGTGGTCTCAAGGTACCGCACATGGGCTGGAACCGCCTGGATCTGACCCGCCCCACCGCCCTGCTGCACGGTCTGCCCCCCGAGCCCTATGTCTACTTCGTCCATTCCTATTACGTCGACCCGGCTGAGGCCGCAGTGATCGCCGCCACGTCTCCCTACGGCCTGCCCTTCGCCGCGGCGGTCAGCCGGGGCCACTGCCACGGCCTCCAGTTCCACCCGGAGAAGTCGAGCGACACCGGGCTCCGCATCCTGTCCAACTTTGCCCGCCTGGCGGCGGGCGGCGAGGAGCGAACGGCATGACCACAACGCCCGAGACCTCGGTGCGGCCGGCCGGCGCCTGGCCGGCCGCATCCTTTCTCCTTCTTCCCGCCATTGATCTCAAGGACGGCCGCTGCGTGCGTCTGCGGCAGGGCGATCTCAGCCAGGCCACAGCCTATGGGGATGACCCCGTGGCCGTAGCCCTCCGCTGGCAGGCGGAGGGGGCCCAGGCCCTGCACGTCGTGGACCTGGACGGAGCCGCGGCCGGCGAACCCCGGCACCTGCAGGTGCTGCGCCGCATGACCTCCGCGCTGTCCATCCCGGTCCAGTTCGGCGGCGGCCTCCGAACACCGGAGGCCGTGGCCGATGCTCTGGCCGCAGGTGCGGCCAGAGCGGTGGTAGGCACTGCCGCCATCCTGAGCCCGGCCTTGCTGGCGGGACTGCTTCGGGACCACCCAGGTCGGGTGGTGGTGGCGCTGGACGCCCGTGACGGTCGGGTGGCCACACACGCCTGGCAAGGGGACAGCGGCCTCGATCTGGAGGAGGCCGCGCGGACCCTGCTCGGCCTCGGCCTGCGGGAGGTGCTCTACACGGACATCTCCCGCGATGGCATGCTGACCGGAGCCGATCTCGCCGGCACTCTGCGGCTGGCACGCCTGGGGCTGCGCGTCCTGGCTTCGGGAGGCGTCGCCCGCCTGGACGAGGTGCGGTGTTTTGCCGGCCTGTCCCGCCAGGGCGTAGCCGGCGCTGTGGTGGGCAAGGCCCTGTACGATGGGGCCCTGCAGCTTCCCGACGCCCTTCGGGCTGTCCAGGAAGAGGCCGGCTCCGGGCTGACCCGCCGCATCGTCCCCTGCCTGGACGTCAAGGACGGCCGCGTGGTGAAAGGTGTCCGCTTCACCGCCCTGCGGGACGCCGGCGACCCGGCCGAGATGGCGGCCGCCTACGACCGCGCCGGAGCCGACGAGCTTGTGTTCTATGATATCTCAGCCTCCGCCGAGGGCCGCCGCACCACCGTCGAGGTGGTGGCCCGGGCGGCCGCCGAGGCCTTCATTCCGCTCACCGTGGGCGGCGGCATCGCCGATCTGGAGGATATCCGCCGGCTCCTCCGGGCGGGGGCGGACAAGGTCTCCGTCAACACCCAGGCGGTTCTGCACCCGGATCTCGTCGCCCGGGGCGCGGAGCGGTTCGGGTCCCAGTGCATCGTCGTCGGCGTGGACACACGACGCGTCTATGAGGGACAGCGCTGGACCGGCCGCTGGGAGGTGGTGACCCACGGCGGGCGCCGCCCCACTGGGCGCGACCTCCTGGAGTGGGTCGCCGAGGCGGAGCGCCTGGGGGCGGGCGAACTGGTGGTCAACAGCATCGACGCCGACGGAACCGAGAACGGCTATGACCTGGAGCTGAACCGCACGGTCGCCGATCGGGTGTCCATCCCCGTGGTGGCGTCCGGAGGAGCCGGCACGCCGGAGGACTTCTACCGCGTGCTGACCGAGGGCGGGGCGGATGCAGCCCTGGCCGCCTCGCTCTTCCACTTTGGGCGCCTGACCGTGGCCGGACTGAAGGAGTATCTGGCGGAACGCGGCGTGCCGGTGCGGCCTGTGGCGGCGCCGCCCACGCCGGCGGCAGCGCCGCACAGGCCGGAAATGCCGGCGCCCGAGCGCCCCGAGGAAGGTGAGGCCTGATGGCAATGGATGATGCCGTTCGGGTGACAGAGCCCGATGAGGTTCAGTTTGGCCAGGACGGTCTGGTCCCGGCGGTGGTGCAGGATGCGGTGAACGGCCAGGTGCTGATGCTGGCGCACATGGACCGGGAGGCCCTGGGGCGGACCCTCTTGACCGGGGAGACCTGGTTTTGGAGCCGCAGCCGCCAGGCCTACTGGCACAAGGGTGAGACCTCAGGACACATACAGCGGGTCCGTGCCGTCTGGGCGGACTGTGACCGGGACGCCCTCCTGGTCGAGGTGGAACAGGTAGGGGCTGCCTGCCACGAAGGGGACCGCACCTGCTTCCACCGTCCCCTGACGGCCGCGGCAGGGTCGGTGACTCCGGCGGCACCCTCCTTCGCGCCCCAGGGCGACCTGGGCCGTGTGCTGGCGGAGCTCGAGGAGGTAATCGAGGAGCGGCGGCGGAGCTCTCCCGAAGAGTCCTATGTCCGCCGACTGCTGGACCGCGCCCCCGACGCCGTCTGCAAGAAGGTGGGAGAGGAGGCCACCGAGGTCGTGCTGGCCTCCAAGAACGCCGACCTGGAGAACCTGGTCTGGGAGGCGGCGGACCTCTGGTTCCACACACTGGTCCTACTGAACCACCATGGTCTTTCCAGCCGGCAGGTGGCGGCGGAACTCCGGCGCCGCCGTCACTGACTCAGCCTCGCCGGGCATGCTATAATTTAACAAGGTGCCGCCTCTCAGCAGAAGCCCAGGGGAGAGGATAGCTTGGTTCGACGGCTGACCGTGGACCGGTGGTTCTTCCTTACGGGCTCCAGCGGCCTGGCGGTGGTGGCCCTTTCCCTGGCCTTCTGGGAAAGGCCTCAGGCGCTGGTGGCTCTCTGGCTGTCCGTGCTCGTCGCTGTGACTGAGCTTCTTCAGGCCCGCCTGGTCAAGGGGGAGAAGCTGTCTTTCTCCACCTCGCTCAGCCTGGCTGCCATCTGGTTCTTTGGCCCCACTACGGCCATGCTGGCCATGATGTCCGGCGTGACCGCCGTGGGGCTGCTTCGCCGTAACGAGCCGCGCATCATCCTCTTCAATACCGGTCAGACCGCGTGGCGGGTGGCGATCGCCGCGGCGCTGTTCCATTCGGTGGGAGCGCCGGGGCCGCTGGGTATCGGCTTCCTGGCCAGCGCCCTCGTCTACGCCGGCCTGAACATCGCCGTCATGGGCGTGGCCTTCGCCCTCCATCGCAACGAACCGGTGCTGGCCGTCTGCATGGATCACGTCGAGCACACCTGGGTGCAGTGGATCGAGCGCTTCCTTCTGGCCATCGTCTTTTGGCTGCTGCTCCGCGGGCTGGGGCTCAACGCCTTGCACGGCGTGGCCGCCGTTGTGCTGTTTGCCTCGCTGGTCTCACGCTTCACCGCCCACCGGGCACAGGAGAGGGCCGTGGACCGTCTGCTCAGCCTGGCCGGCGCCAGGGCGCCGTATCGGGTGCGCCGTTCGGAACGGATGATTCAACTGGCCGGCGCTATCTGCCGTGAGCTGGAGGCCGAAGAGAACGTGGCTCGCGACCTGCGTCACGCCATCCTGCTGCAGGACATCGGCCTTGACCCGGAACTGGAGCGCCGGCTGGAGCAGCCGGGCCCGCTCAGCCCCCAGGAGAGGCGCGCCTTACTGGCCCACCCGGAAGCCAGTGCCCGTCTCATCAGCCAGATCGGCGACCTGGTCCCCGTGGCCCGCATCGTGCGTCACGGGTTTGAGCGTTTCGACGGCTTCGGCTACCCGGATGGGCTTTCCGGGGAGGCCATCCCCTTCGCCTCCCGCATCCTGTCCGTCGTACGCGCCTTCGAGGCCATGACCTCCGGTCGCGCTTACCGGCCCGCCCGCCCTCCGGCCGAGGCTCTCGAGGAACTCAAACGGGAGGCCGGTCGCCAGTTCGACCCGCGCGTGGTGGAGGCCTGTGTCCGGGTGCTGGAGAGGGACCCGCATCTGGCCCTGGCCGGCGGTGTCGACGAGGCCATGGAGCAGTTGCGCGCCTTCCTGAGCGGAACCGGCGGGTCTCGCAACTTGACCTACAGCTCCACCCTGGTGGGCATGTCCTCGCTGGCGCAGAGCCTCAGCGAATCGCTGTCGCTGGAGACGACCCTGAACCGCGTCACCTCGGTCGTGGGTCGTTTGGCAGGCTGGCCCAACCTCATCCTGCTGGCCGAAGACGAGACCGGCGACCTGGTATGCCGGGCCGCCTGGGGATTCAGCGGCGACTCGCTGGCCGGCTGGACCGTGCCGGCCGGACAGGGCCTGGCGGGACAGGCGGCCTGGGCTCGTCAGCCCCTGTATGCGGCCGACTTCATTGCCGAGCTGAAGCAGGAACGCCCGGATGACGTGGCGCCCTTCCTGCAGGCGGCCGTCCGCTCGGCCCTGGCCATCCCCATGACCGCCCGCGGCCGTACTACGGGCGTGCTCTGCGTCTTCAAGGGCGAAGCGGCACCCTTTACTCCCGACCAGACCAACCTGCTCTCCGCCGTAGCGGGCGAGGCCGCTCTGGCCCTGGAAAACGCCCGCTTGTTCACCGAGGTCCAGCGGCGGTACGTGGACCTGGTCACCATGCAGGCGTTCACCAACATCCTTCTGCGGGAAACGAACAGCGCCATCGTGGCCCTGGACGCAGAGGGCCGGGTGCGGCAGCTCAACCACGCCGCCCGCGCGATGCTCGGCGGCCGGCTGGCGCCGGACGAACCCGTGGAAGGGCGCCTGTGGGCCGACGTGGCTGAGGATGAGGTCCTGGTCCAGCCCTTGCTGGAGGTCCTGGCGACGGGTACGCCCCAGGACATCTACGGCGCTACCCTGACCGGGCTGGTGGTGGACGTTCACATCTCGCCCCTGCGTGACGGGCCCCGCCTCATCGGTGTGGTCTGCATGGCCCACGACGTGACGGAGTACCGCAAGATGCAGGAGCATCTGAAGCAGGTGGAAAAGTTGGCCGCTGTGGGCGAACTGGCCGCCGGCGCCGCCCATGAAATTCGCAATCCACTGACCACCGTGCGGGGCTTTGTGCAGCTTCTCAACGCCCAGGGCCAGCGGGGGCCGGGCCAGGAGTATGCGGAGCTGATCTTGGGCGAGATTGATCGAATCGACAGCATTTTGGAGGACCTCCTCACCCTGGCGCGGCCCACCAGCCCCAACCGGCGCTGGGTGGACCTGCACCAGCTTCTGGACGAGGTGGTCCTGTTGGTGCAGGCCAAGGAGGCCGCGAGGGAAGTCACCATTCACAAGGAGTGGGGCGCTGCGGCCGCCGGCATGCAGGTGGACCCGCGCCAGATGAAGCAGGTGTTCCTGAACATCCTCACCAACGCCGTGGAGGCGTTGGAGGGGCGCGGTGAAATCGTCCTCACCACCAGCCTTTCGTCCCAGGGTGAACTGGTCATGACCTGCCGGGACACCGGGCCAGGCATTCTGCCCGAGGTCCTGCCCCGCATCTTCGACCCCTTTTTCACCACCAAGGACACGGGCACCGGCCTTGGCCTGGCGGTCAGTTTCCGTATCGTGCAGGCCCACGGCGGCCGCGTTGAGGCCGAGAGCGAAGGGGACCTGGGAACGACCTTCCGGGTCATCCTGCCGCGTCTGCAGCATGCGAACAGCCAGGTCCAGCCTCAGCCGGCGCCTTTCCGGCCCGCGGCGGCTTTCGCTCAGGAGCCCTCGCCTGATCAGCCCCTGGCCGCCGATTCCACCCTGCCTTATGGTCACTCCGGGGAAGGAAACGAGGGGGGCCGGGAGGAATCCTAGGGAGCGCCGGGAGCGTTCCGGGCGCCAGCAAGCGTGGCCCGCGAGGCCTCTGGAGGTACGTGTTGGACAACCTGTTAACTCACCTGAACAAAGCTCAGAGGGAAGCGGTCACCCATCTGGAGGGGCCGCTCCTCATTTTGGCTGGAGCCGGGAGCGGCAAGACCCGGGTCCTGACGCACCGCATCGCTTACCTCCTGGAACAGGGGGTCAGTCCCTTCCACATCCTCGCCATCACCTTCACCAACAAGGCGGCGGGCGAGATGAAGGAGCGGGTGGCGGAACTGGTGGGCCCGGTCAGCCGTGATATCTGGGTCAGCACCTTTCATTCCGCCTGCGTTCGGATTCTGCGCCGCGAGGCGGACAAAGCCGGGCTGGACCGCCGCTTCGTAGTGCTGGACGGCTCGGACCAGCAGGCCGTAGTCAAGGAATGCCTGAAGGAACTCAATCTGTCCGACAAGCAGTTCAACCCCTACGCTGTACTGTCCGCCATCTCGTCCGCCAAGAACGAGCTGGTGGGCCCGGAGGCCTACGGCCGTCAGGCCCGCGACTACTTCGCCCAGCGCACGGCTCAGGTGTATGAGCTCTACCAACGCAAACTGGCCGCCGGCAACGCGCTGGACTTTGATGACCTCATTGCCAAGACGGTTCAGCTCCTGCAGACCCGGGAGGATATCCTCACAAACTACCAGGAGCGCTTCCGCCACATCCTGGTGGATGAGTACCAGGACACCAACCACGCCCAGTATGTGCTGGTGCGCCTCCTGGCGGGACGCCACCGCAATCTCTGCGTGGTGGGCGACGACGACCAGTGCCTGCTGCCGGATGCTGCCGTCCACACGGTGCAAGGGATTCGCAGCGTGGCCGAGCTGGCGGAGGGGGAAGCGGTCTGGTCGGCCGATCCCGAGGGGCAGATCCGGCCGTCGCGCATCGCGCGCGTGCAGAGCCGCGGTTACGATGGCCCGGTGGTCCGCCTGACCACCGAGAGCGGACGCGTCCTGGAGGGAACGCCCAACCACGTCGGCTTCGCCCGCCTGGCGCCGGCCGCCGGGGTGTGGTACGTGTACCTGAGCGAGGGTGAACATGGCTACCGCCTGGGTGTGGCCCCCGGGGAGCGCTCCGGCGAACGCGGCCCGGTCTCCGGACTGACCGCCCGGTTGGGGCTGGAGGGCGCCGGCCGCGCCTGGATCGTCAAGGCCGCCCGCTCCGAGGAGCAGGCCCGCCTCGCCCTGCAATTGCTGGAGCGCCAGCACGGGCTCGAAGCCTCCCACCAGATCCACCGCGTGGGCCAGGCGGTGCCGCTGGATCAGTTGTCTGCCCGGCGCCACGCCGAGGCGCGCGCCCTGTCCCTGATGGGCCGCCAGCTGATTCTGGAGGAGTACCCGCACGTGCGTGCCGCCGCCCTCCGTACCCGGTATGCGGACGGGCGGGATGCCCTCGCCGGCGGGACCGGCCTGACCGTGCAGAGCTTTGCCTCGGACGGTCGCCCGGAGGCCACCTTTGAGCCCACACCCCTGGCTCACATCCACGAGGGGATGCAGGTGCCCGTGCGCTCCGGCGACCGCGTCCGCTGGGAGGCCGTGACCCGGCGCGAGGTCCGGTCCTACCATGGCCCCGTCTACGATCTGACGGTGCCCCCCTACCACAACTTCGTGGCCGGCGGGCTGGTGGTGCACAACTCCATCTACGCCTGGCGCGGGGCCAACATCCGCAACATCCTGGACTTTGAGAAAGACTATCCGGAGGCCCGGGTGGTCAAGCTGGAACAGAACTACCGCTCCACCCAGAACATCCTCTCCTCCGCCCACCACGTGGTGAAGAACAACCTGGGCCGCAAGGACAAGGAGCTCTGGACGGATCGCGGCGCCGGCCAGCCGGTGGTTATCTACGCCGCCTCCCACGAGCATGACGAGGCCTGGTTCGTGGCCGGCGAAATCGAGCGCCTCACGGCCGAGCAGGGGCGCAAGCTCAACGACTTCGCCGTTCTCTACCGCACCCACGCGCAGTCGCGCGTTCTGGAAGAGGTGTTCCTGCGCCGGCAGGTGACCTACACCATCGTCGGTGGCCTGAAGTTTTACGAGCGCAAGGAGATCAAGGACATCATCAGCTACTTGCGGCTGATGCTGAACCCGGCTGACATTCTGGCCTTTCGGCGGGTGGCCAACGTGCCCCGACGCGGGCTCGGCCCGGCCACCATCGAGAAGGTGGAGGCCCACGCCGCCGCCCAGGGCTTGCCGGTCCTGGAGGCCGCCCTGCAGGCAGACCAGGTGGAAGGGCTGGGCAAGACCCTGGCCGGCAAGGTCCGCGATTTTGCTCACCTGGTTTTCACCCTGGCCAAGCAGTCCGAGTTCCTCTCCCTGTCCGACCTCATCGACCAGGTGCTGGAGCGCATCGGCTACCTCACGGAGCTGCAGCAGGAGGGGTCGCTGGAGTCGCTGGGCCGGGTCGAGAACCTGAAGGAACTGCTGTCGGTGGCCAAGGAGTTTGAGGCCTCATCCGAAGAGCGCTCCCTGGAGGCCTTCCTGACCAGCGTCGCCCTGGTGGCGGAGCAGGACACCATGGAGTCCGGCGCTGACGCCGTGGTCTTCATGACCCTGCACTCGGCCAAGGGTCTGGAGTTCCCCGTGGTCTTCCTGGTGGGGCTGGAAGAGGGCGTCTTTCCCCACAACCGGGCCTTGCTGGAAGAGAGCGAGCTGGAGGAGGAACGCCGTCTCTGCTACGTGGGCATGACCCGGGCCCGGGAACTGCTTTACCTGACCCATGCCTGGGAGCGCACCATCTACGGCAACACGGTGTACAATTCGCCGTCCCGGTTCCTCTCCGAGATCCCGGAGGATCTGACGGTACAGACGGGCGCCGGCCGCCGCGGCAGCATGGAGGACCGGGGCGGCAGCGCCGGGGCCTATGGCAACGGCTTTGCCGGGCGTCCCGCCGGTATGCCCGCACGCCCCTCCGGTGCCGGCTTCACCCGGCCCCTGGGCGCCGGTGCGGGCACTGCCTCCGGCCGCCCCCTCGGCGTCAGTCCCGCGGCACGCGCCGCGGCCTCGCGGCCGTCTGTGCCCAGGGGACCGGCCGATTACAGCTTCAGCCCCGGCGACAAGGTGCGGCACCCCAAGTGGGGACCGGGCACTATCGTGGGCGTGCGCGGCTCCGGCCCGCAGGCCGAGATCACCCTGGCCTTTCCCGCTCCCACCGGCGTCAAGAAGGTGGTGGCGGAGTTCGCCAACCTGGAAAAGGTGACCTGAGTGGCTCGCTGGATACTGGTGATGAGCCTGACGGCGGTGGTTCACCTGGTGACGACGCTGGCGGGCTCGGTCCGCCTGGCGGGCGTCCGCACCGGGCGCCTCGCCACTGCCGTGGCCCTGTTTTCCGTGGTCTCCATCGCCTCTCAGACGGCCAACACCATCCAGGCGCCGTTCCTCACCAAAATGGCGGAGGAACTCATCACCGCCTACCATGGCACGGCTGCCTGGCCGGCCCAGGTGGCGGCCATGAACCTCCAGTTCCGCTGGGTGCTGGGCGCCGCCGTCCTGGGGACGTTGGCGGGACTGCTGCTCACGCCCACCTTCGTCAACATCTTCACGCGCACGATCATGCGCTTTGAGCGCGAGGGCTCCGTTCCCCGGCTGTTGCTTGCCGCCGCTCGCCCCAGCGCCACACGGGCCCTGGCCGCCAGCCTGGCCTGGCCCCATTCGGGCCTCTTCACCGAGGCCCGCCGGGCCCGTATTCCCAAGCGTCTGCTCCTGCTCAACGTGGCCATCGTCGCGGCCTTCACCACCGGCGTGGTCTCATCCATCTGGGCCGGCGTCATGGCCCCCGGGCTGCGGGGCACCGCCAGCAACCTGTCCGGCATTGTCAACGGAATGGGCACGATTCTACTGGCTCTCATCGTCGACCCGGCCGCATCCCTCATCGCCGACCAGGCCCTGCGGGGCGACAGGCCGGAGGCAGACGTCAAGGCCCTGACCGTCTGGCTGGTCCTCACGCGTCTGGCCGGCACGGCTTTGGCCCAGTTCATCTTCATCCCCGGCGCCTGGCTCATCGCCCAGGCGGCACGATTCATCTGAAGGAGGGCCCTCGGTGGACGACCGGCAGCGGTTGGAGCAGCTGCGGGAGGGAATTCGCAGACACGATTACCGGTACCACGTCCTGGATGACCCCATCATCAGCGACCAGGAGTACGACCGGCTGATGCGCGAGCTAAACCGCCTGGAGGCCGAGCACCCGGAATGGGTGACGCCCGACTCGCCGTCGCAGCGGGTGGGGGGTGCCCCCGGGGCGGAGTTTGCCAAGGTGGCTCACACCAGCCCCATGCTCAGCCTCGCCAATGCCTTCAGCGCGGAGGACCTGCGCGACTTTCACCGTCGCGTGGAGAGCGGCCTCAGGGAGGCCGGCCGGGAGGACGAGATCCGCTACGTGGTGGAGCTGAAGATCGACGGCCTGTCCGTGGCCCTGCGCTACGAGGACGGGGCCTTTCTGCTGGGCGCCACCCGTGGCGATGGCGAGGTCGGTGAGGACGTCACCACCAACCTCCGCACCATCCGGGCCATACCCCTTCGCCTGCATGACCCTTCCGAGGCGGGACCCTGGCCGGGCCGGCCCCGGAGTATCGAGGTACGGGGCGAGGTCTTCCTGCCCGTGGCGCGCTTTGAGGCCCTGAACGCCGAGCAGGAGGCCCGGGGCAATAAGACCTTCGCCAACCCCCGCAACGCAGCCGCCGGCTCCCTCCGCCAGCAGGACCCCCGGGTCACGGCGGGACGCAATCTGGACTGCTTTGTTTATGACGTGCGCCGGCTGGAGTGGGGCGAGGCCGCTCCCGCCGAGCCCCTGGCCGGCCACTGGGAGGCCCTGTCGCTGCTGGACGCACTGGGCTTTCACGTCAACCGGGAGCGCCGCCTGTGCCGCTCCATCGACGAGGTCATCGCCGCCTGCGAGGAGTGGGGAGAGCGGCGCGCCACCCTGCCCTACGAAATCGACGGCCTGGTCGTCAAGCTGGACGACCTGGAGCAGCGCCAGGCCCTGGGCGCCACCAGCAAGACGCCCCGCTGGGCCGTCGCCTTCAAGTTTCCGGCGGAGCGGAAGCTGACCCGGGTGCGGGACATCGTCCTGCAGGTCGGCCGCACGGGGGCCGTCACGCCCACCGCTGTTCTCGATCCAGTTCGGGTGGCCGGCTCCACTGTCTCCCGGGCCACCCTGCACAACCAGGATTATATCCGCGAGAAGGACGTGCGCATCGGCGACTGGGTGGTCCTGCAGAAGGCCGGCGACGTCATCCCCGAGGTCGTCTCCGTGGTCACGGAGCGGCGCACGGGCGAGGAGCAGCCCTTCCGCTTCCCGGACCGCTGTCCGGTCTGCGGCGCCGACGTGGTGCGGTCCCCCGGCGAGGCCGCTCACCGCTGCACCGGCGGCTACTCCTGTCCGGCCCAGGTCCAGAGGTGGATCGAGCACTTCGTCTCCCGGGACGCCATGAACATCGACGGCCTGGGCGAACGAATCGTGGCCCAGCTGCTGGATGCGGGGCTCGTTCAGGACCCGGCCGACCTGTATTTCCTCACGTACGAGCAGATTGTCTCTCTGGAACGGATGGGCGCCAGGTCGGCGCAGAACCTGCTCCAGGCGATCGAGCGGAGCCGCAGTAACCCACTGCACCGCCTTCTCTTCGCCCTGGGTGCTCGCTTCGTGGGTGAGCGGGCGGCGCGCCTGCTGGCGGAGCGTTTCCACGACTTGGACCGGGTGGCGGCGGCCACGCCCGAGGAGCTGACAGCCGTTCCCGAGATCGGCGATAAGATCGCCCAGAGCGTGGTGGACTACTTCCGGCGGCCTGAGACCGCGGCCCTGCTGGAGAAACTTCGCCGGGCCGGCGTCCGCCTTACCGCTGAGGAGAGTCAGGCGGCGGCGGAGGGGCCTCTGGTCGGCAAGACCGTTGTGGTGACGGGTACCCTCTCCCGGTACGGCCGCAAGGAAGTGGAAGAGCTCATCGCCCGGCTGGGAGGCAGGCCGAGCGGCAGTGTCAGCAAGAAGACGGACCTGGTGGTGGCGGGCGAGTCACCCGGCTCCAAGGTAGACAAAGCGCGTGAATTGGGCGTTCGCGTCATCGACGAGCAGGAGTTTCTGGATCTCATCGGCGAGGCCCGCTGATGACGGTTTTCGCTTGGGGCAGTCAGAAGACCAACGGCCGGGAGTCCCCGGCCGTCTTCTGTTGCCAGCCTTCTGGAAGGAAGGACCCGTCCCTCGATCCGTCGCGAGTCCTAGGACCAGAGGTGTAGGACTAAAGAAGGCGAAACCACAAACGACCGCTATGCCAGTGATTTTAAACCATGTTCACCGGAAGCGGACAACGGCAAGATTTTTCCGGTTTACATATCCATAGGGCTGGACTATCATGAAACCACCTTCCAACCGGGGAAATCCTCGACTGGTCTGGTACGACGGCAATTTGACATAGTTGGAATTATTTCGTCGGGATGGCGGAAACAGACCATCCTGTATAAGAAGGATTCGCAATTTGGGAGTCGAATTCAAGCTTCACAACGCGCCCGCGGCCATGCAGAGTGCTTGGTCGGCACAACGACCGAGCTGTTGTCGCGAAGCCTTGCTTGGCAAGGGGTTAGCGCTTCAGCGAAGGGAAGTGGTGGATGGAGCAGGTGGGGGTATGGGGTTACCTGGATGCCCAACACAGAGAAAGCGTCCATAAGAGGCGCACAACATCCGTAGAGGGGGATATCGAATGTCCAAGAAGACGGTTGCGCTGCTTCTGGCGGCCTTGATGCTCTTCGGCGTCGTCGCCGCAGGCTGCACCAAGACTGGCGGGAGCACCGGCGGCAACGCGGACAAGAAGCCCATGATCCTTCACTGGAACCTGGGCGAGGAGCCGCCGAATGTGGACTCCGTCACGACTACCGACCAGGTGTCCTTCTGGATCGTGAACGCGACCCAGGAAGGCCTGGTCCGCCAGATCGAGAACCAGCCGGCCACGAAGGGCTCAGGCCTCGCCAAGGACTGGACCATTTCGCCGGACGGCATGACCTACACGTTCACCCTGCGCGATGCCAAGTGGAGCGATGGTCAGCCGGTCACGGCCAAGGACTTTGAATTCGCCTGGAAACGCGCCATGAACCCCAAGACCGCCGCCGAGTACTCCTACCAGTACGCCTACATCAAGGGCTACGACGTGGTGTCTTCTATTGATGTGAAGGCGGCTGATGCGGACCAGAAGATTAAGGAAGCTCTGGACAATGTTGGCGTGAAGGCCAAGGATGACAAGACCCTGGAGGTCACGCTGGCTGCGCCGACTCCCTACTTCCTTAGCCTGATGAGCTTCCCGACCTTCCTGCCGCAACGCCAGGACATCGTGGAGAAGTACGGCGAGAAGTATGCCTCCGACCCCGACAAGATGGTTTACTCCGGCCCCTTTACCATCACGGAGTGGACACACGAGTCCAAGATGGTCTTCACCAAGAACCCCAACTACTGGGACAAGGACAACGTGAAGCTGGACGGCATGGAAACGACCATGATCAAGGATATCAACACCCCGGTCAACATGTACGAGGCCGGCGAGCTTGACATGATCAACGTCCCTGCTGAGTTCCTCGAGCAGTACAAGTCCAAGGGTGTTGTCCAGACCCGCGCGCAGTCCACCACCTGGTACATCGAGTTCAACACCAAGGACCCCATCTTCAAGAACGCCAACATGCGCAAGGCCTTCTCGCTGGCCATCGACCGGCAGACCTTTGTGGATAAGGTCCTGGCGAATGGCTCCATCCCGGCTCTGGCCTACACCCCGCCGACCATCGCCGGTGAGAAGGGCCCCTTCCACGACCTGGTGGGTAACATCCTCAACCCGAAGGCCGACACGGCTGCCGCCAAGGCCGCCCTGGAAGCCGGCCTGAAGGAGCTGGGCCTGACCAAGGCGCCGCAGATCAGCTTCCTGTCCGGCGACTCCGAGCGGGCCAAGAAGTGG
>Ga0209314_10000305_pt1 | contig 21296 bp, 20 predicted proteins | sample I19B2metaG_FD_184146 | JGI IMG/M metagenome (GOLD analysis project Ga0209314, IMG submission 184146) | Lake sediment bacterial and archeal communities from Gulf of Boni, Indonesia to study Microbial Dark Matter (Phase II) - ​I19B2 metaG... | ecosystem: Environmental > Aquatic > Freshwater >... | reverse complement strand
CCACCTCGATCTCCATCGCCGCCCCGCTCATTCGAGCGCGGATATCGATCGGCGTGCCCGGCGGGGAGTACTTGACCGCGTTTGACAATAGGTTCTCAAGCACCTCGACAACAAGCACCTGGTCAAGCGGGACCAGGGGCAAACCTTCCTCCACCTGTACGCGTACGGAACGGTCGGCCAATATGCGTTCTGACTGCCCAAGGGCAGCACCCAGGACATCTTCGATGTCGTACCAGTCCACCAACAGCTGCAGGTGGCCGGATTCCAGCCGGGTCATGTCCAACAGATCGCGCACCAGATAGTCGAGGTGCTCGGCGGCATCACGGGCGGTTTCGGCGAGGTCGTGCCGGGTGGCCTCGTCCAGGTTCAATTGATCGGGGTCTAGGAGGGCGCTAAGGCTTCCAATGATGGAGGCCAGCGGTGTGCGGAGTGCGTGGCTGACAGAGTGGAGCAGGGCATCCTGCAGCTGCTCCGCCTCCTTCAGCAGTTGTGCCTGGCGCGCCTCCTCGGCCAATCGGGTCCGCTCTACCACCACGGCGGCCTGGGCGGCAAACGCCTTGAGCAGCCTTCTCTGCGCCAGGGTCAGGAACCTGCCTCCCTCTGGATGGCGCGCGGCCAGGACGCCGTGGACCCCGTGAGCCGTGCGGAGTGGTACACAGCCAACCCCGGCGCCCTCGCAATCCGATGTCCCCCAACCGCAGGGTTTGCCGTTCTCCAGGCTCCAGGAAGCAGCCTCGCGCTCGGCTGGAGTCAGATCCACCCCGCGGTGGAGTGTTCGATGGGCCGCACTGGCGTCCTTGAGCAGGAGAATGGCCACCGGTCGGCCCAGGCTCGCCTGGGTGTGGCTGACTGCCGCCTCGGCAATCTCAACCAGGTCTCGGGCGGCGGCCATGCTTCGGCTGAAAGAGTAGAGCGCCAGGGTCTCCTGCTCGCGCACGCGCAAGGCGGCGGACTGGCTGAGCAGACGACCCGTCAGGGTGCTGATGACCAGCGCCACCACCAGGAAGACCCCAAACGTGAACAGATACTGCGCATCGCTCACTTGAAAACTAAGGTAGGGCGGCACGAATACCAGGTCAAAGGTGACTACGCCCAGCAGTGAGGCCAGCACTGCCGAACCAAGGCCCCACCATCGCCCGCAGACGACGACGGCAAGTAGGTACACCATCACCACGTTGACCGGCGCCACGTGCCCGCGCGCCAGGAATCCCAGGCCCGTCGCCGCTACCACCAGCAGAACCGAGCCCGCTAAAGAGAGCCACGGTCCCTGCCTCCGTGAATCTTGCACTTGTTATGTTCCGCCTCTCAGGATCATCAGGCTCATTATCATGGACGACGCGGCCCAGGAGGTATCAAGAAAACATCAAGGATTGGACCAAGCCGTTTCACACGCCTGGCCGCAGTGATACCCTTGGGCACGTGTTAGCTGAGTCCCACATCGCCCGAATGTCCACAACACATTGGGAACGAGGCGAAGACCAGTTCGATGCGGGAATGCTAGTCAGGAGGTCGCCCATGGAGGCCTTCCCACGGGCGCCCAAAGTAGGTTGGTCTCCATGGACAGGAGTGACGTGGATGACGGATTTCCTGGTGGTCGTCGGCCTGGCGGCGGGCTTCGCCCTCCTCCTTGGCTTTTTGCGCTGGTGTGAGGTGCAGGCAAAGTACCGTTAATCCCTCTGGAGGTGACGCTTATGTGGTGGCTCATGGCCATCACGGCGGCGGTGTTTGTTTACCTGTGCTACGTCCTTGTCCGCCCGGAGAAGTTCTAGGAGGCTGTTCGGAACATGGTCCTGCAAGTGACTCTGACACTATTAATCGCCCTGGCCCTGGTAGTTCCCACGGGACGCTACCTTTACAGGGTCTTCGCCGGTGATCCCGCCTTGGGGGACCGCGTCTTCCTCCCCGTGGAGAGGCTGGTCTACAGACTCATCGGCCTTAAGGACCCCGGAGAATCCATGGGCTGGAAGGACTACGCCGCCGCCCTCGTGCTTAGCAACGCCGCCATGGCCTTGCTGGTCTACCTGATTTTCCGGCTTCAGGGGCTGTTCCCCTGGAACCCCCAGCGCGTTGGAGGGATGGAGCCGATTCTGGCCTTGAACACGACCGTCTCGTTCCTGACCAACACCAACCTGCAGCACTACGGCGGCGAGACCACCCTGAGTTACTTCTCCCAGATGGCCGGCATCACGTTCCTCATGTTCACCTCGGCCGCCTCCGGGTTCGCCGCCGCCATCGCCTTCCTGCGGGGGATCACCGGGCGGCCTCTGGGCAACTTCTGGGCGGACATGACCCGGTTCATTCTTCGGGTCATGCTGCCGACTTCGCTGGTCATGGCCCTGTTGCTCATCTGGCAGGGTTCGCCGCAAACGCTCTCTCCCTTTGTCCAGGCAACAACCCTGGAAGGGGCGAGGCAGTCCATCGCCGTCGGTCCGGTAGCCAGCTTGGAGTCGATCAAGCATATCGGCACGAACGGGGGCGGCTTCTTCGCGGCCAACGCCGCCCACCCCTATGAGAACCCGACCCCGCTCACCAACCTGATCCTTATCCTTGCCATGCTGTGGCTTCCGACCTCGCTAGTGTACACCTTCGGCCTTTTTGCCCGGAATGCCAGGCAGGGCTGGACCTTTTTCGCGGCGGCCTCCCTGCTCTTCCTGGTCCTGCTGGGGAACACGCTGGTTGCGGAGTCCAGGGGCAACCCCGCCCTTCACCAACAGGGTCTCGCCGGGGCCTCCATGGAGGGTAAGGAAGTGAGGTTTGGCCCCGCCCAGTCCGCGCTGTTCGCCACAGTGACCACAGCGGCAACCACCGGGTCCGTCAATGCGGCGCACGACAGCCTCACACCCATGGGCGGCTTCACAGCGATGGTGCTGATGATGCTCAACTCGGTCTTCGGCGGCAAGGGCGTCGGCCTCATGAACCTGGTGACCATGGCCATGATCGCCGTTTTCCTGGTCGGCCTGATGGTCGGCCGAACGCCCGAGTTCCTTCGCAAGAAGCTGGAGACTCAGGAAATTGTCCTGTTGGCGATCGTGATCCTTCTGCATCCGCTTATCATCCTGGCTCCCTCGGCCGTGGCCCTGGTTACTGCCGCGGGGAAGGCCAGCATTTCTCACGCCGGCTTTCACGGTCTCAGCCAGGTCATCTACGAGTACACCTCGGCGGGTGCCAACAACGGATCGGAGTTCGGCGGGCTTGCGGGCAACACCCCCTTCTGGAATATCACAACCGGGATGGTCATGTTCTTTGGCCGCTACTTCTCGATCATCGCCCTGCTGGCTGTGGCCGGCTTCCTCGCGGCCAAGAAGCCGGTACCGGAGGGTCCAGGCACACTGCGGACGGACACCTCTCTATTCGCGGGGGTGCTGGTGGGCGTGATCATCCTTGTGGGGGCGCTCACCTTCTTCCCGGTCTTGGCCTTAGGCCCGATCGCTGAGCATCTCACCCTGGTCGGCAGGTAGGAGGCGAAGTAGCCATGTCGCGTAAGCACAAGGGGAATCAGGGCCTGAATACCAGGATGGTCGCGCAGGCCCTGGCAGACTCTTTCGTCAAGCTCAGCCCGGTATCGATGGTCCGAAACCCGGTCATGTTCGTGGTCGAGATCGGAGCGGCCATCACGCTGGCGCTGGCCTTCCAGCCCGACCTCCTGCCGGGCAGTGCCTCCCGCGGCTACAACCTGGCGGTCGCGCTCATCCTGTGGTTTACCGTCCTCTTCGGGAACTTTGCCGAGGCAGTGGCAGAAGGCCGGGGGAAAGCTCAGGCCGCCACGCTGAAGCGAACCAAGTCGGAAACCAAAGCCAAGCGCCTGACCGGCAAGGGCCGTGAATTCGAAGTGGTAGCGGCGTCCGAACTCAGAAAGGGCGACCGTGTGCTGGTGGAAATGGGAGAACTGATTCCCGGCGACGGCATGGTCCTGGAGGGCGTCGCTTCCGTGGATGAATCAGCGATCACCGGCGAATCCGCCCCTGTGCTCAAGGAGCCGGGCACCGACATCGCCTCTTCCGTAACGGGCGGCACCCGAGTGGTGTCGGACTGGCTGGTCGTCGAAATCAGCGTCAACCCGGGCGAGTCCTTCCTGGACAAGATGATCAAGCTGGTCGAAGGGGCCGCCCGCCAGAAGACCCCCAACGAGCTGGCCCTGACCACCCTGCTGGCGTCACTGACGCTGATCTTTCTGATTGTCGTGATGACCCTTGGCCCGATGGCCTCCTTCCTGGGCCAGGCGGTCGATGTCGCCACGCTCATCGCGCTGCTGGTCTGCCTGATCCCGACCACCATCGGCGCCCTGCTCTCCGCCATCGGCATCGCCGGCATGGACCGGGTGACCCGGTTCAACGTGCTGGCCATGAGCGGTAAGGCCGTAGAGGCCGCCGGCGATATCAACGTGCTCATCCTGGACAAGACGGGCACCATCACCTACGGCAACCGCATGGCCGCCGAGTTCATCCCGGTCGGCGGTCACAGCGAGATCGAGGTGACCGCCGCGGCCCTCAAGGCCTCCGTGGATGACGAGACCCCTGAGGGAAAATCCGTGGTGGACCTGGCAGCCAACAGGGGCGTCACGATCGACGAAAAGGCCCTGGCCGGGCGGGAGAACGTGGAGTTCAGCGCCGACACACGCATGAGCGGGGTCAACCTGCCGGACGGCACCCGCATCCGCAAGGGCGCCGCCGACGCGGTTGTCCGTTGGGCGGAAGCCCAGGGCGGGAACAGCCCTGACGGCCTCCAGGCCGCGGTCGACCGGGTGGCCAGAGAGGGCGGCACGCCGCTGGTCGTGGCGCAGAACAAGAACATCTTTGGCGTTATCTACCTGAAGGATACCGTCAAGGCAGGCCTTCGGGAGCGGTTCCAACAGATGCGGGCCATGGGCATCAAGACCATCATGTGCACGGGGGATAACCCGCTGACCGCTGCGACCATCGCGCGCGAGGCAGGCGTTGATGAGTTCATCGCCGAAGCCAAGCCGGAGGACAAGATGCGCCGGATCCGTGAGGAGCAGGCGGAAGGCCGGCTGGTGGCCATGACCGGCGACGGCACCAACGACGCCCCCGCCCTGGCCCAGGCCGACGTGGGCCTGGCCATGAACACCGGTACCCAGGCGGCCAAAGAGGCGGCCAACATGGTCGACCTCGACTCCGACCCGACTAAATTGCTGGACGTAGTGGGCATCGGCAAGCAGTTGCTCATCACGCGCGGCGCCCTGACCACCTTCTCCATCGCCAACGACGTGGCCAAGTACTTTGCCATCATCCCGGCGCTCTTCGTGAGCACCGTGCCGGCCTTGAACGCATTGAACGTCATGCACCTGGCCTCGTCGCGAACGGCCATCCTCTCCGCGCTCATCTTCAATGCCCTGATCATCCCCGCCCTGATCCCGCTGGCCATGAAGGGCGTGGCCTACAGGCCCATGAGCGCCAACGCCCTGCTGACCCGCAACATCCTCATCTACGGCGTGGGTGGGATGGTCGTTCCCTTCATCGGCATCAAGTTGATCGATCTGGTGCTAACCGTGTTCCGGTTGGCGTAACGGAAGGGGGTCCTCCGGTATGGTCAGCAAGGCCGTTCGATTCAGCCTGGTCTTCCTGGTGCTCTGCGGGCTGTTCTACCCGCTGGCGACCGCCGGCCTGGCCAGGCTCATCTTCCCCCGCCAGGCCGAGGGCAGCCTGGTCCGGGCCGGCGACGGTACAGTCATTGGCTCGGACCTGATCGGCCAGTCCTTCACCAGCCCCGAGTACTTCCACGGCCGCATCTCCGCGGTCAACTACAACGCCTCGGCCTCCGGCGCCTCCAACCTGGCCCCCTCCGACCCGGCCTTGCTCGACCGGGTCAAGGCGGATGTGGCCAGGTGGCGCGCCGATAACCCCGGACAGCCGGTCCCGGCGGACTTGCTGACCACCTCGGGATCCGGCCTCGACCCGCACATCAGCCCCGAGGCTGCGGACGCCCAAATCCCGCGGGTGGCCCAGGCGACCGGGATTGACGCCGCACGGCTCCGGGCCCTGGTGGCCAGCCACACCGAAGGACGTACCTTCGGCGTTTTCGGCGAGCCCCGGGTCAACGTGCTGGAACTCAACCTGGCTCTGCGGCAATTGCTCGGCCGGTAGGGAGAATGCACATGCAGGAGGACGGACGGCTCAACCCGGAAGAGGCCCTGCAGCGAGCCCGGCAGGAGTCCCGCGGCCAGCATCGCATCTATCTGGGCTACGCGGCCGGCGTTGGCAAGACCTACGCCATGCTCCGCGAAGGCAACCGGATGAAGGCCCAGGGCATCGACATCGTCATCGGCGTCCTGGAGCACCACAACCGCAAGGAGACCATCGCTCAGGTGGGTGACCTGGAGGCCATCCCGCGCCGGCGCGAGCCGTACAAGGGCGTCTACCTGGAGGACATGGACCTGGACGCCGTTCTGGCGCGCCGCCCAACCTGGGTTCTGGTAGACGAGCTGGCCCACACCAACATCCCCGGCTCCCGCAACGAAAAGCGCTATCAAGACATCGAAGAGCTGCGGGACGCGGGCATCCACGTCATGTCCACGGTCAACGTCCAGCACATGGAATCCCTCAACGACGCCGTAAGCCGCATCACTGGTGTGGAGATCCGGGAGACCTTTCCGGATTGGGTCCTGGATGAAGCCACTGAGCTGATCACCGTTGACATCACCCCCGAATTGCTGCAGGAGCGCCTGCGCCAGGGGAAGGTCTACGAACATGAAAAAGCCGCCCGGGCCCTGAAGAATTTCTTCCGGAAGGGCAACCTGCTGGCCCTGCGCGAGATGACCCTGCGCAAGGTGGCCGAAGAGACGGACGACCGGCTGGGGTCCTATCGCAAAGAGAAGAAGATTGATGAGACGTGGCCTACGGTGGAACGCGTCATGGTGGCCATCACCCCGATGCCCGGGGCCAAGGCGATGATCCGGCGCGGCTGGCGTCTTGCCGACCGCCTCGGGGGCGAGTTGCTGGTGCTGTACGTAGACAACAAGCCGCTCTTGGAGGAGCAAAAGCAGGCCTTGCAGAGTTACATCGACCTGGCCGAGGAGCTGGGCGCCGAGGTGCGTCAGGTATCGGGAAAGGATGTCGTGGACGAAATCGTCCGTTTCGCCCGCGAGAGACAGGTGACCCAGATTGTAATGGGCGCCAGCCGGCCCTCGCGCTGGGAGGAGATCACGCGGGGCTCCATCATCAACAGACTGATGCGGCGGACGCAGAGCCTGGACATCCTGATCGTGTCCGAGACGCACAAGGTGTGACGCTGGGCGCGCGGCCATGCCCGACACCAACAACGAACAAGAATCAGCAGAAGGGCGGCCCTGCCTGAACAGGGCAGCCCTTCTTGTGTAATGACGGTGACAGAGGCCGATTAGCGGCTATTCGGTGGCATGGCATTCTCGCTAGGATAGGGTCGGCAGGATCAGGTCAGTCTCTGGCGGTGGATAGCCGAGACGCCGCCCCAGGCTGACGACCTGCCCCTTATGATGGAACTCATGGGTGACCGTGTGAGTGAACAGCCAGCGAGCCGTCACGACCAGCGGTTCGGGCGACCAACGCACGCGTCCGGACACCGGCCCGTCCAGGGCGTTCTCAAAACGCGCAAGGAATCTGTCCATGTGTTCGTCCGCCTGGGCGAAGGCCCGTCGGATGGCGGCCACATTAGGATAATCGGCTGCCACGAGGCTTGCCCGTTCCTTGCCCAGGGCGAATCCCTCAAGCCAATGCCCGTAGCAGTCCGCCGTATGCAGCAAGAGGCTGCGCATGGACCCGTGGCCGACCGCGGAGTCCTCCTGGACAAAGGCTGCCGGTGAGAGCTCGGTGCAGTAATCCAACAATCCCTTTCGGGTGTTCTTCACCCATCCATACATCATGCTCAGCTCGTCCATGCTGTCACCTCCTGCCTGACTGTTCGCCGCCCGCCCAACTTGGCCCTTCCCAGGGAGAATCGTCGGGGCCGGCGCCGCGCACGACAGACCCGACATAAAATGACCGGGGTGATGTTTCATGCCTTATGGTGCATTCCCTTACGCAAAGGGAGCTTTCCTGAACGCGCCGATCGGGGTTCTGGCGGGCAGCTACCCGAGGGTGATTGCTCCGGGGTTTGCTCCGTTCGTACCTCCCTGGGGCTGGTGAGCATTAGCCAACGGCACGTAATCTCCACACCGGCTGCTGAGACGCAATAGGGGGCCCCACCAACCAATCAGGTTGGCGGGGCTCCTCCGCCGTGACGGGGACATACTGCAATGGGAGCTCTGAGCGGAAGGGAAGCACCCGGCGCACGGCGTAAAGATAGAGCACCCCGACGTGTCGATTGGACTGAGTCCCGTTCGTCGCCTTAGTAGAAGCAGGTTGAGCGGAGATGTCCGAAAGCCCCGCTTCAAGTAAGAATGGGAGGGTGCAGAGCCATGCGATTCATGATGGTCGTCAAGGCCACCAGGGACTCAGAGGCGGGCGTGATGCCGAGTCAGGAGCTCTTCGACGCGATGAGGAAGTACAACGAGGAGTTGGTGAAGGCCGGCGTGTTCCTCGCCGCTGAGGGACTCCACCCAAGCTCGGACGGCATTCGCATCTCGTACCCGACCCCCGGCGGGAAGCCGGTAGTTACGGACGGCCCCTTCACCGAATCGAAGGAGCTGATCGCCGGCTTCTGGCTGATCGAGGTGAGGTCGCGGGAAGAAGCCATCGAATGGGCGATGCGCGCACCCGATCCCCATGGTGGCGGCCAAGGTCAGATTGAGCTTCGTCAGTTTTTTGACGACGCAGAATTGACCCAAGACGAGGCGTCTCTGGCCAAGGTGGCCGAGCTGCGCCGGCAGGTGGAGAAGTCCAGGCGGTCATGAGGAGTCTCGATATCCATAGAACGGTCGATGCAGTCTGGCGGATGGAGTCCGCCAGACTCATCGGCGTGCTCACGCGGATGGTACGCGACGTGGGTCTGGCCGAAGATCTGGCACAGGACGCCCTCGTCGCCGCGCTGGAGCATTGGCCGGAGTCGGGTGTGCCGGACAATCCGGGCGCCTGGCTCATGACCACCGCGAAGCGTCGGGCGATTGACCTGCTGCGCAGGAAAAAGGTACTCGAACGCAAGTACGAAACCCTCGGCCGAGATGTGGAGTCCCAGCCGGAGCCGGACTTCGACTCCGCGGCCGGTGAGGACATTGGTGATGACGTGTTGCGCCTCATCTTCATGGCCTGTCATCCCATCCTCTCCGCCGAGGCGCGTGTAGCGCTCACGCTGCGTCTGCTGGGAGGACTGACGACCGGGGAGATCGCACGTGCCTTCCTTGTGCCGGAAGCGACTGTCGCTCAGCGGATCGTCCGGGCCAAGCGGACCCTTTCCGCAGCCCGCGTACCGTTCGAGGTCCCAGAGGGGACCGAGCGAACCGGCCGCCTGTCATCGGTGCTCGAGGTCATCTACCTTGTGTTCAATGAGGGGTACTCGGCGACCTCCGGGGATGACTGGGTCCGCCCTACGCTGTGCGAGGAAGCGCTCCGCCTGGGCCGCATCCTGGCCGAACTCACTCCCGGTGAGCCGGAGGTCCATGGCCTCGTCGCCCTGATGGAGCTTCAAGCGTCCCGACTGAGGGCCCGGATTGGCCCGAGGGGCGAGCCCATCCTGCTGGCCGACCAGCACCGTGCGCTCTGGGACCAACTCCTCATCCATCGCGGCGTGTCGGCCCTGGAACGCGCCAGGAAGCTAGGCGGGACGCTGGGCCGGTATACACTTCAGGCCTCGATTGCCGCCTGTCACGCACAGGCGCGCACCCCCGAGGAGACAGACTGGACCCGCATTGCGGCGCTCTACGACGCGCTGGCGCAGATTGCACCGTCGCCCGTCGTGGAGTTGAACCGTGCGGTTGCCCTGGCGATGGTGTTTGGTCCGGCAGTTGGCCTGGAGCTTGTTGACGCGCTCATGTCGGAGCCGTCACTCAAGGGCTATCACCTCTTGCCGAGCGTGCGCGGCGATTTTTTGGCCAAGCTCGGTCGGTTCGATGAGGCACGCCTGGAGTTCGAACGCGCGGCCTCCCTTACTGACAACCTGCGGGAGCGCGAGATGCTCCTCGAGCGAGCCGCGGCGTGCTTGCACGACGAGGAAGCTCCGTAGCCTTTTGAAGGACGGGGCACAGAATGGGATCTACGCTGAGAATGAAGCCCCGCCAGTGTGTTGGCGGGGCTTCATTCTTCCTGAACTTGCGGGCGGCTCTCACGGCAGACACGTGCCGCAAAATGTACAGCCCTCGCCTTCAAGATCAATCCGCCTGCTGCACTGCGGACACGGTCCCAGAGCCAACACCATCACCCCCTGCATCCAGTGACTCGAGTTCATTCTGGGACAGAGCAACGACATAGAGCGTCCAAGCCGGATAAACCAGGAGAGTGCCGTAACGCAGGCTCCCGGCAATCACCGCAATCAGGCCGCCTACCAGGAGGGTTCTCCAGCGTCTCCGCAGCAGCGGTTTCAGCGGTCGGCCCAGAACCAACAGGGCCATCGCCGGCACCAACAGGCCCGTCCGTACCAGGATCAGGATCCAGTCCATGCTGGTGTTGAGGAATCGCCATGTCAGCAACTGGCCGTCCCCCACGGGGTACAGCAGGAGCGCCGTCAGGGAGACCGCTGATGCAAGGGCCGCGAGAACCATTCCTGCCGCCAAGCCCCACAACAAGTAGCGCCAAAACCACCTCTTTCCCGCCTGGGTGAAGTGTCTTACGTCGATGTCCAGACCCCTCACGGCTCTGTTAAAGGATCCCAGGGCGGCAGCGCCAATCCAGACCGCCACGAGGATGCGAATGTTCGCCTGGATCCACAACCAGACATCTAGGGGGCTTCTGCCCCCGAGGAACGTATCAATCTGCTGCGGGGACATTCCAGCCAGTGCATGCCTGGAGCGAAAGAACTGTATGGCCATGACCGCAAGATCCCAGGCCCCAAAGGTGCCGAGCGTCACCGCCTTGGTTCGGAACCCCAACCAGCCGACCAGCAGAAGGAGTCCATAGGCGGCCACCGCCAGGCGATATGCCCTCCACCCTCCCTCGGACAGGCGGTTCCGCAGGTCGGGGCCAAAGGCCCCCACTCCTGCACGGAGTCCCAACCGCTCCATGGGGTCTGCGAGAATCCGGCTTGCCGCGAGGCCCAGTACGAACCCTGCCACGATCCACAGTACCGAGACCGCCACTGGCTCCTGCACAACGGTTCCTGCTACACCCGCGCCCAACACAGCCCCCAACCAGGGCCGCGCGAGGATGCCTGGGGCCAGAAGGCTGATGCCCACGGCCCAGATCAGCCAGAGCAGCGCCACGTTCAACGGGTCCGCCCACTGGATCATGGAATCCCCCCATTGTCCCAACCCAAAGGGTGATTCTTCAGTGTAACGGCAAAATTCCTCTCTGACGATGCCGAAGAGAAAGAGAGCGGAGCGGGTGGCCTCTCCTCCGATGTTCTGTCCAAGGCTCATTTCACGCATCCGATCAAGGGGGCATACGCAGGTTGGAGCACGCACAGGAAAGCCGGCTGAGTCTGCAGACCAGACGCCTCACCCTGGTCCCTTTTACAGCCGAATTGATGGGACTGGTCCTAACCGATCGATCTGAACTGGCCAGGAGGCTGTCGGCCATCACACCAGACGAATGGCCGGGCCCGGACCTGGCGGAAGCCCTCCCCTGGCTGTTGGAGCAGCGCCGGGCGCAGCCCGAACCGGGGGAATGGGACTGTCTGATCGTGCACACGGATGACGCCACGGTCATTGGCGATCTCGGCTTCAAGGGGGGACCTGATGCCAAGGGTGTCGCGGAACTGGGCTACAGCATCATCCCCTCCTATCGTCGTCAGGGCTATGCCTTTGAGGCTGCTCGGGCCGCAGTGGACTGGGCGACGGGGCGACCGGAAATCAGTCGGGTCGTCGCAGAGTGCCTGAAGGACAACCTGCCGTCCGTCCGCGTGCTTGAGAAGCTGGGCTTTCGCCAGACCGGACGAGACGGGGACCTGCTGCTCTGGGAACTGGACCGTTAGCCGACAGGCCGACTCACTCCGTTGAACCGCGGGCCTGGCCGCAAGGCTGCATGCGACGACGGAGCTGCCTGACTGGGTCGCGGACCCAACAGCGTTCCGCAGCGCAATGCGTGCACAGGGATCCCTCCCAAGGTGGAAATCGGCCATATCGGCACGACACAGCTGCGGACCCTATTCTAGTCGCCCCGGAGTTGTAGTCGGATCGCACCAGAGTTGTAGCCGGGGTAGCATCTTTGCATGCCCCGGCTACCTGCACCGCGCAGCCAGCTTTGCAGCTGTAGTTCACTGCACATCTAGGGGTCGAATCGCGTGAACAGCCGGTGAATCTGATGCGGGAAGCTGCCGATGAACATGAACGGGCAGGCGCCGTCCACCAGGGCCATGCCGGCGGAGCGGGCGAGGGCTACCGCCTCGGGCGAGACCGCGCCCTCGCCGGTGGCCCGGTACAGCCAGACGCGCCGGATGCCAGCGGCCTGGCAGTCCTGCACCACGGCGGCTGACTGTGCGGCTGGCACCATGACCAGGGCGCCGTCCACCGGTTCGGGCAGGTCCCGCAACGAACGGTAGTAGCGCATGCTCTCTGTGCTCTCCGCCGACGGGTTGACGGCGTACACCTGGTAGCCGGAATTCTGAAACTGCCTGTACATCATCCGGGAAAAGTCATCCTTGTCGCGCGAGACGCCAACCACGGCAATCCGGCGCTGGTTCAGGAACTCACGTATGACGCTGCGAGAAGGCATGAAGTCCGTCTCCTTTCTTCTGTAACCCAACGCGCCACTTACGCGGCCCGCTGGATGGTGAGGTAGTAGAGGCCGCCCAGACCGTAGAACAGGGCCACGAGGCTGAACAGCCAGCCCACGATGGGCAGGGCAACCGCTACGGTCGTAAGGACGGCGCCGATCAGGAAGATCACCGGCCACCGGAGGTTGCGGAAACCCCTTACACGGTCGGCAAGCAGCTTGCCGGCAGACCACGAAACCAGGACCTGGCTCAGGTAGATCAGAGCCGGGAACAGGGCCATGGTCACCAGGCTGAGAGGGATCCCCATCACGGTGGCCAGGAGGAGCAGAGTGCCAACCGGGACCGCAAGCAGGACCGCCAATCCGGCCAGGGCGGTCCGCCAGGGTCTCGTCACGATGATCTCGGGGTAGCGGCGGCGCAGGTTAGGAAACAGGGCCAGGGCGGCCAGGCCCACCGGCAGGAAGCCCAGAATCCGAAGCAGCTTCCACCAGGTGTTGCCTGTGGCGGTCGCCCTGGAGGCGTCGAACAGCTCGTTCTGGTGGAACGCCACCTCACCGGTGCGTGCGCCCTGCTCAATCGTCGCCGGGCGGCCGCTGGTGTAGTCAACCGGTCCGGCAATGACGGCCCCGGAGCCGAGGCGGAGGCTGTCGGTGTACGCCTTGAGTTCCTTGCCAATCTGTCCGTCCACGTCGACGCGGGTGCCGCCCAGGAGGGCACCGCGCCCGATCTTGCCGTTCGCACGGACCAGGTTGCCGGCCAGCAGCCCGGAATTGCCCACATAGGCGCCCGGCTCGAGAGTCACGTTGTACCCCGCTGCGGCGAGCGTCCTCTCGATGCGGCCGGAGACGAAGACGCGCGTGGCTGCACCAAAGACGGAACCGGTGACGGTACCCTTGATCTCCACCCGGTCGCCGCTGGCGATAAGGTTGCCGTTGACCGTGCCATTGACCACGATGCTGTTGCCCAGGGCCAAGACGTCGCCGTTAATGATGCCATCGATGATGACGTTGGTGCCGTTGAGCGACATGTCGTCGTTGATGACCTCGTCTTTCTGGATCACCACACGGTCCGATTGACGCCAATCCATGGCCATGGCCGGAGCGGCCATCACGAAAAGCGAGACCAGAGCCATCAGGAACATCGCCAGTAACTTTCGCACGGGACTTGTCCTCCTTCGCTTATGAATCCATCGACCGAGCCGCACGGCTGCGGTCGAAACTCAATCCTCCACATGGACCGAGACCAGGTGCAGGTTCAAGTCGCGGATGCGGTCCAGAAGCCCATGCAGGGCGGTCTGATCGCGGATCACGACGTGAAGCGTGGCCTCCCCGTTCTCGTGGTTGACGACCGTGGCCTGGTCAAACCAGGCGGCCCATCGATCATCCAGATGCCCTTTGACCCGGATCGCATAGGGCACTCCCTCTGCCATGGCGCTATCTCCCGGCGACGGCGCCCAGGCCCTGGCCGTAGACCAGCTCGCCGCCGGTGTAGCCGGTTGCCACGATCAGAGCGATTCCAACGGCAGCGAGGGCGAAATAGGCAGTCAACGGGCCTGCCGGCACGTTCGCCTCCGGATCGCCCGGGGCGCGAGGTCGTGCCTGGCGAATGCGGAAGTAGATGCGGCCGGCGGCCATGAGCCCGAAAAAGAGAGTCGCCAGGATGGCGAGCACAGTGTGAAGCTGGAGTACCGTGCCCGCCCCTCCGCTCGGAATGGACTGGGCGTCAAGGCTGCCGGTGAGTAGTGCGGCCAGCGCTCCGGCGGTGCCCAGCACCAGGTGGACGAAGCCGGCCTGGCGCCAGGCGTAGCGCCACACAGATACGGCGTCGACGAGCACACCGCCCATGAGCAGCACGATGGGTAGATGGACGACGATCGGATGTAGGGGATGACCGAACACCAGCAATTCCTCCTTTCGAATTCTCGACAGGCGCCGCGGCTAGACCCAGGTCACGCCCGCCAGCTCTCGCCTGATGCCCCGCTGGTAGCGGTAGCGCGGGTAGCCCAGGATCATGCCGGACACCACCTCGTGGTCGGCCGGCACGTGCAGCATGGTGCGCAGGGCCGGGGTTGCGTTGACGGCGGGCGGCACCATTCCGCTGGCAGTGGCGCCGAGCCCCAGCGAATGCGCCGCCAGCAGCCCGTAGGCCAGGGCGATAATGCCGTCCTGGGTGTGGTTCGCCGAGGCCCGTTGGGCGTGAAAGAGGAGCATGGCCGGCGCGCCCCGGGTGATCTCGTCCGGGCCCGACGCCTTCATCGCTGGCAGCAACTGCGTTAACTTGGGCATTAGATGGTTCTCCAGGGTGTCCATGTTCTCGGGTCCGGCGCTCCGTCTGATGATGGGGCGGATCAGCGGGTTCTTCATCCCGGCCACCATGTTGGCGTAGAACTTGACGATGTGCGGCAACATCTCGGCAATGGCGGTCCGGTTGGTCAAGGCGATTACGGCCGTCTTGTGGGGCGGGAATCCCATGGGGGCCAGGGCCACAGCCGCAATGACCTTCTCCAGCAGTTCCTGGGGAACGGGCCGGTCCTCGAAGCGCCGAACGGCGCGGCGGCTGACGGCCAGACGGTAAAACGCGGAGTAGTCGACGGCATCCCGCGGGCGATCGAACGGGATGAAGTCCCGCTGGTACGTTAGGTCACCCACGAAGATGGACTCGCTGGGACAGACGGCCATGCACTGGCCGCACTGCTCACAGAGCGAGGCCCGGGCCGGGTTGCGGCCGGGAAACTGGCCTTCGACCTGGTCGATGGCCCCATTCGGGCAGATGGCGGCGCACAGGTCGCACCTGGAGCAGGTGTCGGTATCGATCCGCATTGCAACAGCCATTCTTTTCGCCTCCCTGTCACGGTCCGGACAGCACCTGCCGCAATCCCATCGGCCTGGCGCTGCCTGGCTATCAACTGCTGTCGTGCCCACTGTACCCGCCCCGGAGTTGTATCCGGATCGCACAAAAGTTGTAGCCGGGGTTGCATTTCGGCAAGCCCCGGCTACCTACAACTCTGCAGCAACCGTTCTACTACAGCCCTCCTACAGCAGCCCCCTGTCGCGCGCCGTCGCAGCGCCTGCGTTCTCATCCTGGTTGGGGGGTTCGCCGTACATCTGGTCAGGCGCCAGCAGGCCGGGGTATCGGCTGCGCAGCCGGGACCGCATGGCAAAGCAGAGGTGGCAGGCGTCAGCTTACGTCTCCTGCTCCGGAACGCCGAACTCGCGTGCCAGTTCCGCTGGACCGCCCCGAAGGAGCGGCCCCACCACCGGGTGCCGTGCCGGATCATAGTCCCGGACCAGGTCCGCCAGTGGGGTCATCAGGCCGTTTCCCATCACCAGTCCCTGGCACAGGTGCACCCAGCCCTGCCCGTCCAGGTGGACGCGGTCCGGGTTGTCCAACTGCTCGTGGGGACAGCGGTTGAAGGTCGACCAGTGCTGAGGTGGTACCTGGGCGGCCAGCTTTTCCGCAGCTCTCCCCCGGTACATGACGCCGCCCTGGCACCCGGGCTCCGTGTGGATGGTGGTGACGGGCATCCCCAGTTCACGTGCAGCCGCCCGGGCCGTGGCTGCCAGGCTGATGTTGTCGTGCAGTTGGTCGTCGCTGACGGTGAAGTCGGCGAGGCCCAGTTCGGCAAGCGGCTTCAGCTTTTCGGCCGCGGCTTCCCACGAAGTGGCCCAAAACCCGTTGGTGACCACACCGACGTTCCAGCCGCGCTCCCGCGCCTCCCGAACGCCCGCCAGCAGCAGATCGTATCGGAGGAACGGCTCCCCGCCTTCGAAGTAGACGGACTCCACCGTGCCGAGCCGCTCCCCTTCGTCAAGAAGATGGCGGAGGTTCTTCAGCGCCAGATCGTCACGGGCATTCGGACCGCCGAAGACGAAGCAGCGATCACACTCTGCCGTACATTCATAGGTCAGGAGAAAATGCAAACTGCTGAGAGCCATGTACCACACCTCGTCTCGCTTCTCTAGTTGCTGTCCACGGGCGCTTGCTGCAGGCGCACCCAAAAGTTGTCGTGCCCAGTGTAGCCGCCCGGAGGTTGTATGCGGATCGCACAAAAGTTGTAGCCGGGGTTGCATCTCTGCATGCCCCGGCTACCTATTGCTCTGCAGCAACCGTTCTATGACAGCCCTTCTACAGCAACCCCAGCTCTCGCGCCCGTGCCAGGGCCTGCGTCCGATGGGTGACTCCTAACTTCCCGTAGATATTGTAGACGTGCCGCTTCACCGTCGCCTCGGAGATATAGAGCTTTCTCCCGATCTCCGGATTCGTCAGGCCCGTGGCGATCAGCCCCAGCACCTCCCGTTCCCGGTCCGTCAGCGCTTCGGCCATGGGCGGCCCCGCGTTATCGGCGTTGCCATCCGGCAAAGGGCCGCCCCCGAGCAGCCGGGATGCATAGGCATGGCCAGAAGCCTCCAGCAGCCTGACCATGACCGGTCCCTCGTCCAGGAAGATGCGGATATAGCCCTCGGGTTCCGCCACCGCAAGCGCATCGGCCAGCAGTCCGAGCGCCGCCGTTTTGTCGCCAGTGGCATCGGCTGCCAGTACTTGCAGTACGGTGGCCGCCAGCCAGTTCCCCATGCGTCCCCCCGCACGGGCGGTCGCTGCCTGCCGGGACAGCGCCTCCCTGGCCTCCGGCGCCCGGCCCTCCGCCAGCAGCAGCCGTGCCCGAATGCTCTGCTCCTGCTCGTACAGGTTTGCCACAGAAGGGTCTACGCCGGGCAGGTGCTCCTCTGCCCAAGCCCCGGCTGCCCCGGCCTGTACCAGATGCCACTGTACAGCGCAGGCCGCTAAGGCCAGTTGGGCGGGCAACCCCACCTGGAAACGGGATACGTACGATTTGGCTGTGTCCAGACTGCGCCGGAGGGCCGAGAGGTCGCCGCGGGCGCCATAGAGCCGTGCCAGGCTGATGTGCGCACTTACGGTCACATAGGGAATGGACCCACCGTGCCCCCGTTCCAGCGCCTCCTGCAGGTACCTTTCAGCCTCAGCCAGATCCCCCTGTTCCCGCAGCACTTCACCAAGCCAGGGGAGCGCCAGCGCACTGACGTAATTTCGCCGGCCGCCGTGCTCATCGGCCCAGTGCAGGGCCGTCCGCAGCCGCTCTGTTGCCTCATGCAGCCGGCCGCTGGTGATCAGCATCTCGGCGTGCGCCACCAGCGCGGAAACCCCCATGGCAACGTTGCCGGATTCGCGGCATAACTGCTCGACCATGCGGTACGACCGGTCGGCATCATCCAGGTCGCCGAGCATGTCGCTGCAGGAGGCGAGGGTGAATGCCACGATGGCACGGACCCCCGAGTCCGTAGGCGCCAACAGTTGCATCGCCTCACGCCCGCGGGCGATAGCGTGGGGAAAATCACCCGCCAACAAGGCCCGATAGGCGTGTACTCCCGCGGCCTGTCCGAGCAGATGGTCCCCGTTGGCCATACCCGATGCCTTTCCTGCAGCGACATCCGCCAACCGGGCGGCTTCCTCGGTGTTTCCCATCAGCGCCGTGGCCCAGGCCTGCTGGACGATCAGCCACGGGTGAGAGGCTACGACCGCCTCGGGCAACTGGCCCAGATACTTCACGAACGTGCCGAAGTCTGCCTGGGAGAACAGCTCCCCTGTGGCCCCTGCTTCAAGCAGGCGGGCGACCCGCTCGGCATCGCCCGCCGCCAGGGCGTAGGGGATCGCCTCGGCGGACAGCCCTTGCTGTTCGAACCAGCCGGCGGCCCTGACCTGCAGTTCGCCCACCTGGCCGGGGGCCAGCCGGGAACGCAGCACGTCCCGGAAGAGATGGTGATACCGTTACCAGCAGCGCTGACCGTCCAGCTGCACCAGAAAGAGATTCTGCTGGTCCAGTTGCTCCAGGCTCGCCTGCCCACCCTCATCACCAGTTACGGCATCACACAACGGGCCGCACATGCGGTCCAACACGGATGTCTCCAGCATGAACCGGAGCCGGTCGGGCGGCTGGCGGCGGAGTACTTCGTCCGTCAGGTAGTCCAGGACGAAGCGGTGACTGCCGGTGAATCTGTCCACGAACTCCTGCGGCCGTTCATCACCCTGCACCGCCAGGGCTGCTAGCTGGAGCCCGGCGATCCAGCCTTCCGTATGGGCGACCAGGGCCTGCACCTGCTCGTCCTGCAGGTTCAGGCCCATACAGTCGCGCAAGAATGCTGCGGCCTCACTGACCTGGAATCGAAGGTCGGACGTGCGAATCTCGGTCAGCTCATCGCCGGCCCGCATGTGCGCAAGCGGCAGGGGCGGGTCGGAGCGGGTCAGTATCACCACACGCAGCCCGGGAGGTGCCGACTCCAACAGCGGCGCCAGCCCGGCGTGAACGGAATCGACCGTTATAACGTGATAGTCATCCAGGACGAGCGTAAGCTGTTCGTCCATGCCGGCCAGCTCGTTGACGAGGAGGCCGGGCACTGCATCGAGGGGAGGCGGCTGTGGCGATTGGAACAGGTCCAGCACGTCCTGCCCGAAGTCCGGCCGGACCCGGCGAACGGCCGCAAGCAGGTGCCGCCAGAACGATGCAGGATCGTTTTCGCCTTGATCCAGCGAAAGCCAGGCGGCGGGCTGGGGGTGTGCAGCCAGCCACTCGCTGACCAGCGTCGTCTTGCCCGACCCGGCCGGTGCGGCGACCAGCGTGAGAGGGCGGTGCTTCCCGGCCTCCAGGCGCTCGAGCAACCGGTCCCGGACAACCCGACGGGCCCTTGGGGCGGGTATGAACAGCTTGGTCGCCAACAACGGCGTCTGGTCATTCACAGGATTGCCTTCCGTCATCTCCGACATGTCGCACGGCAGTTCGGACAGTTCGTTCGACAACGGCGTACGACGCACCTTCAACGTGCCGGATACTGACTTCTAGCTAACTCGTTAGGTAGTATGTTCGCCCCCTTGACCGACGCGTAGCCCGTCGAGGGCCAAAAGCAAGAAGGATGGTTGAAAGTGCTGAAGAAGTAGACCCAAAACCCATGAGGGATGGGGGACAGGGTTGTGGACATTCGTCCCGGATCTGCAGTCTACGGTAGTGACGGTGAAGTCTATGATGTCAAAGAGTTGATCGGTCGAGGGGCTTTTGGTGATGTCTTTCGGATCAAGCAGCAGGGAGTTAACGTAACCAGAGCCCTGAAGACAATCTCAACGCCGCTGCTTAATAGCAACGAATTGGCTGCCTTGCAAAACGAGGGGAGATTGGCTCTTGGTCTGGACCACCCCAATGTTCTCAAGATGCGGTATTTCCACGATGGTCATGAGCACGTCGCTTTACCACCATACGTAATAATGGATTACGCAGATGGGGGATCACTCCAACGACTCCTAAACGGTCAGCGCGATTCGAAGGTAAACTTCTCCTCCCAAGAACTCACCGGCTTCTTCCTTCAACTGGCTCGTGGGATGAAGGCAATTAACGAACACCTTATTCATCGAGATATTAAGCCTGATAACGTTTTGATCCAAGACGGAATCCTGAAAATATCTGACTTTGGTCTAGCTAGAATTGCTGGAGCTGCAACTCGCACGGCCACTTTCAAGGGAATACAACATATCCAATACATGCCTCCCGAAGCCTGGGAACTCAAGGCCAATACGATCCAAATGGATATGTACTCAATGGGTATTGTCTTCTACGAACTGGCCACCCTGAAACACCCCTATGAGGCAAATGCAAACTCTGATCATATCGTGGCTTGGCGAAACGCACACCTCTACTCGCGCGCAGAACCCCCTGAGAGGGTGAATCAGCTACTTGCAGGCAATCTGTCGGGGATCATCTTGAGAATGATTTCCAAGCGCCCAGGCGATAGACCGAAGACTTGGGATGAGATAATTGAGCGCATCGAGGGACCAGGCGATACCGTTAAGACCCTAGATATTGGCAACTTGCTGAGAAAGGCACAAGTCAGGCAACAGGAGGCAGAAAGCCGCAGATTGGAGGATGAACGGCAGAGACGGGATGAGGAGGCTCGGCGGCAGCTTATTACCTCACGCTTTGGTGAGATTCAAGACGCTATCAGCAGCATAGTCGAAGCCTTCAACTCACAATCTGATACACCCAAGTTCATTACGTCCCACGACCAGATTTGGCGGTCCCAAGCTACGCTTTCAGGCACTCCCGATCTGGCCCGAGAGCGGAAATTCGTGTATGTTGACTGCCAGGAGGCCCGCGATATGTCCTTTAGGGGGCGATCTGTGGCAGCTTGGGGGGTTGCCAAGGCCTCAACTGGTCAAGGCTTCAACCTCCTGCTAGTTCGCAATGAACCTGAGGACCTGTACGGGGCTTGGGTGACTCTTCACCACCAATGGAGTCCTTTTGCACGTAGGTCGAGCCCTCACGCTTTTGCAATGGGACGACTGGAAGAGCTGCGGACCAGGCTATCCAACATTAACGCTCTCGATGTATACGAAACGCGTGAGGCAGCCTTCACAGTGGACGAGCTAGTGCCTCTTTTTGAGTCCATTCTTTAGGGCAATCAAGACGCCTGGGCAAGCCAGCTGCTCCCAACCATACTTTCGGCGGAAGTCCCTTTGGCCACGTTTCACCGCGCCGAGGAATGCCCTGGCGGGCGGCCCTACGC
>Ga0209314_10000303_pt1 | contig 21396 bp, 19 predicted proteins | sample I19B2metaG_FD_184146 | JGI IMG/M metagenome (GOLD analysis project Ga0209314, IMG submission 184146) | Lake sediment bacterial and archeal communities from Gulf of Boni, Indonesia to study Microbial Dark Matter (Phase II) - ​I19B2 metaG... | ecosystem: Environmental > Aquatic > Freshwater >... | reverse complement strand
GTCTGTACATGAAGTACATGAAGCCGAGGACATATGTCGCCTCTGTTCTAGTGCAAGAGTCTATTCAGTAATGTGCGGCAGGACCTTTTCCCCATAGAATCTTATGAACCTCGGTTCATCCGGGCTTGAACTCTGAAAGTATAGATGGTTGAAGCCGGCCTCTATGTACGGGCGTATTCGCTTGATGTGCTCCTCGGCTGTGGTAGCCACTATCCATCTTCTAGCCATAGCATCGTCTCCCACAAACTCGCCGTGTGCCTCTATCTCCCTAGGATCTGATATGTCGTACCTGAAGAAGACGGGCAACATGCAGCCAGCCCAGAACCTGCATGACTTCAACGCTGCTTCGTAGTCCTCATCATAGGAGACCAGGATCTCCACAGCTTTCTCTAGTCTACTCGTATCTCTGCCCGCTTTTTGAGCACCTTTCTCGAAGGCACGGAACAGTCTGTCTACTATCTCCAGACAACCCGGGCCTGCCAAAATGCCGTCGGCGTACTTGCCAGCGATCTCTGCAACTTTTGGGCCTCCTGCTGCGACGTAGATCTTTATGGGTTGGCTAGGCTTTGTGTACAGATTCGCCTTCTTGAGCCTATAGTACCTTCCTTTATGACTGACGAAGTCTTCGTTCCACAGCTTTCGGATGATGACTATGGCTTCTTCGAGCATTTCCACGCGTTCCCTTGGCGAAGGCCAGGAATACCCCAGCGGCGATTCGTTCAAAGCTTCTCCAGCGCCAAGCCCGAGGAAAATTCTCCCCGGATACGTGTATGCCAGCGTGGCAAAGGCTTGTGCTACAATCGCGGGATGATACCGTAGGATCGGAGCAGTCACAGAGGTCCCGATCCTTATGTTTCTGGTTCTCTCAGCCGTGGAGGCTATCCAGGTCCAAGCGAATCCTCCGCCAGCGCCTGTGTGAGCCCATGGATGGAAATGGTCGCTGGTCCAAAGCGTCTGGAAACCATGCTTGTCAGCCAGGATGGCGTGTGCTAGGAGTGTGTCTGGCTGGTACTGCTCATGGCAAGTTTTGTAGCCTAGTGTCAGATGCATAGTGTCGCCTCGCTACTCCATCCAATTCTGGGATATATTAAACTTGGCATGTCCGCAATTTACCCCGAACCCTCTATGTTATTTCACTTCTCGAGAGAATCGATTTCTGCCCCTTGTCTGAAGCCGAAGAAGCCTTCTGTCTGCCTTTTCGAGCCAATCATAACTCCGCCTGCTCAATCGTCCAATAGAGGCTTCATGATCTGCAGCTTGATGATTTGTCCGACGCCAGAAATCTTATGTCCGACAAATGCCCACTCATCCAGTAGGAGATTCGTGGTCTGCAACCGAAGATAAATACGTCCGGCTGCAATGATATGGCAGCATCTCAGCCGAGACAACTGTGAGATCCTATGAGATTAGGCTTCAGTACGGTTATGTACGAAGGAAGTGAACTAAGCAATTCTGAGATCGTCGCCAAGGCCAGCGCTTTAGGTTACGACGGCATCGAGCTGAACTTCCGGGAATGGCCGACCTTTCTGGACATTGCCAAGATCAAGGAAACGTCAAGCAGGTTCAACGTGGAGGTTGCAGCTATAGGGACAAGACACCTATATGTCACCCACGGTCTCTACCTTGCCTCTACCGACAAGACTGCCAGAGAAAGAGCTCTCGCTTACCTCACAGAATGCATGAAAATAGCCAGAGAATTGGACTGCTCTTTGGTTCAGGCTGGATGGGCATTCCAGGGGTCGAGGCTCGAAACCTCGTACGACGTTGCGTCGAGGCAGGCTGTCGAAAGCCTCAAAGAGACAGGGAGAAGGGCCCTCGAATATGGAGTTGATGTTGCCATCGAGTTTGCATGCAGGCAGAACGCGCAGCTGGTGAACACTATGGATGATGCTCTCAGAATGCTTGACGAGGTGGGGTCCCCAAAGGTTCTAGTCATGGCCGATGTCTTTCACATACATGCCGAAGGAGAGCCGCTCATGGAGACAGTTTTGAAGGCAGGCGAGAGATTGACATACGTGCACTTGTCTGACAGCGACAGACTCCCACCGGGCACGGGAGAGATCAACTTCCAAGAGTTCATTGGCGCTCTGAAAGGGATTGGGTACAATGGATATCTGACTATGGAGTTCAATCCTGGTCCACAACCAGATGAATCTCTGAGGCTAGCTGCCACATACATCCGAGGACTTCTGTGAGAACGGCCGAAATCCAGCCAAGAATCTAAGTCTTAAATATCCAGAGCACAATAGGCATCGTCAAAAGTGACATGGAAATGAGCACCGTTATGAGGCATAGGTTGAAAGAGCTAGAAGACAACTCCACACCCATCAAGGTCGGGGTCATCGGAGCGGGCTTCTTCGGATGCTCAACAATAGGACAAGTATCGCGAATCCCCGGCATCACCATCTCCATAGTAGCAGACATCTACAAAGAGAAGGCAGTCCGAGGGTTCGTCAAGTTTGGCCGCCGTAGACCCAAAGAGATCGTGAAGGCGAACGATACCGACACAGCAAACCACTACCTAGAGAAGAATGCTCCTGTGATCACAACCAGCAGCCAGACATTGATTGAGAGCGACGTCGACGTGATCCTCGAGTCCACGGGCGTTCCAGAAGTGGCAGCCAGACACGCTTACAACGCGATAAGCAGAGGGAAAAGCATCGTAATGGCCACTGTTGAGGCTGAGTGTGTCGTTGGGCCTCTTCTAGCGAAACTAGCGAAAGAGAGAGATGTGGTCTACAGCCAAGCTTACGGAGACCAGCCTGCCCTGATATGTGAGCTGTATGATTGGGCTGTATCCTCGGGGCTTAGAGTCGTAGCTGCTGGCGAAGGAACCGCTGCTAGGCTGGAATGGAGACACGCCACTCCGGAAGATGCTCTGCAGAGATTCGGCTTCACACGGGATGAGGTGGAGCGGCTCAAGATGAACCCGAAGATGTACAACACATTCCTTGACACAACGAAATGCGCCGTGGAGATGGTTGCAGTCTGCAACGCGACGGGGCTAAAACCCGACATCAGAGGAATGCATTTCGCTCTAGGTTCGGTTAGAGGTGTGCCTAGGCTTCTGAGCTTGAAGGCGGATGGAGGCATACTCGATAACGAAGGCGTAACAGATGTCATCACCCGCGTGCGTCCAGACGGCCGAAGAATCAGGAGCGACATAAGATGGGGCGTTTTCGTGGTGGTCACAAGCGACAGCAGAGATGTCAGAGGGCTCTTCAAGACCTATGAGGCTCACCGAGGCGGAAGGGGCAAGAATGCCCTCGTGTACAGACCTTTCCATTGGGCTGGGCTTGAGGCGTCGATGTCACTGATCCGCGCAACTCTGTACAACGAGCCCACAGGAGTACCATTGCTAACCGCGCCCTCAGCCGAGGTCTTGACCGCAGCTAAGAAGAGCCTCAAGCCTGGAGATGTTCTCGACGGAGGCGGAGGGTACATGTGCTATGGACTAGCGGAAAGGGGTGATGTCGCTAGGCGGCAAAACCTGTTGCCCCTTGGATTAGCCGAAGGCATCCGTGTCGTTAAGAAGGTTCCGCCTGATGGTGTGATTGGCTACGACGATGTTGAACTGAACGAGGACTCATTCCTGTTGAAACTAAGGCGAATGCAGGACAAGACCTTCTACTGAAGCGTGAACAAGACCTCCGCTGAGTTCTCCATCTTCTTGTCGCCCACCCTTTGAGTCCTTACCAAGCCTAGAAGAGCTCCAACTGTTCCAAGAGGCTTCCGAAAATCCTTGCACAATTCTTAAAAACAAAGCGGCGTCTCTTGATTGCATCGAGGTGGTACTGAGAAATGCCATATGTAGCTCCCGAAGAAGCGAACAACAGGCTACTTGATACCGTGGGGGAGATAGCTGCTCGCCACGAGTCTCCGCCCTGGAGAGAAAAAGTGCTTGCCACAGAACGTTTCAGGCTGCTCGTCCACTGCTGGCCTGCAGGCTTCTGCCATCCAAAACATTATCATCCAAGAGCAGACGAAGTCTGGTATATTTACCAAGGAAAGCTTGAGGTCACTTTTGATGAGGGTCCCACACTTGTTGCTGGACCGGGCAACATTCTCTTCGCCAAGAAAGGTACCGCTCACGACATGGTATCCGTTGGGGAGAGTCCGCTTGTCATGCTTGTCTTTGTGGCGCCTAATGAACCTGATGACGAGGTTTCATTGTCGCCCCAGAATGTAGAGTCTTTCAGATAGGCTAGCGTCTGATGGGCACTATCTTGGGCTAGACTTTGTCTTGCAGTGTCGCCTCATGGACGGTTAGGTTTCCCGCGTAGTCTTTCCATTCTACCTCGGCGCTGGTTATCTTGATCCTCTTTCGGAAGAAGGGCGCGTCCAGAACGAGGGTCTCGTATTCTCCTCCCTCTCCTATGACCGAGACTTGGTACTTCCTGTTCAGCTCGATCAGGTCGATCAGGGTTTGCCTGTTGATCTCTCGTCCCAGCCATGTTCGGTCAAAACCGTGCGCATAAACTCCCGTGATGATTACCTGGAAACCAAGTTTGATTAGATCTTCCACCAGCTTCACAGGGTCTTCGTGCCAGAGTGGAGCAATTGATCTAAAGCCCAATTCCCTGCAGACTCGGTCTATTCTTTTCTTTTGGTATTGTGACGAGATAGCTCCTGAAACAAGCCCCCTGATATCCAACGTTTTGAGTAGATTTTTCAAATCCTCCAGTTCTTCTTCTTTAACCCCGGTGGTCTCGGCTTTGACAAGCGGAATGCCGACAGCTTCAGCAAAGAGGTGTGTCAATCTTATGTTGGGGTAGTGGAAAAGCCAGCTGTCTTCTCTCTGAGGGATCATTGTAACCAGATATTTCACCGTGTACCCAGTTTTCAGAACTCGGTAAAGTGCAAGTGCTGAATCCTTTCCACCACTGATTAGCACAGCAACATCCATATCGGCTCATGCTCAGAGAAACCAGATAACACCATAACTATATGTTCCTTATCCTTCTTAACAGTTCTTTGACTTTTACCTTCCACTCCGGAAGTCCTTCAGGCGAGTCCGGATACTCTCTGTAGAGCCTCTTAATCTTTTTCGAAGTTCTAGCCATCGTGTAAAGCCTCTTCAAAAATTGGGGTCTCCCCAACCCTTCAAAGACTCGCCTTGTCGCATCAGTCACCGTCAACTTGACATCCCCGCCTAAGCTTGCTTCCAAGACATCCTCTTCCGTGATCAGTCTGTACCTCATGCCATAATTGAGTTCCTCGTTCGATAGACATTGGAGGAAGATTCGGAAAACATCGAGACTGGCTTGCTTGGCCCCGTAACTCCTCACGTATCTAACGTTAATGGGCCACAACCGATCGCGGCTTGGGTTGCCCTCTTCTAGGGCTTCTACTATCACCTCGCCAGCTATCTTTCCGCCTGTCATGGAGGGCCCTATACCGCCGCCGTGGATGGGGTTGACTTGGCAAGCCGCATCTCCTATCACGACGATGCCATTCCCCACAAGCGAGTCTAGCGGTCTGCGAGTCGGGACGATTCCACCTCCCCCGTGAAGGATGGTTGAAGACTTGAAGGGTGGATTCTCAAGAATGATACGGTGAAGCTGATCCTTCGGATTTGGAAAGCCTCCAGTTGCAGCTACACCCAGCCCCACATTAACCTTCGTTCCACCCTCAGGGAAAAACCAGTAGTAGCCTCCCGGTGCGGATTCCAGGTTCAAGTAGATCCTGCAGATATCTGGCTTGCTGATCTCTTCTTCGAGTTCGCGGATTTCCCGGTAGCAGACCACATAGTCTTCTTTGCTGACCTCTTGTTCAATTCCTATCTGGGGTGAAACCTTGCTCCTCAAAACGGCTGAAACACCGCTAGCATCTATGGTAACCTCGCTACTTAGCTCAATCTTAGAGCCTGTCTTGACATTCTTCGCTGAGACTCCTCTTATGGAACCCTTCCTAAGGACGGCTTCTAAGACATGTGTGGAATCTAGAAGAACCGCACCAGCATCACTTGCTTCTTTCAGTAGCCTTTGCCCGAAAAGATGCCGGTTAACCATGAAGCCTGAAAGTCTCTCCTCGTGTACGCGGAAAACTGTCTGCTGGTCAGGGGAGTAGATATCTATTCCCGAGGTAAGCTGTTCCAACTCCTCTCCTCTTGGGTAAGTTAAATCAAGGTTGTCGAAGTGATGCCTTCCGATCGCGTCGCCGCAAACCTTCTCGCCAATGGACTGCTTTTGCTTTCGGTCAACTAGGCAGACATTAAGACCCGCAGAGGCAAGGGTCTTGGCTGCCATGCATCCTGCAGTTCCGGCGCCAACCACTATCACATCATAGTTTGCCAATCTGTTGAATCCTCGGTGTGCTTTTTACACTAGATTTATGATCTAAACCTTATAAAACATGAAGTAAGATTGAACACACTAGGTGTATGGAGATGGACTCCAGACCAGTTCTGAGCAGAGATCTTCGCGGACTCGTGGAAACGCGCATGAGAAAGACGCTTGAGGGAATAGAGAAAACACTTCAGCACATACTTGAGCATGAGAAACTGGATCTAGAGGAGCTGAAGGTAAGCATACAAGATCTCGAAGAGAGCTTTAATCTGCTGTCGCAGAAATGGAACCTCCAGATACTTTACATATTGTTCCTAAGAAATGCCGTAGGGTTCGGCGAAATGAAGAGGATTCTTGGAGCAAACTCTCGTACATTGTCAGACAAACTGAAAGCCCTAGACCAGTACGAGTACGTAGAAAGATCGGTGGAGCAAGGACCACCTCTGAGAGTAAGATATTCTCTGACGAGGCGTGGGTGGAACACAATACTCCTGGCATTACCCCTGCTGTACTACTCCAGCACTAACCTTGAATAGGGAGATATCAACCGTAATCGTTATCATGTGCGGTAAGATAGCTCACCAGAACCAGCAAGAGACGGAATCGTAAGCGAAGAGCAAGAGTGAAAGATAAGTGCCAAGGCTACCTATCCCTAAGCCCGTTTCAGGCGGCATTCTGCTTTCCTACAAGTGTACGAGCAAGTGTAAGCATTGCATGTACGCATGTTCTCCCAAGTGGAAAGCCGACTGGATAAACCGCGACGATGCTGAAAAGATTCTGGCTCAGTTCGGCAGGGCTTTCAAGAAAGCTCATCCTCTGATATTCGATAGGGTCGGAATCAACTTGGGTCTCCACTTCACAGGAGGAGAGCCTTTCCTGAACTACAGGCTGCTTTTGGAACTGGTTAAGATGGCGCGAAGATTGGATATACCTTCGACCTTCGTTGAGACGAACTGCTTCTGGAGCATCGACGATGAGACAACCGAGGAGAAGCTTGCAGGTCTAAGGGACGCAGGGCTACGCGGCATACTGATCAGCGTTAACCCGTTCATACTTGAGCACGTTCCATTTGAGAGAACAAGGAGGGCTATCGGGGTGAGCCGGGAAATCTTTGGCGAGAATATGATGGTTTATCAGGAATTCTTTCTGCAACAGTTCGAAGCGCTCAAGATCAGAGACACCTTGTCTTTCCAGCAATACCTGCAGAGAGTAGGCGCCGCCAGCTTACAGCACGTGGAATTGATCCCCATGGGCAGAGCGTGCTACAGTTTGGCACACCTCTTCAGAAAATATCCGGCTGAAAGGTTCTTCAGTGAATCTTGCATGGAAGAATTGACGAGACCATGGCACGTCCACGCCGATAACTACTGTAACTACATGACCGGTTACTGCGCAGGCATATCTCTGGGCGATGCTAGGGACCTTGACTCTATCCTTCAAGGTATAGAACTCGATGATCGTCCAGTGATCGCTAGGCTCGTGTCGCCTAAGGGGGTAAACGGACTCTACAATTTCGGCGTCGAAGAGTTCGGCTATACAGAGCTCGAAGATGGCTACGTCTCCAAGTGTCACCTATGCCTCGACATAAGAAAGCACATCGCCCAGCAGACTGACGAGTTCAAAGAATTGAGGCCTCGGGAATTCTACCTCAGCCTATAGAGACCTCTACTCGGTGACAGAACAACATATCGAGCAAGGTAGATAGTCTGCGAGTCCGTCCCTAGCAGAACTCTGTGTGGCCCCAGCCATTTGCGGAAAAGTGGTTCATCGTCGAAAATATTGGGTTCTCAGAACCGCGCTATTCTGCCTTCCTAACCTCATACTTGTAGGGAGAACCCATCGAGACAAGATCGTCCACATATTTCCTCGCTTCGATTTCAGTGTCGAACGAGAGTTCCTTTCCGAAACTGGTCATTCGCTCCCATCTGTCATATACATTCAACCGAGTCCAGATCCCCCATTTCGTCATGTTCTTTTCCCTCCTTGTCTTTCCTTGCGAAAGTACATTTATATTCTGCAACTTGGTTCATAAAAAACCCTATCATTGCCTCCAAGGCAAGCAATCTCTACTCATATTATACTTCAGACTATTGCAGGTACAAGCTGGCATCATCGGACGGTTCCGTACCTCTCAGAAAGAACCGATCGAACCTCTCTCACTGCGGGGTACGGTCTTATCAGGACGTTCGAAAGATCAATTCTCAGCCAGTTCTCGTAGAACGAGGCTACCCTTTTGGCATTCAGAAATCTCCTCCGAAGTTTCCTCATCATCCTGACGGCGCGTTGCCTGTCGACCTCATCCCTCTTCACCTTCTGGAACAGGACCTTGTAGCCCATGATGATGCTGCAAACCTCTCTTTCGATCCGACTTTTCGCCTCGGCCAGCAGAGTTTCAATAACTTGATTGTTGACAACGATTACCCGTGGAACCATTACCGCGTTCTCATCGACCTCCCGGATATGCTCCCAGAAATTACGAGCATCAACGAGAGGCCCGCTTCTGCCAAAATGTTCGGGCCGTTGAGGGAAGGCGTAGACGCCGCGGCAAAGGCGGATGCAGGGGGCTCTCTTCAGCAGGTTTTTGACAATCCCTTTCTTCCCTTGTTCCGGGATTTTGTAGGCGACGACGACAAGGCTTCCGGGCTCACTGCATGTCCCCTCAGCCGTGAAAATAGGCTTTCTTATTTCCCTTGTCCTCTTTAGGATCACTGTGAAATTGCTTTGCAGGAGTTTTATAGCAGCCCCCAGTTCCTCTTTGTCCAACTGCCAGAAGGATCTTCGGATTTGCGTGCAGCCCAAGGCTCGCAGGCGACGAACTATCTGGCTCCTGTCTTTCAATTCGCCCGGAGCCTTGTAGGCTACATAATATACCATGTTAAGTCATCGCCGGAAACAAAGATTTAAACTATTCTCAAATTATAAGCTTTTCCGGTCTTATTCTGGGAGATAACAGATAATGCATACTAAGGGATTAATCTTGAGAAATTTCTTCTGATGGCACTGAAGGAAGGCTTTCCGGTTTACGCTAATCATTATTTGGATAGGAATTAGAGCTTTTTCTACGTAACAAAGGATTAATCTTTTATTCAAAGATGGCGTTACCTTGTGTGTCACGTATGGGAACCCTCTAGAGTGATCCGTAAATGACGGCTGAAGGCGACTCGACTCTAAGGAAGAAGGTTGAGGGTGAGTTTCCCGAACAGACTGTGAACGTTGGAAAACTGGTCAAGACTTTGATAAAGAGTTTCCTGAAATCCGACAGCAATTATGGCGCAATCACAGACATAAGGACGGATGTAAACCGCATCTACGGTTTGGTCCAAAGCATCATAGACGAAGAAAAAGTGGATGTTTACGCGTTGAAGCTTGACGATCGTGTTCTCCTTTCAAGAACGGGCACGGATTTTGATGCCGTATACGAAGTAGTGAAGGCTCACTCTGAACTTCAGATCAAGAAAGACATGATCGAGATTTGGGACGATGCAAAGAACCAGATCCTGCACCTTATCATCGTCCCGGTCAGGAAACACTTCCCGATAGAATATTCAACCGCGAAAGAAAAGATCAAGATGATTGAGAAAATCTCGTCGATGACTTGGCAAATCCCCTGAACTCAGTTTTCCCATCGGAAAAAGTCGACATGGCTAGTCTGTGCTTGCATCACAGCCGAGCACACAGATTTTGCCACAAGCGTATCTCGCGTTGTGACTGATTTCTAACGTATGGGTTTCTCTTTCCTGCCGAGAACGAGTTCCTTAAGGGAGACCCCGTTGACTGTGACCACCTTCCACCTGATTCCCGGTATGTCTCCCATAGCGCCTCCCTTCGATCCGCCGATACCTTCCACAATCACTTCGTCATGCTCATCCACAACGTTCAGAGCCCCATCGCCCGGCAGAAAAGCTGTGACGACCTTCCCGTTCTTTATGAGCTGAAGGCGAACACACTTCCTGATAGCGCTATTGGGTTGCTTGCTCTCCCGCCCAACTTTCTCCAAGACAATCCCTCGCGCCATGGGAGCGCCCTCAAGAGGATCTGACTTGACATCCAACCTGAGCAAGCGCCGCTTGAAGTAGATGCTGCTCCACCGCCGCTTCTTCCTGTTTGCAGCGAGTCTTCTAGCGGCGAATTTCCCCCTAGGAGACTTTCCCATTTTCTCGCTCTCACCTTCTGGTTCTGAACGCTTTCTGCGTGTTTATTACTGCGAATTCGCACATCTCTTCTTAAAGGTTTCTGTCGAGTGGAATGAGATTGGAAATGCCAATCAACCGAACTGGACTAGATTGGGCTACATGATAGAGACATTGTTTATCTGGAAGTAACGTTTCGCCAAGAACCGGAGCTTTTCAGCGTTCTTCCCGTTTCTGCCGATGGCAATTCCCTTATCCTTGGGCTCGACTGAAACGACAGCAATGGTTTTGCCGTCGGGTCTCTCAGTTAGGCGTATCTCCCTGAGTCTAGCAGGTTTCAGGGCATTCTTTATGAACTGAGCTGGGTCTTCGGAGAATTCTATGACCTCGTGTTTCTTTCCTGTCATCCTTTCAAGGAGAGAGATGTTTTTGCCTCTTCTTCCTATGGCGATTCCGACGTCTCCCTCTTTTATGATGAACAGTATTCGGTCGAAGTCCTCATCAACTATACAGTCTCTCACAGTTGCCCCCGTTATACTCTCAAACAGGGCAATGTACCTCATCTCCCGGTTAGTGAACTTTATCCCCTTAGACACTGTTCTCCACCGTTATCTCAAGTATGTCGGAATCTCCTGGATCCCTTATTGCCAAAGTCGAAACAACGAATGGTTTTCCGCATACTCTCCCAAGTTCAGAGCCTGTTCCAGGATAAGCCAAGAACGGAATCTTTGAGAGCTTGCAGTAATGCCTAAGGTTTTCTCGAACCTTCTCTGGGCAATTGGATGCAGCAACGACAAGACGGATTTTGCCAGTCATAACGCCCTTTGAGGCAGAGTTGGCTCCAAACATGACTTTGCCCGTTTTGGCAGCTATCGCAAGAGACTTATTCAGGTCGACCATCCGATTCTTCCTCCGTGCTTTCTGGTGGAACAGCAGACATGTAGATGTCAACCAGCCCTGTTCCGATGGGTATGGCTTGGCCCACTATCACGTTTTCGGTCACTCCCTTGAGCAGATCGTTCTCTCCTTTGACCGCCGCATCCACAATGTTTGGAACCGTGATCTCGAATGCCGCTCTAGCCAGCACGCTCGCCTTCCCTCCACTTACTCCGTGCCTCCCTATCTGCCGAATGTTCCCAGTTGCAGACATTATGTCGGCTACCAGCATTATATGCCGTAAATCCACGTCGAGTCCCTGCTCCTCCAACACACCTGCAGCCTCTGTGATCAGGGCGTTTCTGGCAGCCTCTACCCCCAATGTCTTCGATATCTCGTGTACATTGTTCGTAGTCGTCCGGGTTTGGTCGATCCCTCCAACTTCAAGGACGCGGGCTAAGTTTGATCCATCGGTTCTGATGACCCATTCCCCTTCCTCTTCAGTGACCAGAACCCTTCTGATGCTAGGCACACCCATGATGTGGTGGTACGAGAGCTGATCCAACAGCTTCTTGGCTTGCGTCTGCTTCTTGGATTCTACGAAGATCGTGTTCTCTTCAACCTTTAATGAGTACTTCGGAACGGTGAGGTTTCTGATGACATCGTCCATCGTCGCGCCTCGCTCCTTCATCTTTTGCTGATCGATTCTTATGGCAACGCCTGCTGTCTCGGGATTCAAGTACAAAGATTCAGCAACGTCTTGAACCGTCGTGTAAAGGATGCGCCGGGCTACCTCAGTCGCCTTATCCCGGTCTTTGCTATGCTCCTTCTGCAGGTATATGGTCATGATCGGGGTCGAGGGTTCCCTCCGGGCATCAACTATCTCGATGAGTCGTGGCAGTCCGAGGGTTACGTTCTGCTCTCTCACACCTGCATAGTGGAACGTTCGCAGAGTCATCTGAGTGCCTGGTTCGCCTATTGACTGGGCTGCCACTATTCCGATAGCCTCACCCGGCTCAACCAAAGCCCGCCTATAATGTTCCACCGTTGACTTGACAGCCAAGTCTACACCGTTTTCGTTCAGCTTGGCTTTAGAGAGATTGTCCTTGAGCTCCCTGACTAGAAGGGGTGTAAGCTGATCTCTGACTTCGCCTAACCGTTCTTCAAGATGCTCTTTAGAGCCAGGTTCGCCCTTCCCTACTATGAGATCAACCTGGTCGACAAGCCTGGAAACGTTCACGGCTTTTCCATGGTCGCTCTTTGCGGGATCAACGCCGTCTTCGCCGTATCTGAACTGAATGATATCACCCATTGAGTTTCTGACAGTGTCGTCGTATTCGACACGCAGGTGTTCCATGGCGTTTATCAGTCGTCTCTGCATGTAACCGCTCTGTTGGGTCCGAACGGCTGTGTCCACCAGCGCGTCTCGTCCGACCATTGTGTGGAAGAAGAACTCGATCGGACTTAACCCGTCCCGGAAAGAGGAGTAAACAAACCCTTTTGCCTTGGGAGACGGGTCCCCGATCTTAAAGTGAGGCAGAGCCCTTTCAAGGTAGCCCCTCATGATCCGTTTCCCGCGCACAGACTGCTGCCCTAGACAAGCAGCCATCTGGCCTATGTTGATGGTCGATCCTCGAGCCCCACTTCTCGTCATAATTATGCCTGAATTGTCCATCTCCAAATCGGAATCGGCTGCTTGCCCAGCTTGCTCGAACGCCTTAGACAGCTCGTTCATTGTGTATATCTCGAAGGAATCTATGAGACTTTGTCCGGGAAGCCTTTCCAACGTTCCGGCTCGAAGCTCCTCGGTGAAGTCGTCAACCTTCTTCTCCGCGCGCTTAACTATCTGCTGAATCTTTCTCTTGGCTTCAGCGGAAAGGTCCAGATCATCGTAAGAGTAGGAGAAGCCCTTCACAGTTATGAAACGAGTGAGGAGTTGGCTGATCTTGTTTAGGAAGGTTCTGCCGGCTTCGGTTCCATAATCCTTTATGATCCTGTGAAGGAGGCTTTCAGACTTCTCTGCCCCTATAGAGTTCTTGTCAATCACACCCGTCATCAGAGCACCATTCTTGATGACCACATACGCGTCATGGGGACAATCCTCACGTGAGCAGGTAGGGCAGTTCTGGCAGACGCTGGCTTTCAAAGTGTAGTTTAGGCCTTGAGGGAGGAAAAGGCTGAAAGTCTGTTTGCCACTCCACATCGGTGCTGGCTTTTCAACCGCAGGCCTAGGCAAGGGTCCTTCGTACCCGGCAGCGATCAACAGCTCGCACACTTCTTTCTTTGTCAGAAGCGTGGATCGCCGCGTTAGCAGGTAGGCGGCAGTTATGAAATCCCTGATCGCGCCTATTATGGGACCTCCAAACCTCGGCGAGAGTATGTGGTCTTGGACCTGCATTAGGATAAGAGCCTCCGTTTGGGCCTCTTCGCTTTGGGGAACGTGAAGGTTCATCTCGTCTCCGTCGAAGTCTGCGTTGTAGGGCGGACAGACACACAGGTGCAGACGGAAGGTTTTGTATGGAAGCACCTTCACGTGGTGAGCCATGATGGACATTCTGTGAAGGGAGGGTTGTCTGTTGAAGATGACGATGTCACCATCTCGAATGTGCCGCTCAACTATGTAGCCTGCTTCGAGGGCCTCAGCAACCTTCTCTCTGTCCAGTACAAACTCCAGTCTAACACGTTTGCTGTCTGGCCTTACTATGTAGAGAGCGCCGGGATATTGTTCAGGTCCGTTCTTCACTAGCTCTCGCATCTCGCCTATGTTCCAAGGGGTCACCTTTTCGGGCACGGAAAGCTTCGTAGCCACGGCGCTGGGAACTCCGACATCGCTAAGGTCCAGGTTCGGATCTGGACTGATGACTGTGCGAGCTGAAAAGTCAACTCTCTTACCTGAAAGGTTGCTTCGGAACCGGCCTTCCTTTCCTTTGAGGCGCTGTGACAGCGTCTTCAGAGCACGTCCAGACCTGTGCCTCGCAGGCGGAATGCCTGAGGACTCATTGTTGAAGTATGTGGTGACATGATATTCCAAAAGCTCTGAGAGGTCCTGGATGATCAGCGTAGGTGCGCCAGCTTCTATGTTCTCCTTTAGACGCTCGTTGATCCGGATTATATCCACCAACTTGTGGGTAAGATCATCCTCGGACCTGATTCCAGACTCCAGAGTTATCGATGGTCTCACGTAGACCGGGGGAACTGGAAGAACTTGAAGAACCATCCATTCTGGCCGGGCGCTCTTGGGATCGTAGCCAAGCAGCTCGAGGTCTTCATCAGTTATCCTCTCAAACCTCTCACGAATCATGCTTGCAGTCAAGCGTTGCGCCCCCTCTTCCAGATGCTCATGGAAGACCGTTGGCTTGACAAACTCTATCTTGTGCTGCCTTGCAGCGCAATATGGGCATTCCCTGTTCTTTCTGACCTTGTCCAGCACGTTGTGGTAAAACTGGTCGGGAACTGATCCCATCAGCTTCTTGATGCGAGCGGTCTGTCTTCTGATTCCGAGAACCGACTTCTCAGGAAGTAGCACACGGCCACAGTTCCTGCAGAAGGCTTGAAGGAGATCTTGGATCTTCTTTGTGAACTCTACGTGGACTATTGGGACAGCTAACTCGATGTGCCCGAAATGGCCAGGGCACCTCGTAGCTGTGTTACCGCAGGTCCTGCATCGTTGTCCTGGTTCGAGAACTCCGAGCCGGCTGTCCATGAGACCTGAGGGTATGACAGCTCCATCTTCGTCGTACGTATCTGCAGTCTGAATCTCTACAACTGATAGCGTGCGAATCTCCTGCGGTGAGACTATCCCGAAGCGAATCTCTTCGACGAGTTTCTCGTAAGCTTCCTCTAATGACATTTCATGCCCTCTCCTTCAGCCGAAGCCTGGGCGATATGCAGAGACTCATCAGCTCTTGAAGAAGAAGCTTGAAAGCGTATGAGACTTGGACAGGAGAGACATACGCTTTGTCTTCGCAAATCTGGCATACATACTTACGTTGTCGGAGGTCGTAGTGTGCGATGTAGCCGCAGTTCTCGCAGATATAGAGAACGTACTTGTCAGACTCTTCGAGGAGCCTGTCCCGTAGCAGCATAGCAGCCCCATGTCCAATCAGACAATCCCGCTCCATCTCCCCAAAACGCAGTCCGCCGCCTCTTGCTCGTCCCTCCGTAGGCTGCCTGGTTAGCATTTGAACTTGGCCTCTTGCTCTGGCATGGATTTTGTCGGATACCATGTGATGTAGCTTCTGGTAGTAAATCACTCCCATGAAGATGTCCGCGGTGTATTTCTCTCCTGTAACTCCATCATACAGGACCTCTCGGCCATTATGGCTGAAGCCGTGACTGATCAACATGTGCTTGAGCTCATCGCCCTTCTTGTTGATGAAAGGCGTCCCATCCATGGGTTCACCCCTCGCTGCCCCTACCTTCCCTGCAATGGATTCCAGGAATTGGCCAATGGTCATTCTTGAGGGAAACGCGTGCGGGTTAATTATTATGTCTGGCACTATTCCGTCAACGCTGAAGGGCATGTCCTCTTGGGCCACAACCATCCCAATGACGCCTTTCTGGCCGTGGCGAGAGGCAAACTTGTCCCCCAGTTCAGGTATGCGCTCATCCCTCACCCTGATCTTTACGAGTTTGCTTCCTTCGTTTGTCTCCGTTATGAACGCTGCGTCAACAATACCGTTCTCGGACGGCCTCATATCCACAGATGAGTCCCGCATTGTTGGGCCTCTTATCTCGAACTCCTTGTATTCCTCTAGGAAACGAGGCGGGCTTATCCTGCCAATCAAAACGTCTCCGCCGGACACTTCAGCCTCAACACTGACTACGCCATCTTCCTCCAGGAAACGGTAGTACTGTTCGCCGCGATATCCTCGGATGCCCGGCTCAGGGATGACAAGGCGGTCTCTCAGCCCGCCGAGGTATTGGCGGCACTCGGCATCGTAGATCCTGTAGAAGGATGAACGGGCCAATCCCCTTTCCACTGAGGCCTTGTTAAAGATCAAAGCGTCCTCCATGTTGTATCCCTCAAAGGACAGAACGGCTACCACGCAGTTTTGTCCGGATGGACGCAGGTTATAGCCTATCACATCCATCGGTTTCGTCTGAACCAATGGAGTTTGGGGATAGTGGAGAATATGGGAACGTGAGTCTACTCTGAGCGGGAAGTTCACAGCATAGACTCCCAACGCCTGTTTTGACATGGCGGACTCGTAGGAGTTGCGTGGAGACTGGTTATGTTCGGCGTAAGGTATCAGAGAGGCGCAGGTTCCGAGAATCGAGTAGGGAGTTATCTCGAGGTGGGTATGCCCCGTAGTTATATCTTCTGGGCCCAGAGCAATCAGAGCGTTTTCCTCTTCCTCTGCGTCTAAGTACTCGATCATCCCTTGTTTGATGAGGTCTTCCCAAGACCATTCTCTTGCCCGGATCTTCTCGACATATTCCTGCTTCAGGTTCGGAATGCCATCCTCGACTATGACGAGCCCGCGGCGTACTCGTCCCTCATCGCAGTTAATGTAGATCTCCTCATTCATGCCATGAACTTTGGAGAAATATGCAACATTGATCTCTGGCGATATCTCTCCTCTTCTTCGATCTTCCCTTAGTTCCTTAACAAACTCTTCTGGTGAATCGTGGTAACCAATCGGGCACCCGTCCACGAAGACCTTGGCCCCGGAAATCCGCAGAGTTCCACTCGCTTCTGATGATGGGATGACCCCTCTTCTGTAGAGGCTTTGCTTCACCTTCTCGAGATCCAGACCCACAGATATCGCGGCGGAAAGGGCTAGGTTCTTCACCAGACCACAGTTGGCACCTTCCGGTGTTTCATTGGGGCAGAGCCTTCCCCAGTGGGTGGCGTGTAAGTCCCTAGCCTCGAAGTTAGGCTGGCTTCGGCTAAGGGGTGACTGGAGCCTCCTCAGGTGGCTGTGTGCGGACATCATGTTCGTTCTGTCGAGGAGCTGCGTGATGCCTACGCGTCCCCTACCCCAGTTGCCCGTGGCAAGGGAATGCTGGAGCTTGTCTGAGACTATGCCGGGCCTAACAGCGATTGAGACGCTTATCATCCGTTTTTTCATGCCCATCCTTTCGAGCTGGTATTTGATGTCGCGGCACAGGTTTCTGAAGGCTACCCGGAAGAGGTCTGCAAGCAATGGTCCAGCGAGCTTCAGCCTCTTGTTCTTGAAGTGATCCTTGTCGTCTGGTCTGCGTCTTCCTTGTTTCAACTCTATGACTCGAGACGCCATCTCTCCTAAGAAGTAGGCTTTGTCGACCCTCTTGTCCGTGGCTCTGCCGACATGTGGCAGGAAGTTTCTGTCAAGAATCGTCTCAGTTTTCTGGAGGCGGTAGCTCTTCACCTGTCCATGAGCCACACGGTTGCCGATGAACAGCAGAGCGTCCTCAACGGTACCTATGTCGCCAGCCATCTCAAACGAAGGTTCAAGTTCGCTCTGTACAGTCCTATCCAGCGAAACAGCCTCAGCGATCTCCCTATCAGATTCAAGACCGAGGGCTCTCATCAAGATTACGAAGGGGATCTCTGAAGGAACCCCTGGCACAGAGGTGAAAAGCGACCCATTCGCCTTCATCCGCAGTTCTATTCTCGCCCTGAATCCGACCGTCGTTGAAAAGACTTTGGCTTGGTAGACCGGGTTCACTCCTCTGGTGTCGATGTCAACAAGTATCCGGTTTGGAGCCAAATCTTCTATCGCTACGATGACGCGTTCGGAACCATTGACAATGAAGTATCCGCCGGGGTCCAGCGGGTCTTCGCCTTGCCGGACGAGCTCTTCTTCGGAAAGCTCGGAGAGGAGGCAGTACTTTGATTTCAGCATAGTTGGCAGGTCGCCTATGTACACAAGCTCCTTTTCCAGTTCCTTGTCGTCTATCACGGGGCTCATTTCCACGGACAGTGGCATAGCGTAGGTCAGGTTTCGTAGCCGCGTCTCGCTTGGGTAGATTTCGTGGCGGGTTCCGTCGACCTCTGTGGCGTAAGGTCCGTAGATGACATCGTTCTCGATCTCACGCACGATGAATATCTTGCCGAACTTTACCTTGTACGGACCTTCTGGAACTTCGATCTCGATCTCTCCGATTTCGTCGATGACCTCTTGAAGTCCTCGTTCCACAAATTCGTTGTAGGAATCGAGATGCTGCCTCACCAGGCCCTTCTCCTCAAAGAAGGCCTTCTGTATCAAGAATGCGTCCTCAGAATTAATCAAACCGGCAAAGCTCCCCCTTGAAGGGTCGAATCAATCATACCGTGATACATGAATATGCTCAGGAGCATTTCCTCCAACGGACTGGACTTCATCCAGCCCGAAAAGGGCCTCAATGTTGCCCTCCCATTTCGCGAAAGCAATGACTAAACAACAAACCGTACTAATAAACATTATCATTTGTCTCTTTTGGGACTAAGTTTTTGACCCAACCCATTCTGACCAGTCGCGCATGAGAGTCCACTTCGAAGCATTTATGCCCATACTTGTCACATCCGGCTTAGCGCCCGCTCACCTCAGAAAGAGAGATCCTCAATTTGTCTAGGTCCCAGCAGCTTCGCGGGTCGCAAGATAAATTTAAGTAGGACGTCAATTCTATGGAATTCGGCGTCCTGGCCTTACAGCCCTGGTAGTATAGTCCGGTCTAGTATAGGCGGCTGTCGCCCGCCCGACATTTCACGGTAACAATGAAACGGGAACCGGGTTCAAATCCCGGCCAGGGCGCCAATCCGTTTTCGTGAGTGAAGAGAGCTTATAGGTCGTTCGGCTTCTTTATCGGGGGAATCTTTCCATCATCTCTTGGAAGTCTATCCTCTTCTTGAGCAGATACTCTGTGGCTCCTTTGCTGACGTATTCCGGGCCCAGTAAGAGCATCGCTTTTCCCTCGCCCATTGACATTAGGGCGACCGGATAGTCGGTTGCGTAGTTTACTGCATACGAGACCCTGGGCTTCTTGCCCTCGGCGATCATGCCTATGTTCTTGGCTACGGTTCTGGCTTGCTCCAGCGCCTCTGCAGCCATCTTTGCAGCCTCGCGTCCGTTGGTCCTCACGTAGGCTACGTCTCCAATGGCAAAGGCGTCTTCTCTTCCCTTGATCAGCAGTCTGCTGTCGACGTCGATACATCCCTTGTATAGGTTCTCAGCTCGGACCTGAGGTGGAGATATACACGCCTTTACTCCAGCTGCCCAGATCGCAAGATCAGCTTCGACGGGGCTTCCGTCTTCAAGAATCAGCCTTCCCTCCTCAACCTCCTTCACACCGTTGCCAAGCTTGAAGATGACACCTCGTGAAGTGAAGTGCTCGTAGACAATCCTTCGGGCTGAAACATTGTTGTAGGCTGGGAGTACCGAATCCATTCTCTCAACCACCGATATCCTTACCTTCATGCTCGTCGTCTTGTAAAGGTCCAATATTTCAGCGGCACACTCGAGGCCTACGAATCCAGCTCCAACTACCACAATGTTCGGAGTACCCGGAAGTTGCTTAAGCTTCTCATTCAGGTCGATGAAATCGGGCAGATGGTAAGCGGCATGAGCCAACTCTGCCCCTTTGACATTGTAGAGATTGGGTTCAGAACCTGTTGCCACAACTAGAAGATCATAGTCTTTCGTCTTGCTTCCCACTGCGACCGTCTTCTCCTTCAGGTCAATTTTCCCTGCAGCGCGCACTGTCAGTTCGAATCCCCAGTAAGCGGAAAGCTGTTTGAGGTCGTATGTCAATTCCTGAGGCTTCGTCTTCTCACTGATGATCTCAGCACAGCCTATTGTGTTCTCGAAATGTGCTTTCTTGGAGACTAGTTCAACTTCAACGTTCCGCACCCCTCTGAGCAACATCTGCCTTATGACCTCAGTTCCCCCGTAGCCTCCACCAATGATGAGCACCTTCTTTCTCATGCCAAGCTCATAGCAGAAGCGCTCATAAAAACATAATGATGGTGCCGATGCAATGTCACGCCAAAAAGGGGTCAGAACACCCATCCTACATGAAGGATCCGTCAAACAGAGCAGATGGTTCTAGTGTCTGCGCATCTTTCTGGTTCGATGTTGCTGCAGACGCCTAAGAACAAACGCCACAGCTGACGCCCCGAAGAGTATGTTGAAGATGGCGTTGATAGCTGTAGTCCTGAGATCCGTTCCGATGAGATTGGCGTGAACTATTCCCAGAAGAAGCACGATATTCATGAGAGCATGAAGCAAACGCCAATATTGGTATATTCTCCTGCGCAGAAGTGCAGCCATCACCGCAACATAGAGGATGAGGAAGGCAGGTTTTCCTGCGTACGACCAGAAAAGATGCCAGGACTCGAAACTGGGCAGAAACACCGTCATATCCATGGTTTCAAGCGCGTAGGCGACAGGGTGAACCGTTATGAAGATTATGCCTAGTACTGCAAAAAAATGATGCACCTTGATGAATGGGCTGCTGAGCATCTTGGTGACCTCTCTCACGAAAGAGGTCATTATGGCGGCAATGCTCAGCATTAAGTAGCCGTATAGAGCAGACAATCTGACGACTAACCCAAGTGCGTTGCTGTACGGAGTTGAGATGGAGGAAACTGCGATTATGGCTGCTAGTACGATGATCGACAGACTGAAAGCAGCTCCTTGCCATTTGAGCATCATGAACGAATACAACCCTTCCGGAACCGGTGTTTGCAGCATTCGCCTAGGCATATTTCTGCGTTTTGTTGGGAAGTGTCCTGATGCTGGTTGAAGCGTTACTTTCTCCGCATAAGCACTTCATAGAAGTATCGCATAGCTCGGTCTCGTTCAACTGATGAGATATGCTTGATCCGCTCAATCTCGAAAAAGCCGTCGAAAAGGTCAATGATCTGTCTCTTTGTGAAATGATGCCAAGACGGTCCATTCCTGTAGCTGAAACAGACTAAGAGGTATAAGCTCCTAGGCTTGAGAACTCTGTGCAGACCACTGACAAAACTGCGTCTATCTTGGACACCAACGTGATGAAAACAGCCGAAATCAAAGGCAAACTCAAACTCCTGCGATCTGAAAGGAAGGTTCAGGAAATCTCCCACAACAAGGTTCATGTCTACCACCGCTCCATCTGCTTTCTCTTTAGTAATCTCAACCGCTCTGTCCGAGATATCC
>Ga0209314_10000300_pt1 | contig 21469 bp, 23 predicted proteins | sample I19B2metaG_FD_184146 | JGI IMG/M metagenome (GOLD analysis project Ga0209314, IMG submission 184146) | Lake sediment bacterial and archeal communities from Gulf of Boni, Indonesia to study Microbial Dark Matter (Phase II) - ​I19B2 metaG... | ecosystem: Environmental > Aquatic > Freshwater >... | reverse complement strand
TGCCCTGGATGGCATTCTGTTCTGACGGTGGATCCTATTCCGCGGAGGGTGTATTTCTGAAGTTCAGCACTCATCCCAGGGCTTACGGAAACTTTGCACGGCTGCTTGGCAAGTATGTAAGGGATGAAAAGGTCATCTCCCTTGAGGAGGCTGTCCATAAGCTGTCGGAGTTTCCGGCCACTAACCTGAAGCTCGACAGGCGCGGATCACTTAAGACGGGCTATTTTGCTGATATTGTTGTCTTTGATCAGAATATTATCCGTGATAACGCAACATTTGAAAATCCTCATCAGTATGCTATAGGGATGGAGCATGTTTTTGTGAACGGTGTACCTGTAATAAAAGACGGAGAACATACTGGTGCAAAACCCGGACGTGTTGTAAGGGGACCGGGATATAAAAAGAAGTTATAAAGTAGAAAGTTGTAAAGTAGAAAGTAAGTGAAGCCTCATTTTTTTAAAAACACAGGGGAATTCAGGAAGTGGCTTGAAAAGAACCATACAACTGAAAAAGAGCTTATTGTCGGATACCATAGAGTAGATACCGGAAAACCATCAATGACCTGGTCGGAGTCTGTAGACCAGGCACTATGTTTTGGCTGGATTGATGGTATACGGAGGAAGATTGACGATGAGAGATTCTGTATCCGGTTTACACCAAGGAGACCGGGAAGTAATTGGAGTAAGTTGAATATCAGCAAAGTAGAAGAACTTAAAAAACAAGGTCTGATGACCAGGGCAGGCTTGGATCTGTATGAAAACAGGAAGGATACTTCGGTTGAACGGTATTCATACGAAAATCAGCCTGCTGAATTTCCTCCTGACATGGAAAAGCTCTTCAGAAATAATAAATCAGCCTGGGATTTTTTTGAAAAGCAGCCACCTTCATACAGGAAAGTAAGGATTTACTGGGTAATTTCCGCAAAGCACGACGACACAAAGCTTAACCGGTTAAACAAACTGATTTCATCCAGTGAAAAGGGGGAAAGATTGTTTTAGACGGTACGGCGGTGCGGCGGTATGGAGGTTCAACGGTTCAACGGTTCAATTGTGAAGTATCCCAGAACTTTGTGTTCTCATCATTCCACCAATTGTTACAGATTAATATTTTTATTATATTTGAAATAACAACGCTCGCTGCGTTATTTTCAATTGTTGTTAGTTCTAAATGATTAATTATGAAAAATTCAATTCTCTCTATCGTTTTTGCTACAGTATGGATCAGTATCTCTGAATTTGCCAGAAATCAGATACTCTTTAAATCTTACTGGATTGATCATTACAGTTCTATGGGACTGGTATTTCCGGCTGAACCTGTGAACGGAGCAATATGGGGTTTATGGTCACTGATGTTTGCAGTAGCGACATTCATCATATCCAGAAGATTCAATCTCACAGAAACAACACTGCTTTCATGGTTTGTTGGATTCGTGCTGATGTGGGTGGTCATCGGCAATATGGGAGTCATGCCTTTTAAGCTTCTGTATTTTGCCGTTCCGCTAAGTCTTCTTGAAGCTTTTGTTGCAGCATACATTATTAAAAAGCTAACAGAGAAAGTTAATTAGATCTGTAAAAATTGTTTGATTGTTCGATTGTTCGATTGTTGGTTACTTTATTAATTTCGAACACCCAAACCCATCGCACCATCGAACCGTCGCTCCGTCGTACCGTCGCACCATCTAAACCAGATCGCATGCTTCCGGCGGCATCCAGTGAGCATCCCTGCCTTCCCATTTCACATTGCAACCTATAGGATTGGTCATTGGAACGGATATCGGTTTTCCTGAAGTAAGCTCTTCAAGAGCCCTGTCGAGATCATTGACTGTCATCCGCGATGTATCACGCGGACTATCGACTCCACGTCCGGTATAGACCAGTTTTCTCTTTTCATCAAATAAATAGAAGTGTGGTGTTCTGAGCGCTCCATATGCCTTTGCAACAGACTGATCCTTGTCATAAAGGTAAATCCATGGGAATTTATGTTTTTCCATCCTTTTCACCATATTATCGAAGCTGTCTTCCTCATATGTCCTTTCACTGTTTGAGTTTATCCCGACAAATGCAACACCTTTCTTCATGAATTTCTCTGCTGTTGCACGTGTGACTTCATCTGATCCGATGACATAGGGACAGTGATTGCATGTAAAAAATATTACCAGGTACCTGTTCGTTTCAAAGTCATTAAGCTTATAACGCTTGCCGTCTGTTGCAGGCAGGTTGAAATCAATTGCTTTGCTGCCGGTTTTAAGTGTAAATGACATGGCGGGGAAATTTGATTATTTCAAAGGTAATAACAAAAAATGGATCGGAATGTTTAAACCGACGGCTCAAGGCACACGACGTCAGACTCCGGACTCTAGATTCAAAGTGCATGGTGCAGGGCGCAAGACCAAGGGTTGTAAAGATGTTTTGTCGTGCATCGTATGCCGTGTGTCGTTTGTCGAGCGCCGTGCGGCGTTAATCAATTATTTCCTAAATTTGATCCTTATTCAAAAAAACTGAAAATGAAAAAAACATTTCTGACACTTTTATCACTAATTCTGATAAATATATTTGCTTCAGCTCAAAAGGAAGGTCTTGCATCAATAAGGAAGGAGGATCTTAAAAGCCACATGGAATTCTTTGCATCCGATGAGCTTCAGGGAAGGGAAGCGGGGAGTGATGCCAATGAGATTGCTGCTCTGTATTTAAAGACTAATATAATGAGGATGGGACTTAAGCCTGATGCAGGTGGTTATTTCCAGGGTTTTCCTCTCACAATGGTAAAGAGTTCTGTAAAAGAATCTTACCTGAAGGTGTCAGATAATAGTGGAAATCTGCTCATTTCAACAGATTCCATTTTGCAGATTATACCTCCCAAAGGCACTCTGGAGGCTGAAGGGAACCTGGTATATGCCGGTTTCGGGTATGCAGACAGCACTTCAGGTTACAACGATCTGACAGGAATAGATGTTAAAGACAAGATAGTTCTGGTGATGACAAGAACTCCCGATATGGCAAAGAATAATCTTACAGGGGATATGCTCGGATTCCAGGTGGAAATGGAAAAGATAGGGAGGCTGATGCAGCAGGGGGCAAAGGCTTTTATTTTTGTTTTTGATCCGGGAAATACAATTAGGGATCCGTATAACTCCATTTTTTATGATTACAGCAGAAGCGGTCAGGTAGTTGCCCGAAATGGTGACTTCCAGGGATTTCCATTCATTTTCGATTTTGTCAGGTCATCACTTGCTGACAGGCTTCTTGCTCCAACCGGTAAAACTATAAAGCAGTATTACGATCAGATTCTATCAACAGGAAAGCCGGCATCTGCCGATGTACCCGGTATAAAGGTCTCACTCAGGTCTGACGTGGAGAAGAGAGAGTTTGAAATTAAGAATGTAATAGGTATTGTGGAGGGAATTGATCCTGTCCTGAAAAAAGAATGTATCGTTTATTCGGCGCATTTTGATCATGTTGGTAAAAATGCAAGGGGTGAAGTTTATAACGGAGCTGATGATAATGCATCAGGATCAGTTGGTCTGCTGGAGCTGGCCAGTGCTTTCATCAACCTGAAAAAGAAACCCTTACGGTCAGTTGTATTTGTCTGGGCTAATGGTGAGGAAAAAGGACTACTGGGATCGGGACATTATGTAAATAATCCATCTATACCTCTTGAAAAGACCGTGCTTAATATTAATCTCGACATGATCGGACGGACATGGACACCTGCCGATACAGGGAAATTTTACGGAATGGATATGGATGCCACAAAACCAGGGGAGGTAATACTCTATACTAAACATGAGAGCAGCGAACTTATGAAGCTGATTAATTCGACAGCTGAAAAGACATCACTAAAAGTTATTGACAAAGGTGAAGACATTGAGGCAGGGGGAAGCGATCATGAGAGCTTCTGGGAAAAGGGAGTACCTGCTGTGATGTTCCATACCGGCATTCATGCAGATGTTCACCAGGTAACCGACGATGAGGCAAAGATCGACTATGAAAAGATGGAACAGGTAACAAAAATGGTCTTCAGTCTCGGATATGCGGTTGCGAATAAGGAGGTTCCGTTTAAGGTGGATGCCAATCCTGAGGAATAACCTTTAGGCATAAAAAACTAAAAACCATTAACCACAGAGAGCACAGAGACAATTCACAGAGGCCACAAAGAAATGATAATCATGTTTTTATCTCTGTGAACCCTTTGTGAAAACTCTGTGTCCTCAGTGGTAAAAAAGTTTTTCAACAGCCTTTGCAAATGATTAGTTCTGACTACTAATAGCACACAATGGCCAGATTCAAGCTATCTTTGATCAATTTCAGTATTACAACCTATGTCCCATAACGACACATCGACAAAATCAATAATGTTTGCATTGCTTGCCAATCTTGGCATTGCAATTACAAAAACAGTGGCTGCAATAATTACCAGCTCCGGGGCAATGCTCGCCGAATCAATACATTCATTTGCTGATTGCTGTAACCAGGGATTATTATTCCTGGGATTAAAAGCATCAACAAGAGAGCCTGACCAGGAACATCCCCTGGGATACGGTAAGGAGATTTATTTCTGGTCCTTTGTAGTCGCAATTATTTTGTTCAGCATGGGTGGCTTATTCTCTGTTTATGAGGGGATTCATAAATTGAGTTCACACGAAGGATTGAAAAGTCCGATGATAGCTATAATTGTATTATCTGTCAGCATTGTACTAGAGGCAGCATCTCTTTATGGTTGTGTGACGCAGATCAATAAAATCCGGCACAACATGACTCTCTGGACCTGGGTTAAAAACACCCGTCAGAGTGAACTTGTTGTTGTTCTGGGTGAGGATATTGCCGCTTTGCTGGGTCTATTCCTTGCACTTATTGCAGTTATTCTTTCAATTGTAACAGGGAATCCGGTATTTGATTCCATGGGAAGCATTGGCATTGGGGTCCTGCTTATTTTTATTTCAATTTTTCTCGCCATAAAGGTCAAGAGCCTGCTGATCGGGCAGAGTTCTGATTCTGAAACACGTGATGAGATAAAGAGATTCCTTGAATCACGGCCGGAAGTTGACCGGGTTCTGAATCTAATTACTGTTCAGTTAGGTCCGGGCATTATGATTGCAGTAAAAGCTAAAATGGCTGCTGTTGATTCTGTCGGACAGCTCATTACCAATATAAACACCTGTGAGGCAGAGCTCAAAAAGAAATTTTCATCCGTTCAGTGGGTGTTCTTTGAACCGGATGTACGGAAGTAAGTGGAATTGTACCGGGAGATGGGAGACCGGGAGATGGGGTGAGGGGGAGATGGGGTGAACAAAACAAACAGGGTAATGTTAAAGATACATGACCGGAACAGTATTATTTGATGGTAACTGCAACCTTTGTGACAGGCTTGCCTGGTTTCTCAGAAGACACGACAGGATGAACCGCTTCAGGTTTGTGCCTCCCTTTATCCGTGATTGGATTTACAGCCTGGTTGCCGGAAACCGATCACGGCTGTTCGGGAAAAAGGATTACTGTTAAATGACTTTGCCCTCTTCAATCTGCTTTCAGATTTATTTAATTAGAATTAACTATTTGCCCTACGCCTGTTATTGTTGAGCTGATTGTCGGACTTCCCTTGTAATAAATATTTCCCACACCGGTGATACTTGCCGTCAGGCCATTGATGACATTTACCTGGCAGTTGCCCACACCTACAACAGAAATATTGCAGTAGCGAACCCTCATATCATAAGCTCTGATATCCCCGACTCCTGTAATAATTACTGACAGCTCATTCTGGTCACTGCCTGAGAGTTCAAAGTCCCCGGCACCTGCAAGTAAGATCTTTGTCATTGATGGAACTGTTATGTCGAAGTGTATCCCTTCAGGTGTGGATATTGATACATTACTTTTTAGTCCCACTTTCAAAGTCTCCCCCTCAACCTTAATGCTCATTACATCTATAATGTTCTGCTGGGCATTTAGAACAACTGCCTGAGGACTGCCTATAGAAATATTAAAATCGGCTGTGCCGGTGAGTTCAATTTTATTGAATGAGGGGAGTTCCAGTGTTTTGTTCACGACTGGCCCGGTTCCGGTTATCATTTCAGGATCAGGATTGCTATCCTCTTCGCATCCTGAAATTGCAAGAGCAATAAGAGCTATAATCGCATAGTTTAAGATATGTTTCATTTCATTAAAATTTTTACAAAGGTACACAGTCTTTAAGTAAAACGTGTTTTAGATTGAAATATTCAGATCTCATCAGAATAAAGTAACCTAACGATGTAGTAATTTAGAAAGACCAGCAGACCAGCAGACCAGAAGACATTATGATAATATTTACTACATTTGAACAACTAACATAAAAGCCATGTCAACACCATATGTCTGTCCTGCAGCTTTTTCCGGAAGTCTCGATAATTTTCTTAGACGAATAATACACAAGCCGGAAAAGATATTAAAACCATTTGTAAAGGAGGGGATGACAGTTCTGGATATGGGCTGCGGACCGGGTTACTTTACAGTTGAGCTTGCCAGGCTGGCAGGTGAATCAGGAAAGGTAATTGCGGCTGATCTGCAGCAGGAGATGCTTGATAAGATGCTGCATAAGGTTAATAGCTCTGGTCTTGGAGCGAGAGTGGAGCCACACAAGTGTGAAGCGGAACGGACAGGGATCAACCGGAAAGTGGATTTTATTCTCACATTCTGGATGGTACATGAAGTTCCTGATCAGCGCAGTTTCATTGAAGAAATGAAGTCATTACTGAATCCCGGAGGAAAAATCCTGGTAGTTGAGCCGGTTATTCATGTAACAAAACGATCCTTTAATGAGATGATTTCCAGGCTGGAATCAGCAGGATTAAAGATAATTGACAGGCCTCGGATTAGATTCAGCAGGAGTTTAGTGATGGTCATTCATAGTCATTCATAGTCATTCATAGTCATTCATAGTCATTTATTGTCATTTATAGTCATTCATAGTCATTCATGGTCATTCATAGTCATTCAGTTGTCATTATTAGTAATTACAACCAATGACGTCCGCCAGCTGGCGGACAAATGACAATAAATGACAGCAAAGTGAATGACAATAGAAGCTTATTCATTCTTCTCCATCGGCCAGTCAAAGTGGCTTCCCCATTCCTCCATTGAGCCGTCGTACTGCAAGGGTTCATAGCCTGCAATAATGGATGCCACATAAACAACACTCGCTGAGTATCCTAAATGGCAATAGACTATTGGTCTGGAACCCGGAGAAATATTTATCTTTTCAAAAGCTTTCCTGATTTGTTCCTCTTCATTGAACATAAAGCTTTTAGAATCATACATATCTGCCTGAGGCAGGTTCTTTGCCCCGGGCAGATGACCGGCCCTGGGTGTTCCTGTTGTGCCATCGTACTGGGCTTTCGGCCTCGCATCAATAATTGTATATGCACTATTATTCAGAGCTGATCTGACAAATTCGCCTCCAACAAGATTTTCATAAGTGTTAATTCTGAAATTTCCTTTGACAGTTTCAGGACTTGCAGTTGAGGTTTCATATCCGGCATTTTTCCATGCTTCGAAGCCTCCGTTTAATATTGATACCTTTCCCCTGAGACCATAGTGTTCAAGATTTACAAAAACTCTGCAAACCTGGATAACATTTCCATAGAGTCCGCAAAGAATAACATGGGAATCATTATTTACCCCAAGTTCCTTTAGCTTTTCTTCTGCCTGCTCAGCAGGGGCAGGTATTGTTGATTCATTTTCAGTAGAAATTATAATATATCCCGGCCACAGAAAACGTGCTCCGGGAATATGTCCGATTTCGTAGTCAAGCCGAACCGGGGTAACATGAAGGATAATAATTCCTGTTTTGGAAATATTCTGATTAAGCCACTCCGCTGATACCACAGGCGGAACTCTTTCGCTATCTTTTGATTGTGATGATCCGTAAGTTGTATTCAGGAATAGTATTGAGGCTGTAATAATGCTGATTCTGAGGCAGGATAAATTCTTCATTGTATTTTGCATTTGCAGTCTCAAATATACATAAATATCACTACTTTGTAAACCAAAACAAGCTATCATGACTTATTGCGAATACATTGAAACTCTGCCGGATGGAGCAAAAAAGGAGCTCCATAAGAAGTATCACGACAACCATTATGGTTTTCCTTTGCATGATGATAATGAGCTGTTCGGACGACTGATCCTTGAAATAAACCAGGCAGGACTGAACTGGGAGATCATATTGAAAAAGGAACAGGCATTCCGCAAGGCATTCAGCAACTTCGATGTGAAAAAGGTAGCCGGATACAAGGAAAAGGACAGGGAGAGATTACTTAATGATGCCGGTATTATACGCAACAGGCTGAAAATAAATGCTGCAATTGAAAATGCAAAGGTTGTCCTGGCACTTCAGAAAGAATATGGCTCTTTTGAGAAATGGCTTGAGCAGCATCATCCGCTGACGCTTGCTGAATGGGTGAAACTGTTCAAAAAGACCTTTACTTTCACCGGAGGTGAGATAGTCAACGAATTTATGATGAGCATCGGCTACCTTCCGGGAACACACGACAAGACCTGTCCTGTATACAGGAAAATTGCAGAGCAGCATCCAAAGTGGATGAAAAAGTAGACTCTGTTATTTGCTTTCTGTCCTTTTGTTAATTCCCGGTAATTGCATTGTATATTCCATCACCCCAGAATTTGCCCAGTGCTTCGGCTCCTTTCTTATTAGGATGCAGATAAAAGGTCCCGGCATTACCTGCCTCAGGTATCAGATCTGTCAGATAGTTTTCCTTAAAGTAGTCGAATGCTTTTGTATCACCTATAAAAACCTGTCCGGGTTTTATCTCTGAATACTCTTCAACAAGTGCTTTCAGTTCAGGGAAGTAAGTCTGCAGACGGGCAAGTCCGGCTTTAAGATATCTCGACCGGTTATATGTTGTTTCGCTGTACCATATAGGCTGCTGGTAAACCACTTTGCAAGCAGGAAATTCAGCCAGAAGCTTGTCGGTAATAGCTTTAATGTTTGTGTGGTACTCTTCCGGCCAGAGGGGTGATCCTTTGGGGCCTTCTTCAGCGCTGTCGTTAGTTCCCAGTGATATCGAAAAGACCAGCAGTCGCGAACTGACGGTATGAAATGATCTGACTGCCTCAATCACCTTTGAAAGCTCTCCACCGGCAGCCGGAAGGAAGTCCACTGTTGTATAGCCACTCCTGCCGCGGTTGAGGAAGCTGGCCGACTCAATCCCATTTAATGTCCTGATATGTTTTGTTGCATAAGCAGGAGGTGTTTCTTCAGCCTGCTTAGAGCCCTGTGTTATGCTGTTTCCGATATAAACAATATCGAGATTCCTGTATTCAGTCTGACAAACCAGGGGCTGGATTAAAAGAACCAGTAAAAGAAGAATGGACAGAGATTTAAAGCGTAGCATATTTATGGTGTTTGATAGTATATATTTGAACAACGTTACAACCGGACCACAAGACTGCAAGACCGCAAGACCGCATGACATAATTAAAACTTCCACTCAGGTACATCGGGAAGCTCCTGACCGGCAGGGATGACCTCATTAACAATTGATGTAATCTTCCAGAGGCCATCATGCTTGCTGAGCAGCCAGAGGTCGACACCGCGTGTTGGAGGTCGCTGGCTTCCGGTTATGGCAGCAGAATATACTGTTGATACAAAGGCAATATCCTTATAAACCATACTTTTCATCGCAAGGACCTTCTCTTCGAAACCATTTGCTTTCACCTCGGGGTACTGGTAGAAATCCTTAAAATCCTGAATGAATCCGTCGGCAGTGAAACTGGTTGATTTATCCCTTGATACCCTAAGGACAACTACCGCTTCATCGTCGAATAATGACCTCACTTTCGGCCAGTCGACCGATTCGCTGTTTTTTCCTGATACCAAAACATAAATATCCTTTATAAGATCCTCGGGATTAACATACCATGAACCACTTACTGACTGCTGGCCGTTGGTAAAGCTGATGGTTATAGATATCAGACTCAAAAAAAGAATTAACCTTTTCATATGAAGTTTAGTAATTATTTCTGAAATCATTTTAATATGTAAAGTTATCATTTTCCCGTTCACAGAGAATTAATAGTCTTTGTCATGAAATTTTTATTAAATTGATTGAAATTTTATTCGCATGAAGAACTCATTTATCAGGATAAGCGCAATTATGTTACCGCTGATTCTATCAGCATGTACATCAGGTGTTCAGACAGCAACACAGGCTGAGAAACCGGCAAAGAGTGATTATTATGTGGCTGCATATATATGGCCGTCATGTCATGATGATGCGCTCGGAAGGGATAAGCTCTGGCCGGAAGGTACCGGTGAATGGGAAGTGATAAAAAAAGGCAATCCACGTTTTGATGGTCATTACCAGCCCCGTCAGCCACTTTGGGGTTACGAAATGGACAACGATCCGAAAGTGGTTGAAAAATGGATTGATGCTGCCACAGATCATGGTATCAGTATATTTGTGTATGACTGGTACTGGTATGAGGGAGGGCCTTTCCTTGAGAGCGCCCTAAATGATGGCTTCCTTAAAGCATCAAACAATGAAAAAATGCAGTTCTATATCATGTGGGCCAATCATGATGTGAAGTACAATTACTGGAACTATCACCGTTATGGCGACAAGACAGATATCCTGTGGGATGCAAAAGTTGACTGGAAAAATTACCAGATCATTGTCGACAGGGTCATCAATCAGTATTTTAAGCGCCCGAACTATTTTAAAATCAACGGTGAGCCTGTATTCTCGGTTTTCAGCATTCAGAAACTTATGGAAAGCTTTGGAAACAGTGAGGCGGAGGCCCGTAAAGCTCTCGATTATTTCCGTGATGAAGTAAAAAAGGCCGGATTCCCAGGGCTTCATATACAATGGAATCAGGGAGGTGGAGCAGTTATGTCGCCGGAGGCAGCTGCTAAATTCAGCGGCAGTGTGAAAACTATGGGCTTCAATAGCGTTGCCATGTATAATATGGGAGGACTTAATGAAGATTATCTTGTTTACGGCGCCAATTCGGTAAAGATCAGGGAGCAGATGGACTCAATACTTGATGTGCCTGTTTTTCCCTGTGTATCAATAGGATGGGATGATACACCCCGTTTCCCTGCAAAAGGAATCCATGATGTTGTCCACTATCACAATACACCGCAGAGCTTTGCAGCCCTTTTGACGAAGGCAAAAAAATATGCCGACAGTCATCCGGAACAGCCAAAACTGATCACCATAAATGCCTGGAACGAATGGGTGGAAGGAAGCTATCTTTTACCTGACATGCTCAATGGATTCGGGTACCTCGAAGCAGTTAAGGAGGTGATGGTTGAGGGGGAGTACGACCGGAATTAATAGTTCCAGGTTCAACAGAAATTCATTTTAAACCACAGAGGCACGGAGAGCACGGAGTAACACAGAGCCTTTAGATTTATTATATTTACTCTTTAACTACAAAACCTGATACAATGAATACCGGAACCAAAATTCTTTTTGTAATCTGTGCAATAGTAATAACTGCTGGTGTGGTAATTTACTTTGAAGCATCGGCTTATCAGAAAAAAGCAAAAATAACACAGGGTACTGTTGTTAACAGTGGTTTTTCAACCTATGAAATCAAGTACACTTCTGACGATGGAGTAGAGAGAACTTATCTTGGAAGACATCCCATTAAGGGCAGTAGGAAACGTCATAACGGTGATAAAGTTAAGGTTTTCTACCTGATAGATAATCCTGATAAATGCCGCACATCAGATGGAAAAAAGGGAGGAAAGAAAACAGTATTCTGGGGTTCTGTGTTGCTTTTGTTTAATATCTATATGGTCTATACCAACAGGAAGAGGGCCAGAACTTCAAACAGTTTCAAGACAACAGGAAGGAAAGTTGAGGCTCAGATTCTGAAGATAGATATCGATATGGAAACGACTATCATGAACAAGCATCCATATTATATCTTCTGCCAATGGGCTGATCCCATGACAGGCAGGGAATATACACACACAATTAGGTACATCTGGGAAGAACCGCGTACACTTCTTGCAGGGCGTAAAACCATTGATGTTTACATCGACCGAAATGATCCTGAAAAGTATTTTATGGATATCGAATTTTTGGGTCCGGCGGCGAAATAATTTGGGGGTGAAGGGATTGATGGTTTCGAAGGTTCGAAGGTTCGGGGGAAATTCTGGTAATTCAGTAGTAAATCAGTAGTAAATCAGTAGTAATTCATTGTAATATTACGTCCGCCGGCTGGCGGATAAATTACAATTAATTACAGCGAAGCTGAATTACGTCCGACGAAGGAGGACAAATTATTAAGAATTACTCTCATTCACCCAATCTCCACTTCTCCCTTCCTCCCACTCACCTGATATAATGATCATACGCAATTTTCGTCCAGGTTTCCATGCCTTCATAGAACTCCGACAATAATGGTTTATCGATCCATTCTGCTGTCATTTTATCTGTTTCATTAACAATTGCATCTTTGCCGGATAGCCTGATGTTATATAAAAGTCCGATATGAAATCTGCCGACCTGTATTGTATCATCATTTATGAAACCAATGAACTCAATAGCCTCTATCAGGCAACCATCTGATAATCTGATTTCTTCGGATAATTCTCTTTTCAGTTCATCAATAATAAACTGTTCATCATTATCTTTTGAGCAACCCGGATTCATATGTCCACCCACTCCCAGTGAGTACAGGTTCTGCAGTCTCTTTTCAGTCTGTCCGGAACTCCTCTTAAACAAATAATATGAATCTTTGCAGGAAATCACCCCGTAGGGAATGATCTGTTTAAAGGAAGGATCTGCCTCCAGCTCCTCCCTTTTCCGGAATATCCCATTCCGGACAATTATCTTCAGGGCATCACTGCTGCCCCGGATGAATCCCCGCTCTTTATAGGTGAGTAAGTTCCAAAGCTCCGTGGTCGGGAAAGCAAAAACCAACTCCTCCATTTTTCATAAATTTAATTCTTACCACTAAGTAACACAAAGGATATCACAAAGTTACACAAAGTAAATAAAGTTTTTTATATTTGATTGATAATCCTTTGTGCACCTTTTTGAGGCACTTTGTGTCCTTTGTGGTAAAAAGATCTTGTAGTAGATTACACCGCCATGCTTCTTCGGATTGCTGGATGCGGATCATAATCCTCCACAACGAAATCATCGATAGTCAGCTGATCAAAGGGTTTTTTTGTGATGCGTAATTTTGGCAAAGGTTTTGGTTCTCTCGATAACTGCTCCAGTATAGCTGTTACATGATCATATTTTTCCTCATTACCGTCTGCAGGGGCATTTTTGTTGATCCATTCCGCTACTTCGAGGTAACCCTCTTTTGCCGTTACAGCCCTGATTCTTTTCTGTACCTCCCTGAAATTCTCCTTGTGCCACATCGTTCTTTTCCCGATCGATGCATAGAAATGGGAATCGCCGAAAGTATGGATGAATGTTTTTGGTATCATCCCTGCTTCCTGTGCAATTACCTGGGTAAGAGCAGCATAGCTGGCTATATTGAAAGGAACACCCAGGAACTGATCACAGCTTCTCTGGTAAAGCTGCAGTTCCATCTCACCCTCCTCGTTGGCTGTGGCCTGGTATAAAACGTGACAAGGGGGCAGGGACATTTTTGGAGTGTCACCCGGATTCCATGAATCAACAATATGTTTCTTGCCGGTAGGTTTCTTTTTCAGACCTTCAATCATATCACGCAGCTGATCTATCTCAACAAATCTCCCTTTCTCATGATCATAGTATTCCCATCTTCTCCACTGTTTGCCATAAATTGGTCCGGCATCGCCCCATCTTGCTGCAAAATCAGCATCTTCCCTTACCCTCTGGCCATACTCTTCCATTGCCTTATCCCAGTCGGGTGAATACTTTGCTATACCTTCAGGAAAAATACCCTCTTTCTTCATCCCGGGAAGATTGGCCTGGAAAGCATCGGGTCTCCATACAGGGGCGTTATTGTCTTCCAGATACTTTATATTTGTATCGCCTCTCAGGAACCATATTGTCTCATGGAACATCGATCTTGTAGCCATCTTTTTTGTGGTCAGAAGCGGATAACCTTCCCTCAGATCGTATTCGTTCTGATACCCGAACAGGGAGATAATCCCTGACTCCTTGCTTCCCCCTTTGAAATTCGAACGTTTGGAGGTCAGGATTGCCTTTGCATGATCCAGATACTGTTGTGCCATAACTTATCGAGTTAATAATCAATACTATATCATTACCTAAAATGCAGGGGCTGATTTTTTAAAAGTAATTATTACTTCCAACCTGGTACAGGATGAGGATGTATACTTTATAGAAAATTATCAACAATCTGTTATAACCACAGAGACACAAAGAGCACAGAGGAACACAGAGGGCGATACCTTCAGAATCACAGAACTGCAAGACCAGCAGACCAGCAGACCAGAAGACCAGAAGACCAGAAGACCAGAAGACCAGAAGACCAGAAGACAATTATCCCTATCTTTGCCCCAAACAAGGATACAGTGACAACCATTACCAGAACCAACTCCACCGATCCCGACTTCCTGAAGCTGGTAAGCTTACTAGATGCTGATCTGGCAATAAGGAACGGGGATAAGCATGATTTTTACTCACAGTTCAATACGCTTGATAAAATAAAGCATGTGGTTGTAGCATATGAGGATGGAGAACCTGCAGGCTGCGGAGCCATTAAGGAATTTGCCCCCAACACCATGGAGGTAAAGCGTATGTTTGTCGTGCCGTCCCACAGGAGAAAGGGCATTGCAGAAAATGTACTCAGGGAACTTGAGAACTGGGCGTCGGAGTTATCGTACAGCAAATGCATTCTTGAAACAAGCCTGAAACAACAGGAGGCCATTGGACTGTACCGGAAAAGAGGTTATCAGTTAATACCCAACTTTGGTCAGTATGTTGGGGTGGGTAACAGCATATGTTTTGTGAAACAAATCAGTCCCTGAAATGTTGATACAGGAACTGATTGAGATTATTAATGTATAGATGAAGAGACTTTTACTGATACTCCCGGTAATTTTTATAGTGCTTTCTGTTTCTGCGCAAAACAAGCAGATCCGCGTGGGGATGTTTAAAAGGTGGTATATAGGTGCTTTTGAAGAGGTTACAGGAAAATACAGTCTGGCTGTTGATACCAATACATACGATTTTGAAAGTTATGAGGAGGAGGAATATGCTTTCTGGGCAGATCAGTATGATCATTATTATTCCGGACCATTCGACTCATTAAGATTAACCGTAACAAAGGAATTCCTCATTTTCGAAGGTGAAGTTTTCAGTTCGGTTTTTACTGTCAGGAAAATGCCGAAGTATCCTTATTATTATATGGTAGCCAGAAGCAGTAGCAATCGTACACTAAGTATAATAGTTATTCCTGACGATGGCTCTGGATGGCAGATCTATATCAGTGATGGCGGTAAGGGGGAATGGGGAGGTATATGGACACGTGTGCCATTGACAGTGGCGACAGCAAGAGGTTTTATAACGATTCATAATCTATTTGGTTACAGGCTTTGCACTACGAAGCTTTAGTGTAGTAGTGTTCCAGGTTCCAGGTTTCAGGTTGGAAATAAAACAAAATGGGTATGATATGTGTTTAGTATGATAGGAATCTAAACTTAACCGGAAGAAACATATGTCGACAAAATCAAAGAACCCTTTTACCTGGGTGGAAATTTACGTGGACGATATGGGCAGGGCTCAGAAGTTCTACGAAGCAGTTTTAAAGATCAAAATGATTCCGATGCAGGTACCGGGTGATACCGGTGATCTGGAAATGCTCAGTTTTCCGTGGACCGAAGGGGGAGAAAATATCAGCGGGGCACTTTGCAAAACAAGTGAAATGAAACCTGGCACTGGTGGGACTCTGGTCTATTTTACCTGTGACGATTGTGCTTCAGAAACATCGAGAGTTGAAAAAGCAGGAGGACAGGTGTTACAGCAAAAATTCCCGATCGGTCAGTACGGATTCTGTTCAATTGTAATGGATACTGAAGGAAATACAATCGGGTTGCATTCAATGAAATAGTAAGCTGGGAATTTGGTTCCTGAATAACTGGTTACACAGAGGAAATCAGGAGGAGCCCAGAGAACCACAGAGAGTAAATCATGTGAATTTCTGTGTCTCTCTGTGTAACCTCACGGATTAACTATACTGATTACCGATTACTGATTACCGATTACTGATTACCGATTACCGTTCCCTTCCCTGTCCCGTGTGTCGTACTCCCTAAACCCTGCCCCTTAACACACAAATTCATATTATTTAGTAAATTGGAATAATTTTATCAATAGATTAATCTGTCAGTTTATTTGAATCAGTAATGTTGATCAGATGAAAACAGCAATTATCGGGTCAGGTGGAGTAGGAGGATATTTTGGTGCAAAACTCGTAAGGGCGGGATTTGATGTAACATTCGTTGCACGTGGCGAACAGCTTAAGGCGATGCTTGACAAAGGACTGACTGTTAAGAGTATACTAGGCGATTTTAAGGTGGATAAATTAAAAGTGACGGAAAAGATAACTGAAATAGAAAGCCCCGATCTGGTTATTCTTGGTGTCAAGGCATGGCAGATAAAAGAGATCAGGGATGATCTGAACAGGATCCTCCATCCGGATTCCATCATTTTACCGCTTCAGAATGGTGTGCTGGCAGCGGAAGAGTTGTCTGAAAAGATTGACAGGAAAAAAATTCTGGGAGGTTTGTGCCGTATATTCTGTAATGTTGAATCACCGGGAGTGATTAACCATTCTGCAGTAACACCGGCTATTGTTTTTGGTGAAACTGACAAATCCAAAACAGAAAGACTGAATAAGATTTTTAATGTACTGAAGACAGCTGAGATAGCATCAAAAATATCAGACGATATTGAAGCCGATTTGTGGAAAAAGTTTATTTCGATCTGCACAAGCGGACTACTGGCTGTTACAGGCACAACATACGGAGAGCTGAGATCCGTTAAGGAAAACAGGAAGATGATGATCGATCTGCTCACGGAGGTATATCAGCTGTCACGTAAAATAGGGGTGAATGTTGAATCTGATTTTGTGGAAAGATCTGTTTCCTTCATTGATACCTATCCTTATGAAACCACATCTTCGCTTACAAGGGATGTATGGGAAAAGAAGCCTTCGGAGATTGAATACCAGAACGGTACTGTTGTCAGGCTTGGTGAAAAATACGGAGTAGATACACCGGTAAACAGGTTTGTTTATTACAGTATTCTGCCGGGGGAGTTAAAGGCGAGGGGGATGTTGATTCGGTGATGGTTCCGGGTTCCGCGTTCAATGGTTCGGAATAAAGGCTCCCCTCCCTGGAGGGGTTGGGGGTGGGTTTTTTGTTCGATTGTTCAATAGTTCGATAGTTTCCTGATTTGTTACACAGAGAATTCACAGAGGTATTGTATTATAGATCTCTGTGTCACCCTGTGTAACCTCCCCGGTGCTACCAACTGATTACCGATCAAACCGATTACTGATCACTGATCACCGATTACCGATTACCGATTACCGATTACCTAAAACTATTACCACCCTTACTGAGTCATACAGCTTCTAACCCCTTTACAGCCTCTAAAGCCTTTATAGCCTCTAAAGCCTTTATAGCAATCCCAAATTTTTCCTAATTTAGCTTATTACAAAAATAAACAGGCCATGAGCAGAGGTTTTGTTAAGGAAGATGATCAGGAAGAGGTTCCTATAGTTCCTCAGAGAGCCTATCTGCCTGCAGGTGTTACAAACTTTGTCACCCCGGCAGGCATGAATCAGTTACTGGCTGAAAAACAGACGCTTGAGAATGAAAGAAGTAGTCTGAACAGCACAAGCGAGGATGAAAAACGGATAGAGCTGAACTTTATTAATGCAAAGCTTCAGCTGCTTAATAACCGGATTGCTGAAGCCAGGATAGTTGATTTAAAGGCCCAGCCAAAGAATGAAATACGATTCGGTGCAACTGTTAAACTAAAAACAGAAGGATCAGGAATTATTCAGACTATACAGATTGTGGGTGTGGATGAGGCAGACATTTCCAAAGGGAAAGTCTCCTTTATTTCACCCATAGCCAGAGTACTGGTAAATAAGAAAGCCGGTGACAGGGTAACTCTGAGACAGGTGGGGAAGGATATTGTGTATGAGGTAAGGGGGATAGATTATTTGGAATAGAGGGGAGGAGGAAATAGTCATACAATAGTCATTCATTGTCATTCAGTAGTCAATTGCCCCTCTGTCGCGAAGGCGCACCCTTTGGCAAGCTCAGGTTAAGGTGTAACGGCACAACGGCGCAAAGGCACAAAGGCATAACAGGATCGCCAGCCTTCGCCAGGGCTTCAGCTGACAAAGCAAGACTGCATGACCGCATGACTGCAAGACCGCAAGACATTCTAACACAGTTGGCAGTTGGCAGTAAGCAGTTGGCAGTATGACAATTAACTTACCGATTACCGATTACTGATCACCGATTACTGATTACCGATCACCTAAGAAAACACTGTAATCATGTTATCATAATCTATCCCACTTTCAAAGAATAATTTATATATTTATATACTCAAGTCAAAAATTCAAATCCCTTCAACCATGACTTTCAGAAATCTAATTTTTCTTCAGATCTTAATGGTCATTATCCTTTCTGTATCCTGTAACAAAAAGAAAAATCCGGGTTCCGGTCAGATTGCATCCCCGTCCGAATGGTGGGAACCAGTTATACAAAAGCATAATATTGATCTGAATCAGTTCAGCTATAAGGCAACTTTCAATTGCATCAATGACAGTAATGCTATTGTAAGCAGATGGCTTGAACTGGGCAACGACAACGGATCTGATGAAAAATATATCAAACTTAAGGATGCTATGCTGATAGTAGTGTTTGATACCACTTATCGCAAATCAACTAAACAGAATTACTGGATACTATCTACCAGTGGCATATTCCATGACCCTGAAAGAAAAATTATCAACTACGATAGAAGCAAGTTGACCTGGTATGACATCAATGACAAGGAAATAATTCCGCTTGATACAATTGATGGTTATGGAGGATTCGATTTTAACTTTGCATTCAAAATTGAGCCCGGATCATTCAGAAGAATTACTCCGTGATAAAAAACACAGCAAGGCATAGCAGCGACTAAAGCTTCGTAAGTTAGTTGGAACAATGGCATAACAGGACCGTCAGCCTTCGCCAGGGCTTCGGCTGACAAAGCACGACCGCACGACAATATTAATTTGTAACAAATTTGTTTCAAACAAAAAAGTTTCATAAATTTGTATCATAACAGGAACATAAATATGGATACTCCTTTTGTATTTGGTAAAATAGCGAAGAGTGAAAATTTCACTGACAGGGAGAGGGAGACTGCTCTGCTGGTTACAAACTTCAGGTCGCTTATCAATACAATTATTATTTCTCCCAGAAGATGGGGGAAGAGTTCACTGGTATCGAAGGCTGCCGAAACAGCGCTTACCGGGAAAAGTCCTCTGCGTATTTGCAGTGTAGATCTGTTTAATGTAAGGGACGAGGAGGAGTTTTATAAACTTCTTGCTATGGCTGTGCTCAGGGTAACATCTTCAAGGTGGGAGGAAGCCGTTGAATCAGCCAGACGATTTTTCCGGCAGCTTCTTCCAAAAATAGTCCTCAGCCCTGATCCTCTTAATGAATTCTCCATCGACTTTGACTGGAAGGAGCTGAGGCAGAATCCTGAGGAGGTCCTTGATCTGGCTGAGAAAATTGCTTCAGAGAAGAATCTTAAAATAGTTATCTGTGTTGATGAGTTTCAGAATATTGCAGGATTTGATGATCAGCTCTTTTTTCAGAAACGGCTTCGTTCCCACTGGCAACAGCACCAGAAGGTTTCATATTGTCTGTATGGAAGTAAGCGCCATATGCTTCTCGATGTTTTCACTAACCCTTCAATGCCTTTTTACAAATTCGGAGAAGTACTTTTTCTTGAAAAGATTGATACAGGATCGTGGAAAAGCTTCATTTGTAATAGATTTTCTGCCACAGGTAAAAAGATATCAGTGGAGCTGGCTGAAATTATTGTCAGGCTTGCAGATAATCATCCCTATTATGTTCAGCAGCTCTCACAGCAGGTATGGCTTCGTACCGAAAATTCATGCACTGAAGAAATTGTAAAGCAGGCTCATATCTCAGTCGTGGAACAGTTAAGTCTGCTTTTTGCCACTATTACTGAGGCATTGCCCGACAATCAGCTTAACCTTCTCAGGGCTATGGTGGCAGGCGAAGAAGCTCTTTCATCGAATGAAGTACTCACAAAATACCGGCTCACTTCGTCTGCTGTTGTAACACGTTCGAGAAAAGCCCTGATAGAAAAAGACATTCTTGACAGTAAAGCCGGAGAGCTTTCTTTCCAGGATCCGATGTACCGCTACTGGCTTGAACAATACTTCTTTAAGTAAACCTTCCGGACTGCCCGACCGCCAGCCTTCGCCAGGGTTTCGGCTGACAAAGCACGACCGCATGACCGTAAAACTGCAGGACATAACATCACAGTTGGCAGTTGGCAGTCAACAGTTGGCAGTCAAAAGTATGACAATTAACTTACCGATTACCGGTTACTGATTACCGATCACTGATTACCGATCACTGATTACCGATTACTGATCACCGATTACTGATCACCGATCACTGATCACCGATCACTGTGACTCGACCTGAAATAAATTCCGTATATTTGACTACACACTCGCTGCGTTCGACTTATACAAGTATAAATTTATTTACCTCTCACACTTTGTGATATAATTATTATATGAATAAACATTTACCAAATAAGGAGAATGATATTTCAAGTCTTATTTATTTTATAAGAGGTGAAAAAGTAATGCTGGATTATGATCTGTCGGCACTTTATGCAGTGGAAAACAGAGCTCTAAAGCAGGCTGTACGCAGGAATATTAAACGATTTCCGGAGGACTTTATGTTTATATTGAGTACCTCCGAATGGAAGGAGGTTATCACAAATTGTGATAAGCTTGGCTCTAGAAAATTTTCACCGGCACGGCCCTATGCATTTACTGAGCAGGGAGTAGCTATGCTTTCCAGTATTTTAAAGAGCGAGAGGGCAATATTAGTAAATATTCAGATTATGAGAGTATTTACCAGATTACGATCCATGCTTGAGTCACATAGAGAAATCATAAGAAAATTGGAGTTACTTGAAAAGAAGGATCTGGAGTTAGATGATAAAGTCACCATGATCTTCGAATACCTGAAACAACTCGAAAAATCAAAGCAGGACGAAACTGATTTTAAACAGCGAAAACGAATCGGGTTTAAACCGGATTGAGAAGATTCCATTCAATAGTTCCCGCTAGCGCGGGATTTACGCTTTCGCTCCAACATTCAATAGTCATTCAATAGTCATTCAATAGTCATTCAATAGTCAATCAATAGTCAATCAATAGTCAATCAATAGTCATGATTCATTTTAAAATTTTATTTATAAGTTTAACTA
>Ga0209314_10000299_pt1 | contig 21527 bp, 26 predicted proteins | sample I19B2metaG_FD_184146 | JGI IMG/M metagenome (GOLD analysis project Ga0209314, IMG submission 184146) | Lake sediment bacterial and archeal communities from Gulf of Boni, Indonesia to study Microbial Dark Matter (Phase II) - ​I19B2 metaG... | ecosystem: Environmental > Aquatic > Freshwater >... | reverse complement strand
GGGGGGGGGGGTTGGGGCGCGAGGCGCAGCCGGTAAAAAGTCCGACTATCAGGATTAAAACTGCAACATATACGCGTGTCATTGAATACGGAAGTCCTTTTCACTCAAGCCAACATTGGGACGCATCTTCAGGAAGGTGATGGCGGTGCGATTGCCGTTACGTTCCTCTATCACCAGTTTGCGTAGGCGACCGTCGATGTTGCTCGTCAGGATGAAGCTGCGCACTTGCCCCTTCTTCTGCGGAGCAATGGTCAGGGTCTGTGTATCACCGCTACGTTCGGCACTGAAATCTATCCCCGAAGGGAGAGTGCTTATCGGCCTGGAAAGCAGGGACATCCAGCGTTTCAGCCCTTCGTCAGCCGGGAGCGGAATCTGCTGGCGGCTGTTACCATCCTGTATATGTAGCTCGATGACCGAGTCACGAAGGACCATACGACTTGCATGGGGGGGCTTCAGCTCCATGTAGAACAGGTCCGGTTTCTTGAAGCGGACAGACCCGGTGGAAACCAGTTTCCTCCTCATGACTGTCAGCTGTTTTTCCTGTGATATCTCGGCAGTGAAATCATTAATCTCGCTGAACCCCCTGCGCAGGTTTTCCAGGGCCTCCAGGGGGGTAATGGAAGCAGCAGTCGCGTTCAAGGGGAGAAGCAGCAGGATGATGATTGTAGCCAGCAGACGGATCACAGCTTGCCTACTCCAAGGGTGAGGGTTGCCCTTGCCAGGGTGGTCTCGCCGGATGTCACCTCCCCCTCCATCAGGAAGAGTCGGCCGAAGCTCTTGATCACCCTGACGGCAAAGCAGAGAGTCTCACCGCTGCGGTATGGGGTTAAAAACTCGGCATGGTCGATGGCGGCGAGAAATCCCCCCTCTCCCTCTTCCTGCACCGTAACCACCCCCGCAAGCTGTGCCAACCCCTCCACCATGAAAATGTCGCTGAAGTAGGCCTCGCCGCTGCTCCCCTGGCGGAGTGCGGTGGCGGAGACGCCTGGTTCGCGGCTGAGAATCCTGTCGAGGAAGAGAAAGGGGTGGCGGTGGGGAAGGTATGCGCATGGATCTGGATTAAGCAGGGGAGCCCCCTATGAAGTTGATGGCGAAGTATGGCCCTTCCGGTGAGGCAGCCAGGTGCAATCCATGCTCACCTGTAGACAGGCTGGCAATGAGTGCCGCCATGGACACCCCCCCCATGGCAAGGGAACGGCCGATAAGGGCGGCAGTGCTGATCCGTTTAGCACCAGGCAGGGCATCGGCAAATGCCTGCAACAGGTCGGCAGAACCGGAGAGTGATACCCATGCCGGAGGATGCGAGGGGAGAAGACGGTGCAGGGCCTCTTCTTCGCGACCCGCGAGCAATCTGCCGATACTGCTTACAGTCGTGATGCCAGCCAGTATCTTTGCCCCCCTAGACTCGGCATGGGAGCGTCTCTCCAGGACGATGGCACCGCATCCTTCGGCAAAACCGGCTGCCAGCAGTCTGTCCTGACGCATATCCCTGAACCCCTGCATCATGCGTGGCGTCAGCTCATCCACCCCCCCGGTTACCATGACATCGGCACGCCCCTCCTCCATGAAGCGGCATGCCAGCTGTAACGCCGATTCGGCTGAGCAGAATCTCTGTACAGCTGTAACATTCGGCCCCTGCAGTCCGTGTTCGATCGAGGCGTTACTGGCCGCAGCATTGGCGACGGTATTGGGGAAGAGCATCGGGGCCACTCCGTCAACCCCCTTCAGGAAATAACCGCTGATGAACTCTTCCGAGTTGGCGATGCCGCAGAAACCGGCACCGATGGTTATACCGATGCGGTCAGGGGAGATGTCACCCTTCCTGATACCGGCATTGGCCAGGGCCTGTCCGCTGGCAACCACGGCAAAGATGCTGCTGCGATCGAATTTGCGCGCCTTGAGCGGTGGCATGAAGTCAGCTGCCCGGAATTGATCAGCCCGGCCCCATCTGAGTTTGGCGCCGATAGCCAGGGTTTCAGGCACGTCGGACAGGCAACAGCGGTCGCTCGCAACTGCTGTCAGTAGGGGGTCGATACCGACGCCCGCTGCCGATATGGCAGAAAGGCCGGTTACCACTATGTCGGCAACGTCATGTTTCATAGGCTAAGGACCAGGCTGGTGATATTGCCACCGAAGGCAAAGGAGTTGGACATGGCCACGCTGCTGGCCGTTGACCTGGGGCCGGTGTGGCAGTAATCCAGGTCACATTCCGGGTCTCTGCCGCGGAAATGAAGGGTCTGGGGTATGGTACCTGCACCAAGTGCCAGGACAGTGGCCACTGCCTCGATAGCTCCGGCAGCACCAAGGCAGTGGCCAGTAATCGGTTTGGTGGATACGAGGGGGACATCTGTCGCCCGCTCCCCGAAAACCAGCTTCATGGCGGTTGATTCAACTACGTCATTAAGCGGCGTGCCGGTGCCGTGGGCATTGACCCAGCCCACTTCCTCCATAGAAATACCCGCGATGGAGAGGGCATCTTTCATTATCCGCGAGGCTACGACTCCGCTCGGATCAGGGGCGGTCATATGGTGGGCCTCACCGCCAACTGCGTACCCCCTGACCATGCCGTATACGGTAGCTCCGCGCTCCCTGGCCACAGTCTCGCGTTCAAGGACCATGAAGGCTGCCCCCTCGCCGAGGGTGATCCCCTGTCGCCCAAGGCTGAAAGGAGAACAGGGGTTGGTATCAACGACCCGCAGTGAGTTGAAACCGGCAAAGGTAAGGATGGAGAGGGTGTCGCTCCCGCCGCAGACAACTGCATCCAGCTTGCCTCTGGAGACCAGATCCGCACCCCAGCCGATTGCAGTGGCGGATGAGGAGCAGGCAGTGGTTATCGTCCCCTGGTGACCGGCAATGTCGAACTCCTCGGCGATCACGGTGGCAGTCCTGTCGGGGAGGACCCCCCGCAGCAGGCTCGGCGAGGTTTTCAACTCCTGCAGAGCCCCCTTGAGCCACTGCTCCGCCTGGAACATGCCGGCCGCACCCGCGCCAACCACTACGCCGACAGAGTAAGGGTCGTAGATGCCGCGGATGCCGCTCGCTTCCATGGCTTCACCGGCGGCTATAAGTCCGAACTGGTCTGCCCTGGAGAGCCTGGCAGCCCCACGCCCGCCGAACCTGGCTACAGGGTCGAAATCACGCACCTGTACGCCTATGCCGGCGGGGAAGGGTGATACGTCAAAGAGGTCAATCGGGCCGACGCCGCTTCTCCCCTCCAGGATGGCGCAACGGAAAGAGGAGATATTCTGCGCTGCTCCGCAGAATATGCCGAGACCGGTGATGACGACTCTCTCGCTCATATGATGCCGCCGTCGACGACCAGCGTCTGGCCGGTGATGTATGCAGCCTGGCGCGAGGCGAGAAAGAGTACCGCCGCGGCAACCTCGTCTGGCTGGCCGATCCTCTCCAGGGCTGATCCGGAGACGACGCGCTCGACCAGATCCTGTTTCAGGCCGGCAGTCATGTCAGTGGCAATCATACCCGGGGCCACCACATTCACCCTGATACCCATTGGTCCGACCTCGCGGGCAAGGGCCTTGGAGAAGCTGATGATCGCCCCCTTGGTGGCGGCATAGTTTGTCTGGCCTGGAGTGCCGCTGATGCCTGCTATGGAGGAGAGGTTGACAATCGCCCCTTGGCGCCGTGCCAGCATTTTGCGCACCCCCCATTTGCAGCAGTGGAAAAGTGGGGAGAGGTTGGTACGGAGCACTGCGTCCCAGTCTGACTCGGCCATCATCGCCAGGTAGCCATCGCGGATTATCCCGGCGTTGTTGACAAGGACGTCAATGCTGCCGCTGGCGGCAGCAGCCGAATCTATCAGGGAGACGGCACCGTCGCCAGTGGTCACATCAGCCCTGATCGTGGTGATGCTCCCAGATAGTGCGGCTGCCGCTACCTTCAGATCCTCAGCAGCAGCTTCGTTCTGCAGGTAGGCTGCATGGACGTTTGCTCCGGCAGCGGCGAAGGCGAGGCTGACTGAGCGACCGATCCCACGGGTCCCACCGGTGACGACCACGGTGGTGTCAGTAAAGTTCATTAGATTCTCTATTGGCATAAGTATGCTGATTCTAGCGGCATCGGCAGAAAAAGTCCAGAGGCTTGGGGGTGATGGGCAGGCCTGAAGCGCATCCTGCTAGACAGGGTTGATGCGGGATCGAGAGACTCTTTTCATCAGCTTCCAGAGAGGGCCACGCACCGGGAAATTGCGGATCATCTCCAGCATGGCATCGCTGATGTTGATCTCCAGACCGGGTAAGACCCAGTTGGTACGCTTGAGGGCCTCACTGGTCACCAGGTCGCAGAGGCTGTCCCGCAGCGGGGGGGATATGTAGAAATGCGGATCGAGCATTAGGGTATCGGGAGCAATAACCCCGTCTGCCAGGGCTCTGGAGTAAATTTCCGTCCCGGGGAAGATGCGGATACCGGTCATGCCGATTACCGCGGTTGGCTCAAGTTCGTCCATCAGGGCAAAGGTCTGCAGGACAGTCTCCTCATTTTCTCCCGGAGCGCCGAAGAGAATGTAGTGGGCGAAATCAACCCCCCTTCCCCTGCAGAGCATGGATGCGGCGCGGATCGTTTCCACATTAAAGGACTTGCCCAGGGAGGAAAGAACCGCTGGAGCGCCGCTGTCCGTGCCGAACTCAAGGGCATCGCATCCCGCGTCGATCATGGCATCGAGAACTCTTTCCGGCAGGAAGTCAGGGTTGATGAAGGCTGACCAGTTGATGGCAAGACGTGCCTCGCTTATGGCGCGGCAGAGCTCTTCGGCAAAAGCGGTGGGGAAATTGAAGATGTCATCAACGAAATAAATGTAGTTGACGCCGAATCTGTCAACCAGGTCTCCGATCTCCCCGATAATGTCGCTTACGGGCCGGGTGCGGACAGTGCGACCCTCAAGGAGCGGGTAGGTGCAGTAGCTGCAGCTGAAGGGGCATCCGCGCTTTGTCTGGATGTTGGCCATGCCGCCCAGGCGGTGGTAGGCTGCAACGTCGAATAGATTGCGATCGGGTGTGCCGATGCACGACACCGGTACTGGGGGGGTGAAGTCGTCATTACCAAGGGTAAGCAGACCGGGGATCCCCTCCGTTGAACGCCCCTGCGCAAGCCTCTGCAGTAGCACGGGCAGCGACTCCTCCCCTTCGCCTGCAATGCCGAAATCGGCCCCAAGCTCTGCCATCAGCTCCCGGGGCATGATGGAGAAACCCGAGCCGCCGACTATGGTCACAGCCCTGCCGCGGCACGTATCTATTACCTCCCTGACCCCACCGAGATACGAGCGGCTCCCCGGAAAGGTTACATTATCGATGTTACGGATGGAGATGATTACGGCCTCGGGAGAGAAACCCTCCAGCTCCTTCAAGATGGCGACTGAGGGCTCTTCGCAGAAGCAGAGGTCCAGACAGCGCAGATCGTGTCCGGCTGCAGCCAGGCGGGGGACGAGGAAGGCGAGACCTATCGGGTAGACGGGGTAGGGGGATCTTTCGCGGTTGGCTGAGATGAGGAGCAGCTTCATGGCGTTTCGGCCCAGGCAAGCATCTTTTCCAGCCTAGAGGCAATCTCACCGGGGAGACGGTACTGGGTGACACCTTTGAGATCGGTGAGGGCGTGCACGGTCACCCCCCTTGCCAGCGGACGACCGTCAGCACCGACGATCACGCAGCTGAATTCCAGGGTTGGAGTATCGCTACGCCTTACAGTCGTCCTTACCGTAAGCCTTTCATTGAAGCGGGCAGGGCGCAGGTACTTGAGTTCAAGGTTTACCACCGGACCCAGGTACCCGGCTTCTGCCAACTGGTCAACTGCAAGGCCGAAGCGGGATGCCAGTTCGTTGCGACCCACCTCCATCCAGGCAACATAGTGACCGTGCCAGGCAACCTGGTAAGCATCAACTTCGTTGAAACGAACTGTTATGCCTGTCTCGTGTTGGTTCACTGCTGCTCCGAAGCGATCCAGCGGTTGTATTTTTTCAGGGAGTCTCCGCAGCCGGCTTCATGCCAAGCCGTAATCCCTGCCCTGCGCAGGGCAAGATAGGTCTCTTCCCAATTGACAGGCAGGCAGAGTTCCTGGACAAGGAAATCGGGAATGTCCGAGGCTGTCAGAAACTCCTGTTCGATATGCTCCATGAGAGGAACAGTCGGTTCTGCAAAACAGTAATCCCCTACTATGCCTGCCAACTGGGGTGCAATTGACTCGATAAGAGGCGTATGCAGCGGAGCATCGCAGGGGAAGGTGCGCACGCTGAACGCTCCCAGGGATAGCGACTCGGCCATGGCCGACTCGATGGAATGCCGCTCTCCGGCAAGGAGCAGGTGGCGCGATGTGTTCCGGTTTGCCACGTATGCCCCGTTGTTCTCTGCAACTGACAAAACGGTAGTTGCAGGCAGGCCGATGACGCACCCCAGGGAGTATTCCACACCACCGGCCATGGAGGCAAGAGAGTTGCCGACCCTCATGGTCAGGGTGAGGGCGTCGCTGTCGGCAAGCGAACCACAGGCAGCCAGCGCCGGGTAGATACCCATGCTGTGTTCGGCGATAATTGCCGGCTTCACACCCGAACTCTGCAGCCGCTGCCGCTGGATTAGACTGATTGCCGTACCGTAGACCTGCAGGGCGACTTGCCTGGAGAGGATCTTTTCTCCCCAGCTGAAGCTCTCCAGGTCAAGTCCTGTCATCCTGCGGGTCAGGAGGGCTATATCCCGGAAATCTTCGTCAATGGGGAGGTTGTTTTCTTGGGTCAGGGGCTGACCGGGGAACATGACACAGATCATGCATTAACCTTTTTACGTTTGATTGCCGATCTGAAGCCGATGTTCATCGGCAGGAACACCTGCAGTGAACGGTGCATTTTCCAGAGTCGCCTGTACATTGAGCCGAAGGAGTAGAATGAGCTGTTAAGCCAGTCGTACCCCTCCTGCAGCTGCGCCGGTGTCATCCCCTTCGGCTGAAAGGTGACATGCTCCATATCGTAATCTTCCCACGAATTGGAGAGGATCCGCCCCTCCGCCTCCAGTCGCCGGCGTACCACGGTGCCGGGGTAGGGGGTAAGGATCGGAAAGATTGCCGCCTCCAGGCGTGCATCCTCGCAGAACCTGAGCAGCTGCGGGAATATCTCCGGCGTGTCGTTGTCTGTCCCGAGTACGAATGAGCCGAGTATCCCTATGCCGCTATCCCTGAAGACATTGGCGTTATCCTTGTAGAGCCTCGCGGTGTTGGTGACCTTCCCCATGGCGGCCAGGGACTCCTGGTTGAGGGATTCGAACCCTACGAAAAGGGCGATGCAGCCTGCCTCGCCCGCGGACCTGATGAACTCCCGGTCGTCGGCAAAGTCAATGGGGGCGTGGGAGAGCCATTTCAGCCCCATTCCTGCCATGCCGCTGAAGAGTTGTAGGGCATAGTTACGGTCGGCCACCAGGTTGTCATCAACGAAAAAGATAAAGGAGTTTTTCTGCCGCAGGATTTCCAGCTCAGCCAGAACATCGTCAACCGGGCGCTTGCGATACCTGCGACCGTAGAAGGCAGTTACCGAGCAGAATTCGCAGTCAAAAGGGCAGCCGCGGGTAGTCTGGAGGGTGTTGGTGAAAAGGTACTTCTTGCCGCTGAATATCTCCCTTCTGGCGGACGGTATGGCTGTCATTTCGATAAGATCGGCTGAGCGGTAGAGCCGCTCAAGCTCACCGCGCACGAAATCGCCAAGGAGCCTTGGCCAGATGATCTCCCCCTCGCCGACGACCACGGCATCCACATGCAGCTGAGCCTCTTCCGGCAAGTTGCTTGCGTGGAATCCACCCATGACCACGGTTTTCCCCTGGGCTCGGAAGCGGGCTGCAATCTGATAGGCCCTGGGAGCCTGGGGGGTCATGGCGGTGATGGCCACCAGATCCGCATCGCTAACCGGGAAGCCGGGCTCGATGTTCTCATCCCACAGGGTAACTGACCATTCAGGGGGAGTTACGGCGGCAAGAGCCGCCAGGGAGAGGGAAGGGAACTTGAAACCGAGTTCGCCCCACAGACGACCCTTTGGCCATCCGGGTGAGACGAATAGCACCTTCATTTGCGGTTTTCCGCTATATAAGCTGCCATGGATCGGACAGACTGGAATACCTTGGTGCCAGTGGCCGCATCCGGCACAACTACGCCGTAGCTCTTCTCCATGGCCACCACAAGCTGAAGGGCATCAATGGAGTCCAGACCGAGCCCCTCACCAAAAAGGGGCGCGTCGCTCTCTATGTCCGCAGGAGCCATACCTTCGATGCGCAGGGCATCTATTATCAACTGCTTTACCTGTTCGATCAGTTCTTCAGACATGCATCAAGATCCTTTGCTATTGAATTCAATTCCAGTAATCAAAGAAGTTATACCACTGATCCGGATATTTACGGATGTATTTTTCAAAAACGTTTACGAGCTGACCGATGCCGATTCTGATTGCCGTTCGGTGGTCGGAATGCCCCCCACCTACATGGATCGGAGAATCCATGTAGGTTGCGTATCTGCTCCCTTCCAGCGGGACGAAAACTGGTATGATCGGGGCGCCGGTTGCAATGGAGAGGTAGGCTGCCCCTGCAGGTATGGAGGCTGGCCTGCCGAAAAAATCCATATCCAGCGTGTGAGAGGAGCCGTCCCTGTCGCCCAGAAGCACCACGATCTCATTGCGGCGCAGGGCATTTACCGCCTCTATTATGGCCAGGGGAGAGGTGTCATTACGATCGACGTAAATTACGCCGATGCCCCGATCCATCCTGATTCTCTCACGCTCTTCGTTGACCTTTTCATCCGGTTCGCGGAAGGTCATGACGTTAAGCCTGTACCCCATCGCTGCCAGTCCCAATCCGCCGAGCTCCCAGTTCCCCAGGTGTGGCGAAACCAGGATGGCGCCGCTCCCCGCTGCAAGGGCGTTGTCTAAAGGGGCACTGGAAGAGCGGTTCCCCATCATGGCGAAGAGCCGCTCTTCGCTCACCCTGGTCATGAGCATGATATCGGTCCAGTTGCGGGCGTACTTGTAAAACGCGCTCAGGACCAGCAGCTCGACGTTTCTCCTGCCGGTAACGACCCTCAGGTTAGCGCGACACCCCCGGCGCTGCATCGGGGTTAACAGATAGATGAACCAGGCTGTCAGTGCCGCGAAAGGGGGATAAAGCCAGCGGGGTACCAGCCGGGTAAACATGCTTATCATCGCCAGGCTTGCATTGCTATACAGATTCATAAGAGCAATAAACCGCTTAGCTAGCGACTCCTAACCCTTCCGCGCCTCTTCTCAGCGCAGCATTCGGACTTGAACTCCCTTTCCCATGCAGGGTCGGCAATCTCTGCGTAGTCAGCGGCATATTCGTCCATCTGCGGGGCAAGTTCAGTGAAAATCGCCGCTGCCCCTTCGTGGGTGCCATAAACTCCAGGGGAGCCGAACAGTTCCCGACCTGTATCTGGATGGTCTATCAGCATGCAGGGACGGAGCAGGTTATCATGCTCTCCCTGCTTTTCCCTGATTGCCCTGAAGAGGGGGGAGGCAAGGGCGTCGGCGATTGTTGTGCGTCGGATGTTGTCCACGGCGAAGTGGCAAAAGACGCACGGTTCGATGTCGCCGTTGGCGTTTATGTGAAAATACTTTCGACCACCCGCGATGCAGCCGCTGATGATCGGCCCGTCATTCCAGAAATCGATGAAAAGCATCGGCTTGGTATCGCGGAACTCAGCCACCTGGTTGCGCAGCATGTCGCGCTGCTCCGGGGTGGCCATCAACTCCAGATTCGGCTCTCGTCCGACCGGCACATATGTAAATAGCCAGAGGGCGTAAACGCCCTTTTCCAGAAGCATATCGATATATGCCGGGTCGGTTATGATATGCGTGTTCTGGCTCGTCTGGGTAAAGGAGCCGCAGAAGGAGAGCCCGTTAGCCTTGAGCAGTTCCATGGCCCGCATCACCTTTCGGAAATGTCCTGCACCGCGGCGGGCATCGGTCTCCTCCTCGTACCCTTCGAGGGAGAAGGCCGGCATGACATTGCCAACCTCGATGAGCTTTTCCACCATCGCCTCATCGATGAGCCCGCCGTGGGTGAATACCAGGAAAGCCATGTCCGAGTGTTTGCGGAAGAGATCGAAGATATCGTCCTTGAAGAAGGGCTCGCCGCCGGAGATCACCGCGAAGTAGACCCCCATCTCCTTCATCTGGGTGAGAACCGAATCCACCTCTTGATTGGAGAGTTCCAGCGTCTTGGAGTAGTCCCCGGCGTAACAGCCGTAACAGGAGAGGTTACATTTCATTGTCAGGCTGATTACAACCGTGGACGGGGGGTAGAATCCGTGTCGGTCTGCCCAGGCCTTGCGCTTGTTGGTTCCCGAGAGGAGGTGGTTAACAGTCAGGTTTGTGATCCATTTCTGACGCTGGTTGGGGTGAATATCACGCAGGATGCGACGGGGGAACTCGATGCTTGGATGGTTGTCCTTTATCAAGGAGCGTATCCAGCGGATACGCTCCTTGTAGTAATCCTTCTTCGGGATCAGCTCCATCAGGTGGGTCATGTTGGCCAGGGTCTCATTCGAAGAGTTAGTGGCCATGGAGAGGAGCGTGGAGACAATCTTTTCGGTTGTATAGTTTTTCAGGCTATGAAGCATAATTGATTACCTGCTGATTATTTATTCATGTAACGGAGAAAGGTCATGCAGATTCTCCAGGTATCAGGTACCGCTCGAAAATGACTGGTGCTCCTGCCGTCAGCCACCCTGGCAGCGACCGGTATGGAGTCGACATAAAAACCTCCCCGCCATGCCTTGAGCAGCAGTTCCATCTCCATGTCGTAGCCGCTACTCACCAGTGATACAGAACTAAGTAAACGAACAGAATAGTAGCGGAAACCGGACTGGCTGTCATCTATGTTATAGCCAGTCCTTCTTTTCATGCACCAGGCACCGAACCGGTTCCAATGACGTCTTAGCCCGGCCATCTGCTGAAACTGCGAGTAGCGGGAAGCCAGGAGGATGTCCGCACCGCGCTCCATGGCAGTATTTATCAGCAGTGGGATTGCTGCAGGGTCGTGCTGCCCGTCGGCATCAACGGTGACAACACCGCTGTAACCCTGTTCAATGGCCCAGGCAAAGCCGCTCTTCAGGGCCGCCCCCTTGCCCGCATTTTTCATCTGCCTGATCAGGTTCACCCCTAGTTCAGAAACTATGGCGGCAGTATTGTCATTGGAACCGTCATCCACAACCAATATGGGGCAGCCCGATAGTTGCACCTCCTGGACGACCTCCGCAATCGTTCTCTCGGCATTGTATGCCGGTATGACTACAGTTACTGCCAAGTTTTCACCAGATTTCGCAGGGTAGTAAATTGATAGCGCTCAAGCAGTTGCTCCACCCTGGAAGTTACATCGGAGCGCGGGCCGTATGCCGCGAAAGAAGCAATGGCTGAGAGCCCCAATCTTGGACCATCTGCTTCCATCTCCCGTGGATGGAGGTAAAAAACGGCTGGATCACCCTTGATATTTGCCAGTTTCACGCTACGTTCAATGAGCCACATCGGAAAAATTCTCAACCCCCAACCGCCACCAGTAGGCAGGTTAATGAGCGGAGCGGCTGTAACCAGAGGCGGTATCTCCCAGAGTGGCCCATTCAAAGTGCCTAACTTGTGGGGGCTAATATCCCCCCCCGGTTCGCCGATAAAAGGCAACGGAGTGCAGCTGGAATCGTAAAGATACCCCTCTTGAGCCAGTATGTCGAATGCCCATGGCGTCCGCCTGCGCGAGAGCGACCACTGGGGAGCACGGAAACCGACCGGCGGCTCACCGGACTGGGAGGAGATTATGGAGCCTGTTCTTCTGATTTCTTCACGAAACTCATCTTCCGTAAGGGTGTATACCAGGCGGTGAGAGAAGCCGTGGGAGGCTATTTCATGCCCTTCAGCCGATATGCGGGGGACAAGTGACGGTATCGACTCGGCAACGCAGCCAAGCACGAAGAATGTAGCCTTTACACCATGGCGGGCGAGCAGTGACAGAAGCCGGTCAATGTTTTGCTCAACCCTCCATTCCGATTGCCTTACCACCGGCTCCTTGGCCAAGCCGCAGACATGATACCAATCCTCAACATCTATGGTCAGTGAATTCAGCCGTGGCATCGACGAAGAGACCAGCACAAAATACCCCATTGATTCCGCACAAGTCAATTGGCACCGCTGCCTCAGGGTCGCCACATATATCCGTGCCTTAAACTTTTAATGATACCTTAAGACTCCTTGAAAACAAAGCTAAACTTGTCTGCTAAAACCATCATGAAGAGAGTTGAGTAATTCAAAAACAGTTTCGTCTTTAATCAGCAATAAATATATATTTTACTAGCACCCTTTGCTCGTGTAATAGTTATCGATACGATTATGCAGCCAAAGGTGTCAGATGCCTACCCGCACAGCCCTGATTTATTCCCACGAGTTTGACCAATTCTCGTACGGCGAGAGCCATCCGTTCAAGGCACAAAGATTTCGTCTCGCCTTTGAGTTGATGCACTCCTATGGCCTTACAACACTACCAGGAGCTCTCGTTTGCGAGCCAGGAGCGGTAAATGATGATGAACTCCTGACTTTCCATGATGCCGGATATCTGCAACGGATGAGGGAGTTCAGCTGCTCCAGCCAGCCAAGGGCAGATTTTCTCTACGGGCTCGGGGACTCGGAGAACCCTGTCTTTCCAGGATTCTACGACTGGGCCTGCCTCGGCACCGGGGGGACACTGGAGGCAGCCAGGCTCGTAAGCGAAGAAGGGTACAGGGCGGCGTTCAACCTGGCGGGAGGATATCACCATGCCCACAAGGCCAAGGCATCCGGATTCTCTTACCTTAACGACGCAGTCATCGCCATTAACCGCCTGCTCTCTATGGGGAAGCGAGTAGTCTATCTGGATATCGACGCCCACCATGGCGACGGTGTACAGGATGCCTATTACGATACGGACAGTGTGCTGGTCATCTCCATGCACGAAAGCGGCCATTACTTCTTCCCGGGAACAGGTCGTGAACTGGAGTTGGGGGAGGGGAGGGGATACGGTTTCTCGGTCAATATACCGCTGATTGCCCACACTGACGACCCTCTCTACATGAAAGCTTTCGACGAAGTTGTCTTTCCGTTGATAGCAGCCTACGACCCGGATGTGATCTTCACCCAGATAGGGGCTGACACCTTCCGTACCGACCCCCTGACGCGACTGGAGATAACAACCCACAGCTACGGCTACATCATTAAAAAGATAAATGCACTGAAGATCCCATGGATAGCTGTAGGTGGCGGAGGGTATGACCTGATCAATACTGCGCGGGCCTGGACGATTGTCTGGGGCACCATGAACAACAGTAAACTGCCGGCAAAGCTACCGGATTCATTCATTAGACTGATAAGCACCCTCGGCTACCCCAACAGGATGCTTCTCGATGCAATGCACTGGGCCGATGAGGTCGACCGCCACTTGGCCCTATGCGCAGTTGAGAAGAGTATTGCCACAATCCGCCGCCATGTGTTCCCCATCATAATTGGTGGAAATCACTCTTGACGATGGCCGAGCAATGCGGATATATTTCCGCCTGCCCCAGCGACAGGGACACCTTGCACGCCCATGCGGAGAAACAATGAACTCAGCAACACCATCAATACCTGGCAGTATTCAAGGGATTAGCTTCTATACGCCGCCATTGACCGCGATTCTCCACGCCCGCGACGGCAAGGTTCAGATCCCGTATGGGGATATCTCCATTCCACTCTTGGAGGAGGACTACTCCTCCCTTGCAGGCGAAGAGCCCTCATACGACGCCATCGGCAGGGGGATTTACCACCTCCTGCGCCACAATCCCGATCTCCCGATGGCAGACAGGTATGCTGCCCTGCTGAAAGAGGGGTATCCACACCTTTTGGCAGAACTGGCCACAAACCTGATGATGCTGGACAAGAAGGATGTGGACCTCCCATATCTTGACCGGAAAATCAACTACCTGAAGATTTTCAGCCTGCTTGAACCTGAAAGCCATCGCTTCCCCCTGGAAATTGGCGCTACATACCTGGCAAAAGGGCTCACCCTGGCTGCCATGGGTAACGTCACGATACTTCTCTACCAAAGCGAGAAGTATCTCCGCACTGCATTCGCAATGAATCCCGAAGATGTCCAGATACGTCACCAGCTAGGTGAAATCTGCTACCTGCTCGGACGCTACGAGGAAGCAGCGGACTTATGGGAATCAGTTCTACAACAGCTTCCCGAAGAGATTTCCTCAAGGCTCAACAGCAGGATTAAGCAGATCCGCACTTCCGAACTGCCACCTGTCCCTCCGGTCGATTTCCTCCAGGCGGTTGGGGTTGCCCTGGAAGCCTATGAGGCTGAGGATTGGGAGGAGGCGGCTGCGATCATCATCGACGTCATAGGCGCCCTGCAGCAATTTGACGAGTTCCCGCTGGCCGAGATCAATTACCTGCTTGGCCTCTGCTACGTCAGGCTGGGAATACCCCGCTATGCCGAACAGTATCTGCGTGCCGCCCTGCAGCTTCGCCCGGATTTTACAGAGGCTGCAGAGGAACTACGCAATCTGGGGGTGGAGTGATGTTCGGGTTTTCACCCGCAGACTGGATCTTCATCACCGGTGTGATGGCGGTAATCATTTTCTGCGTGGCAATAAGTGACATGCGTAAGAAGAAATAGAACCTTTCTCGACCAATAGGAAGACTAAATGCTCGAAGCTGAAGAAAACAAAACGCCTCGCCCATTCGGGCTCACCCTCCTCACCGGGCTGTACCTGTTTTTCTTCATGCTTTCCGTGACTACTTACGGCAACCCTTTCCCCTTCATGGGGAGCATTTATACCGATGCCCCTGCCAAGGTACTAGTCTTCTTTGACTCCCTGATCTGTATCTATCTTTTTTTAGGCATTTATAAAAAACAGCTTCTCACCTGGTATATCCTTATTGCCTACAACATTTTCGAAATAGTCAACACTATGGTGAACCTCTACCTGATCACACCCGTTGAAATCGAGAAAATAGCCGGTACCCAGGTTGACCAAAACGGCCTGATGATCAACAACATTGCCGCAGCTCTCGCCATACTGCTCCTCACCCAGTTCATCTACCGGCATAAGGGGTATTTCAATAACCGGCAGAAGTACCTGTTCTAATTTCATGCAGATAGCATATGGCCTGCAAGATTTACCGACATATGTGCTATATTTTAAATTTAATCAGGAAGAGACCAAGGAGCCAGAGTGACTTTCTTGCCTGAATTCATGAAAATTAGCGGTAAGGGCGGGATTCTTGATAAAATGATGCACGGTCTTACCCAACCGTTTTTCACCAAGCACCAAGAGGAGGAGTGCAGTGTTGACCTCCACGATACCAGGGGGGTGGGAATACGCATCGAAAAACTGAACAAGTTTTTCGGTGAAAAACACGTGCTCGAGGATATCGACCTGGAGATACTCCCGGGAGAGACATTTTCCATAATCGGTCCATCAGGAACGGGAAAAAGCGTACTCCTCAAGCATATTGTTAAACTTTTATCGCCTGACAGCGGCGAGGTTTTCATCGACAACCATCCGGTCTTCAACCCTACCGACAGTGAACCGCCCAACTATCGCTACAGCATGGTGTTCCAGTCATCGGCCCTCTTCAACTCCCTAACTGTCGGGGAGAATGTGGGACTGTGGCTCCGGGAAAAACGGATCTGCAAGGAGTCTGTCATACGGCAGATAATCAGGGAGAAACTTGCCCTGGTCGGCCTTGAAGGGCTGGAAGGGCTGCGCACTGCAGAGCTTTCCGGCGGCATGAAGAAGAGGGTGGCAATCGCCCGCTCTCTAGCCATGAATCCCGACCTGATACTATACGATGAGCCTACTGCCGAGCTTGATCCCATCAACACGGACGAACTGGCAAACACAATCATAAAACTTAAGCAGTCTACAAACAACACGACGGTCATAGTGACCCATGACCTGAATTTCGCCCTGTACATCTCCGACCGCATCGCCATGATTTCAGGCGGCAGGATAGAAGCGATCGGCACTCCGGCTGAAATTAAGGCCAGTGACAATCCGGTAGTAAGAGGATTTATCTACACCACAACGAAGGGGATCAAGTAGCTTGAATTCGCAACCGGATTGACAGCTACATAACGAGAAAGCACGGCATTGGGACGAAATCCAAAACCGCCACTGCTAGCACCTAAATTATGGGAAAAATACTGATTATTGACGACGATCAGGTGTTCACCAACCTGCTCAGCTCCGATGTCCGTGCAACATGCCCGCTTCTCAAGCTGGAAGTCTGCAACAACCCGGTTAGCGCACTGGCTCTTTTGCGCAAGAGAGACAACGACCTGATCCTCATTGACCTGGAGATGCCGGCGCTGGATGGCATGAAACTGTATCGCTATGCCACCGAAGTAGGGGTGGAGAAAAACCGCATTGTAATACTGTCGGCAAGGGATCCGGACTACCTTAGGGAGTTCTTCCCCATGGGGAGTTGCCTGGCTGTGCTGAACAAGTACGAAGCCAGGCAAAAGGAGGTTCTCGGCATGATTCTCAAATCACTCAACAGCAAGATCTGCAGCTAAAAACATCCGGGAAGATAGATATATGTTGACCAAGAAAATTCTACTCACCGTATACGCCCAGAATCATCTACGTAATGACTGGTGGGTGGATCTGTACGGCAGTGAGTTCGAGGGGTTCGTTGCCGGTCTGCATCGGGAACTGGAAGGCTACGGCATAGAGCTGGTAAACAGGTGTAATGACGAGTTCTGCATAGAGGTCAACAGTTATGCCGACCTGCTTAACGCCGTAAGGATATCTTCACCGTCCGACGGGTTTACCAACAAGTGCATCGGGCATATCATTGGTAAGAGCCAGAATCTGAACCTGTTCGAAGATATCAGGCGGGCCGTTAACAGGGTGGCATTTGCTCCGGAGACGGTGCCTCCTGACGACCATAACAGGAAGGTTTGTCACAACTGCGGCTGTGGCTGCTGATGACTACAGGGCGACTATCTCCGCCGAAACCGATTCGGCAGAGACTTCCAGTATAGCGTAACTCCTGTTCTTGCTTGCCGTCATGAGGGTGCCGGGATTCACCAGCAAAAGACCATTCTCTCTCTGCACCAACGGCATGTGGGTATGGCCGAATAGTACAACCACTGCTTTTTCACTCACGGCCTTGGCGATCAGTAAATCAAGACCGCTCTTCACCCGATAGAGATCGCCATGGGTCATGAATATCCTCTGCCCGCCGAGTACGCCGCAAAGCTCACGGGGCTCACGTGCATCCGGGTCGCAGTTGCCTGGCACCAGAATTAACGGGACATGGGTTAGCTTCTGCAGCATCCTGCCATCGGAGATCTCGTCACCCAGGTGTACGATAAGCTCGACATCAGACCCCTCTTCCAGACAGGCGAGGGGGCCCAGATAATTGCCGTGGGTATCGGAGATGACCATGATTTTCATTAGCAAAGCATAGCAGCTACGGTAACAGGCCGTCAACTTCAGTTTTTTTATCAATATAAGCTTCTTGCACGGAGTTTGCGAAAATGAAGAGAAAATGGCTATGGCTCATCCTGGCGCTGGCAGTTTTTTTCACTATCGCTGCATGCTTCTCACTAATGGCGATTTCGACCATTCTCGGAGAAAGCCAGGAGATATCGATGAGCAGCGGTGTAGGCCTGGTGGAGGTGAAGGGGCTGATCGTCGACCCGCAGGAGACTGTCAAGCATCTGCATGAATTTTCCAAAAACGACAGGGTCAAGGCTGTTGTGCTGCGCATAGATTCCCCCGGAGGGGTAGTAGGACCTTCCCAGGAGATCTGGTCTGCAGTGAAAAAGATGAAGTCGAAAAAACCTGTAATAGTCTCCATGGGGAGCGTAGCGGCTTCAGGCGGCTACTACATCGCTTCGCCGGCTACCCTCATCTATACAAATCCTGGCACCATCACCGGCAGTATCGGCGTGCTGATGAAGTTCTCAAACCTTGAGGGGTTGATGGATAAAGTAGGCATGAAGGCCTTTACCCTGAAAACCGGAAAATTCAAGGACGTCGGCTCTCCCGCCAGGGCCATGAGCGCCGAAGAAAAGACGATGCTCCAGTCCGTAATCGACAGCACCCATGCACAGTTCGTCAGGGCTGTGGCGGAGGGGAGAAATATCCCCATAGAGAAGGTAAGGGAACTGGCAGATGGCAGAATATTTTCAGGCGAACAGGCAGTCGCTCTGAAGCTGGCAGACAGGATCGGCACCATGCAGGATGCGCTGGAGGAGGCAGCAAGGTTGGGTGGAATAAGCGGTGAACCCCACCTCATAAAGCCACCGAAAAAGAGAAGGCTCCTGCTCGACATGCTGGTTGAGGAGAGCGCCAGCCGCCTGGTTGACAAGATGCGCAGCGAATTTGGTTTCAGCATAAATTACGAACTGGAAGGGGTAGGGGAATAGGTCCAATATGTTTCAGTACCTGCTACGCAGACTGCTCCTCCTCATACCGCTTTTCATCGGCATAACCCTGATCACCTTCGTGGTCATACACCTTGCGCCAGGTGAGCCGGTGGAGATGCAGACGGCTCTTAGCCCCAAGGCTTCTGCCAAGACAAGGGAGAGGTTGCGAGAGTTTTACGGGCTGGACAAACCCCTGCACGTCCAGTACGCAAACTGGGTAAAGAAGATGGCCAGATTCGACTTTGGCCGCTCATTTGCCCCAGACGGCAGACCGGTGATCGACAAGATCAGGGAAGCGATCCCTGTGACTCTCTCCATCAACTTCATCGCCCTGATTCTAGAGTTCGGCCTTGCCATCCCAATCGGCATACTGGCAGCGACCCACCGTGACACATTGGTGGACAAGGGGATTACTGTCTTCGTCTTCCTAGGCTTTGCCATTCCGACTTTCTGGCTTGCCCTGGTGCTGATGTACATCTGCGGAGTGAAGTTAAACATACTCCCCATTTCCGGCCTGCACTCACTTGGGGCCAACAAGCTCACCGGGTTAGCCTGGTTATGGGACATGGCCAAGCACCTTATCCTCCCATTGGGAGTGGCCACTTTCGGCAGCTTGGCATCCCTTTCCCGCTATACTCGCTCAACCATGCTTGATGTATTCGGCCAGGATTACATCACGACAGCAAGGGCAAAGGGTCTGCCGGAAAGAATCGTCATCTTCCGCCACGCCCTGCGCAACGGACTCCTCCCCATCATTACCATCCTCGGCTTCTCACTCCCCGGGCTGATCGGCGGAAGCGTAATTTTCGAAACCATCTTCGCCATACCAGGCATGGGACGACTTTTCTACATGGGGGTTATGTCCCGGGACTACCCACTGGTAATGGGAATCCTGGTTATCGGCGCATTTCTCACACTTACCGGCAATCTCCTTGCCGACCTTGCCTATGCAGTGGCAGACCCTCGCATCAGGCGCGGCAATACGGCTTGAATGAATAAATAATCCGACCCTTGCTGAACAAACTACTGATTGAACGGCGGCAAACGGTGCTAAACAGACAGCTCAGACAAATAGACACATCATACTTCTACAGAGTAATATGGAAGAGATTCAGGTCTAACCGCTTCGCAATCTGCGGTGCAATGGTAGTCATCACCCTGTTCATCCTCTCCTTCCTCGCTCCGTACGTTACGCCGTACTCCCCCGACGATCTGGATGCCTACCATGTACTCCTCCCTCCCTCCTCCGCTCACTGGCTGGGAACTGACGAACTGGGACGGGACGTGCTCACCCGGATCATCTACGGTGCGAGAATATCCCTTAAGGTCGGCTTCGTCTCCGTCGGCATTGCCGCGGCAATCGGTACGGTCGCCGGGCTGTTTGCCGGTTACTACGGCGGCTGGATCGACCAGCTGTTGATGCGCTTCGTCGACATAATGCTCTGCTTCCCCACATTTTTCCTCATGCTGGCAGTTATCGCCATGCTGGAACCATCAATCTGGTACATAATGATAATTATCGGCCTTACCGGATGGATGGGGGTTGCCCGTCTGATCAGGGCCGAAGTCCTCACCCTCAGGGAGCGGGATTTCGTTTTAGCCGCACGGTCGATCGGTGCATCGGACACGAGAATCATATTCTTGCACATCCTCCCCAACGCCATCTCCCCGGTTATAGTTACCGCCACCCTGGGAGTGGCAGGTGCAATCCTTACCGAGTCGGCTCTCTCGTTTCTCGGCATTGGCGTGCAACCGCCAGTGCCCAGCTGGGGGAACATGCTTACCTCCGGCAAGGATTATCTGGAGTTCGCCTGGTGGCTCTCCCTTTTCCCGGGGCTTGCCATCCTGATCACCGTAATCGCCTACAACCTGGTTGGCGAGGGGCTGCGTGACGCGCTAGACCCCCGCACCCAGATATAGCATCCATAAAAATGACAAGGACTGTTTATGAACCAGTGCACCAGAAATGATTTCACCATTGTAACCCTGGATGACGAGCTAAGGGTCGATGCCCTCTGCCGCGACCTGCTCATGGAGTTCTACCGGGAACGCCTGCAAAACGGACTGGATGAGAACGAAGCCACCCAACTGGCAAACAGCGCAGACTATTTCATCCGTGACTACGTAATCGGCTTTCGCCAGTTCAACATCCTCTCGGAGTTAACCGGCCTTGTTCGCACTTTTGCCGGCAACTGGTACATAGTCAACACCATTGAGCCGAAAAGCGCTGAGATAGCCGCCCATCTTCGGGGAATCAGGGAGTTCTACCATTTTCTCCACCGCAAGGGGATGATCGAAGGATCGTTTCTCGCCACAATCGACAGGGAGTGTACCGACCTCGACTACTATTGGCAGAGGATAGAATCTTTCTGGGATATCAAAGGGGACGGCTACTACGATTGGGAGGCAGCATGTTCCCTGAAAAAGAGTCCATCACAACCTGCATGACTGAGACTCCCTGAAAGGAGGAGCGTATGAAAAAATGGTTCGCTTACATAACATTGCTGCTGACAACGACATATATCCAGTCAGGATGCGCCGTAAACCAGGGTGATATCCACGGAATCAATCTAATCTCCATCGAGCAGGAGAAACAGCTTGGCGACAAGTTCGTCAGCGAGATAGAGCAGCAGCACAAGGTATACAACGACGTCGAAACGACGGCTTACGTGGAGCGTGTCGGTAGGCGCCTTCTGGCCAACGCAAGGGAGGTGCCGTTCCAGTTCACATTCAAGGTGGTCACGGACGAGAGCGTGAATGCCTTTGCCGTACCCGGTGGGCATCTGTACGTGCATACCGGCCTTATCAAGGCCGCAGGCAGCGAGGATGAGCTGGCGGCCGTCATGGCCCATGAAATCAACCACGGAGTTGCCCGTCACGGCACCCGGCAGATGACCCAGCAGTACGGCTACAACCTGGTGCTGCAACTACTTCTCGGCGACAATCCGGGCATGCTGACCCAGCTTGCCACCTCCCTATTCGGAACTGCGGGTTCAATGGCCTACAGCAGGGGGATGGAGAACCAGGCGGACTATCTCGGGGTGGAGACTATGGCAAAGTCCGGTTACGATCCGAATGCAATGGTAACCTTCT
>Ga0209314_10000297_pt1 | contig 21623 bp, 22 predicted proteins | sample I19B2metaG_FD_184146 | JGI IMG/M metagenome (GOLD analysis project Ga0209314, IMG submission 184146) | Lake sediment bacterial and archeal communities from Gulf of Boni, Indonesia to study Microbial Dark Matter (Phase II) - ​I19B2 metaG... | ecosystem: Environmental > Aquatic > Freshwater >... | reverse complement strand
GTGTTGCTCGCCGACGAGAACCTCAATCAGTTGCAAGGACAGCTGAAGACGGCGAAAGAACAGCTCGACGGGATGAGACATGCTCAGAGTCAGCTTCAAGCCAAGAGAGACGGAGTGGAGTTCGAACTCCGGCGATTTGACGAGGAAATCCTGGAGAAAGGCGGATCCAGACTGGTAGAGATCCAGCGGAAGATAGGCGAAACGAACGCGACCATTGCCAGCCTCAAGACCGAGGTCTCCTCGCTCTCCGTGTCCGGAACAGGACTTGCGCGGATGAAAAAGGCCGCGATCGAGCAGGAAGAGAACCTGAAGGCATCGATGGAGGAGGCAACGCGCAGACTCAGGCAACTCAAAGCCGAGAGAGCGAGAGTGCAGAAGAAGTTTGAAGAGGACGTGAAACTCAACCAAGAAGTCTTGGAGCGACTCTCGCAAGCTAGGGAGACACTTGGCGTCAGCAGTTCCCGCACCGAAGAGATCGACGAAAAGATCGGGGCACTGACAAAGCAGATTGTGAGAATAGACACCAAGATAGAAGGCAGCGACGCCAAGGTCAGAGTCTTGTCGGAGAACGTCTCGATCCTAGAGGCCAGAAAGACCGAGTTTGAGAGCACTCTCACGAATCTCCGCAGACACCTCGGCGAGCTCGGCAAGGTCAAAGCCAGTGAAGTGAAAGCTCTCAAAGACTCAACGTTGACGATCGAGCAGAAAGCTAGGAGGAAGGAATCGTCCATCAAGGAACTCGTCGATGCAGAAAAGACAGCTGCCCGAGCTAGGAGAGCGATCATCGAATTCGAGACCCAGAGAGGTTTCGCTGATAGAGTTGCCTCCGACGAGAGAGCGTTGAAACGAATTGAGGAGCTCGGCAGAATAGGGGCAATCACCGGAATCGTCGGAAGATTTGAACGTCTTATCAGAGTCGAGTCTAGATATCGCAACGCGATAGAGGCTGCTGCAGCGGGTTGGATGCGCTCGATCGTTGTGGAGGATTTTGAGACCGCGATCAGATGTGTGGAGAGCCTCAAGAGGATGAAGATAGGCCGTATCAAGCTCATCCCGCTCAAAGACATTGTCAATGTCAAGGGAATCGAGCCGCCGAGACTCGATGGAGTACTCGGGTCAGCAGCCAGCTTCATCCATGGAAATGCAACGATTCAACCAGCAATCAACTTCGTCTTCGGTGATACCGTCGTCGTGTCAACACAGAAAGCCGGACTTCTCGCGTCCCGAACAGGTTTCAGAGCTGCTGTTGTATCGGGTGACATATACGAACCGGGCGGTGCACTCGAGAGCGGACACTACAGAGCCGCCCTCGACGTTTCCTCGGTCATACCGAGCGACGCGGCTCTGGAGGATCTTGACGAGACCGTCCGGTCTCTGGAAAGAATGCTGAACCTGAGGAGAAGAGAGATCGAGACCCTAGACGGCGAGATAGGCGGACTGGGCGTCGAGAAGGTGCGTCGCACCGATTTGATAGCGATGCTCGAAAGTGAATCGAAAGAGATAGGACGCAACATAGACAGGATAAAACAGAATCTTAAGATTCTTAACCGGAGGCTCCGCGCGCTCAGGAATCTACTCGAGAGAGAGCAATCTGCCAGCACAGAACTCGAAAAAAGAGGGCAGAAGTTCCAAGAGGACAGGAAGAACCTTGAAGAGGAGAGGAGGATCCTCAAGCTAAAGGTGAAGCCATCCTTTCTGATCAGGCTAGAAGCCACGCAGAAGGAGCTCGAATCCTCAATCTCCGAAGAAAGGAGCATTCTTTCAGGGGTTGATGCTGAGATATCGTCCCTCGAGACGAATATCGATAACACCCTGCGCCCACAGCACCACAGAGTCCAAATTGAGTTGGCCACCCTAGACAGACAGATCGGAGACATCGAGAAGAGGAGGTCCGACGCCGCGACGGAGCTCGAAAAAGCCGAGAAGACTCTGAAGGAGCTCAGAGGAGAAGAGGAGTCGATCTCAATGGCCCTCTCGAAAGACAAGAGCGAGAGGCAGAGATTTCACTCGGAGATAGACTCCTTCCGTACAGAGATTGAGAGGCTGAGCGGCCGGATCAACCCGATCGACGAAAGGGCCCGATCCTTGGAACTCAAGGCAGAGTCCGAGAACGCTCGAAGATCATACCTTATAGAACAACTCGCAAACATCGGCTTCAAGGAACCCCTGAAGGTCGAACCTGATGAGATATCGGCGATCAAGAGCTCCATCTCGATGATGGAGATGGAGCTTCAAAGAATAGGCCCAGTGAACCAGCTCTCCATAGAACAATACGAACAGCAGAAGGAGAACTACAGACAGCTCTCGATACGAAGAAACGAACTGGAACAGGAGAGAAGGTCCATCGTCACCTTCATGGAAGAGATAGAGAAGAAGAAAAAAGACACCTTCATGGGTACCTTCACATCGGTAGCAGACAACTTCAAAACCGTCTTCTCCAAGCTAACTGGAGGAGGAGATGGGCTGCTCCGCCTTGAAAGCACTGAAGACCCATTCTCAGGCGGCCTTGACATCTTCGTCCAGTTCCCGGGAAAATCAAGCAGGCTCGTCAGCAGCACGAGTGGCGGAGAGAAGTCGGTCGCCGCCGTCGCATTCATATTCGCCATCCAAAGCCTACTCCCAGCCCAGTTCTACTTCTTCGATGAGATAGACGCGCACCTAGATCCAGCGAACGCTGAGAGGCTGGCGGACCTCCTGAAGCAACAGGCGACAAATTCTCAGATGGTGGTAATCACTCTCCGCGATGTCTTGGTCGATAGGGCATCCCTAGTGTATGGTGTCTACCTCGAAAGGGGTCTCTCGAGGATAGTGTCGATTGGATCATTCGTGGAGGCAGCCTAGTGGCCGCCCTAGATCAGTACCGACGAGACGAAAAGCCCTTGTGGCTCCAGCAGCCCTGGGCGGTGCTGTTTGACCTAGTCAAACTCCAGAAGCTTCGACCATGGGACTTCAACATCGCGACCATTCTGAGCGCATTCCTCTCGGAGATGAGGCGGAAAGGATACATAGATTTCACGGCTTCAGGCATGGCCCTCCTCTCATCGGCCACCCTCTACAGAATGAAGTCTGAACAGATTCTAAAACTCGAAGAACCACTGCGCCCACCACAACCTAAGCCAGCTGAGTTCATCCCTCCACCGCTCCAACTTCCCTTCAGATACGAGTACACCTCAACCACACTCGAACATCTAGTCGATGTCCTACGAGAAGCCCTCAAGATGGAGCCACTGGTCGGCCTACATCCCCCCAAACTCGCTCAGCTGGAGCCAGCTGTTCCGATCCTGCAGCAGGTGGACGAGTTCTTCCTCAAGATCGATGAGAAGATCGATTCGCTATACGAAAGATTAGCCACCGAAACGAGGTATGTGAATGAAATCCGCTTCTCCGATCTGGTCAAATCTATGGATCACCTCGAGGTGGTCAGAACCTTCCTCCTTGTGCTCTTTCTAGCGACTAGAGGGCTCGTCACACTCAGACAGGAAGAGGATTTGGGAGAGATCCTAATTGTCCCAACAAACGGATGAAACCGAAGTCGCCGACGCGCAGGAGATCCGCGCGGAGACATCCGCGAAGACGAGCAAGATGGAGCGAGATCTCATCGAGGCAGCGCTGTACGTCTCAGGGAGGCCGCTTGAACTCAAGACGCTTGGATCGATAATAGGGACACGATCAAGGAAGAAGACGAGAACCGTCGCCAAGACGCTTGCGGAGGAGTACTCATCTAAGAGCGGAGCGCTAGAGATATTGGAGCTGGTCGATGAGAGATTTGTAATGCAGCTCAAACCTCAACTCGTTCCGAAGGTCAAAAGGCTTGCAATAAGGCCGCTCTTGACACCGGGTCCCTTGAAGACGCTGTCATACGTCGCTGTCCGTCAGCCGGTGGCTCAATCGCAAGTCATCGCCGTTCGAGGTCCACAAGCTTACTCACACATCCAAACCCTTGAGGAGATAGGCCTCATATCGGCTGAAAAACTCGGAAGGACAAAAATCATCAGGACAACCGACGTGTTCGCGGACTACTTCAATCTCAGCAGAGACCCCAAGCTGCTGAAGCGTCAAATACTATCCATGTTCGAACCACAACTTCAGAAAGAACAGGTATAGAGGAATCCTGCAGAATAATCCTCGAAGGTCGTTCAACAGATTTCGGGACGGCACGAACTATCCTTCTTCCTTCGGCGGATCCTCGATACCTTTCTCTGAGATCATGAAGATCGTCTCACTCTCTGGGAGGTATGGGCTGTCAATGATCCTAGCTATCCTTATGTTGCCCTTACCCTTCCGTATGAAGACCCTGTGAGTCGCTGTATGCGCGATTATATGTCCTCCCGCTGGCCTTTCGGCTGGGCCGAAGAAGACATCCGGCGCAGCTATAACTTGGTTCGTCACCACCACCGCCAGATTGTAGGCCTCCGCCAGACGCAAAAGTGTGTGCAGGTGGTAGTTGAGCTTCTGCTGCCTAGTCGCGAGAGTCTCCCTGCCGATGAACTCGCTTCTGAAGTGCGAGATTATCGAGTCAATGACTAGGAGCTTTATGTTCTCTGTCGGCACTATCTTGAAGGCTTCCTCGACTATGAGGGTCTGATGATCCGAGGAGTACGAACGAGCATAGACTATCCTCTTAAGCGTCTCAACTTCATCCATCCCCAAGGCCTTCGCGATCTGGTCGATCCTCTCAGGGCGAAACGTGCCCTCCGCATCGATGTACAGCGCCTTCCCGTTGAGACCTCCCTCGTCCTCTGGCAGCTGAACCAAGGCCGAGAGTTTATGGCATATCTGTGTCTTGCCAGCTCCATACTCGCCTATGAGCTCAGTGATCGCCTGAGTCTCGATCCCACCTCCAAGCAACTCGTCAAGGTTCTCACTGCCCGTTGTGAGCTTGGTAACGGTCATCCGCTTCGCGAGCACCTCATCCGCTCTCATGAACGAGATCTTCAAGATGCTCCTAGCGCCCTCAGCCACCTGGGCTGCCTTGTCGGTTGAGAGCCCGGTCGCCTCTGAGAGAGACCTCGCGGATGATACAGCTACACTCTCAACTGTGATGTATCCTGCCTCTCGAAGCTTGGAGGCTGTGGCAGGGCCGACTCCAGGTATGTCTTCCAGCTTGAGGAGCTTGGTTTTCTCGTCCTCTGCCAACAGAGATCACGTGATCAATATGGTCTCGACTCAGTAGAAAAAGGTAGAGCATCAATTTGCGGGACACTTTGATAGAGAGTCGACTGCGACTCTCCGAAGACACGCTTATGGATAGCCGCGAGAGAGTAGAAGGGGCTCAAGATATTGAATGCACTCCGGGCTAGCAGCTCGAGGTACTTCTTCCTGTCATAGGTGGTATCCTCTTGAAGGAGCTGTGCAGCTCTGACTCTCCTAGTGGGATCCCGGTTTTCAGCATCGGTTATCAGAAAATGAACGGTCTGTCCCGGCGATATTACGACGCCCGCTCGCACTAGTTGCTTTGCAGCAACCGCTTGATAGGTTCGGTTCAAATAGTCATGAGGCGACTTTGAGAGCCGCTTTGCAATTATCAGGTCGGTTTCCCGTACATCACCGCTGAGTATTTTATCCGCGTATCTGCTGAGGACCTCGAGAGCACGTGGGAGGTTCTCTCTGAAGGCTGCTACATCCTCGGCGGCAGCTAGTGGCTCTATCATCCTCTCTTGGGCCTCACGAATGATGTTGCAGGTGTCTCCTCGCCGTAGGTCTATCCCTCGCGCCTTGACCCGTCCATCTCGGAAAACTCCGTAATACCGGTTGAGAACCGGCGCGTTAGGATGAACCTTTGATGGGAGGAACACGATCCATCGATAGACGCCTTCGAAGCTTATCGGCAGCTCCGTCTGAGATCGAATCTCTCTGCACAGTGCCAGATAGTCTTCAGCTGAGGCTGCATCCTTCATCAACCACATCGAGTCGACTATGCCATGCAGTACGCTGAATCCGTTCGACCTCGCGATTTCAGCGGCCTTCATCAACGCCTCTCTTGCGAAGGCACATACAGCGATATGCGCGTCGATCTTCCCGAATCTGGCATTTCTATATCCGAGGTATCCGAAGCAGGTGACCAGAACCCACTTTAATGCGCCTTGTCTCCGATCGTAACGCTCCCTCCATTCAGGATCCGCCTCACCCATCATGCGTTTGTAGCTGCTACGCTTCGTCAGGATCAGCCTGAGTACGCTAGGCACTATCCCCAAACGCCTTTGACATATGTTGTAGTTCAGCTCGGGAACTCTATTGGGCGAGTCGGGGCAACATTGGCACGAGATGGTCTCTGTGGAGATGTTCTTCTGCATCATGAGAGTGGGATACAGGCTGGAAAAATCGAGTTCACCTGTATTCTCATGGATCCCAACCACTGGCTCGAAGACAAAACCTCCTCGGTCAGCCAACATAAGATCGCTGGCAGTCTTCAGGGACTCCGGCTCACCCTTCCTCCATGGGATAAGAAATCCACTCTTGGTAGCGTAGTAGAGCTGTAACGACATCATTATGGTGCCTATGGTGGCTCTGGTCGCTCGATGTAGGGGAATCCGGCAAGTCCTCGAGACCTCTATCAACCCATCCATCTTGCAGGCAGGGTACATGAAGGAGTTTCCGATGTCGATGTGAACTCTCCCGTAGAGCCTTCTCCAAGGTGCTCGATAGTAGACTCTGCCGTATGAGAAGTAACTCGACCCAACCTTCTGATCGGCTTTGAGGCTGAGAGCTTCCCGTCCGAGGATTAGTCTGTCAGCCACCTCGTTTACGATGGCTCTCCTCCAGAGGTACGGCATTAGAAATGAGTCGCCATCCTCGGTCAGAAGGATGTCCGGGTCATCTCGACGGATCGAGTTGGCGAGTTCGATGAGCTTATCGGACTCGCTCCCTTTATCGACGACCTCCGTTTCGCCATCCTTTTGCAGGATCACGGTCTGTAAGGGGTCATCGAATCTCGCGATAGGTCCCGATCTTTTGATCTCGACTCTCAGAAAGCTCGTTCTGAGGGGTGGTATAGCATAATCTTCGCTTTCCACGGAGTCCTGCAACTGGTACGAAAGCTCGCTGTTTCGTGAACGGACACGCAGAAACGCGAATGGGAAAATATCGTTCCTGAAGAGGTAGCTCTGCTCTATCGGCACATCTACGTTGTTGAGGCGATACCTTCGGTAGCCAAGCCTAGCTACCCTCGAGATGAGCTTACGGATACTTCTGTGACCGCATTCTATCTCCAAGACCTTTGATCTGTCCTTGTCGGCCAAGTTAACGTACTTCTCGGTGAAACGGCACGTCTTCGCGAGCTGCCGAATGTCTATCCTCTTAACGAGATTCTGTAGATCCTGTTCTCCTCCCGAAATGTAGATCGACGGGTGATATCTGTCAACAAATTTCACTCTCTTCCCGTCTTCGCTGATGATCCATATACTCATCTCATCGCTTTTCGAGGGGTATAGATCGAAGAGCCATCCGGAGACCGTTTGATCTCCGTTCCACGCTTCTTCCATTACAGATGCCCTTCAAACGATCGATGTCTAGTCGTGCTGTATTGGGCCAACTCTTCGCGACCAGAGAAGTTCGCCCATACTCCTTCTGCTGGTGGGATGGATTGAGAGAGTGTCAAAGTAGCCGCGATCTATGCGAGGATGCCTCTCAATCGTAATGCGCATAGTATCTCCTTTGTCTTCAAGCCTCAGCAAGATCGATGCTCTCGAAAGGAGGTATTGCGATAATATGTGCCCCCTCTTCGAGTTTGGAAAGGGTGTCGCGGTTGCCAGAAGAACGATCTGCTTCTCCGAGGCCAAGCGGGAAAGATGGCGGGTGAGACCGTTGAAAGCCTCGCCAGCCTCCCTGTAGGAGACATCGGAATCCAAGTAAAGCCTCATCACATCAGAGACCACGACAACCCTCGATCGCCAACGCTCTACAGCCTCCTCAAGCCTCTCAAAGAGTAGCGATTCCAGCTGATGAGCCGTAAAAGCCCGCGAGATCAAGAGCCTTCTCAAAACAGACCTTGGGTCGATCTTCAAGGCTGTCGCAACTGAAGTGACCGTATACGGGTTGAAGGAGTTTCCTCCATCGGCATAGATCACGGCAGAGTCCAACCCGCCTTCTTCCAAGGGTAGCTGGGCTCTTACAGACAAGATCAATGAGAGCTGAACGGCGTGATGGGAGCCGTAGAAAACCGCGAAGTCCCCACAGGCAAAGTCGCCTAAAATACAGTCTACATCACGTAGGCCCCAAGTGAGAGCGGATCGTCGACGCGCCTTCCCCGGAGGTTTAAGCGAGCGTGGCGGCTCATCCTTCAACAGAGTAGATCGGCTTAGATATCTTTCAAGAGGCTCTCTAAGCATCCTACTCGCAGGGATGAAGTACTCTTCAAACCGAACCTGATCGCTTAGGCCGCTCAAACGTGATGTCCCAGTCATGGAGAGGCTTATCGCATATTATAGGCGAGACCGATTCCCGCATCTGTTAGATAGAGAAAACATGACAACAAGTCGGACTTGAACTCACAATAGAGAGAGAAAGCTGAAAGAACCATCCTCAAATTAGCTAGCACAAAGTGCAACAATCTCCCAAGCCGATCTCGAAATACTTATTAGACGTAGCTTGGGTCTTTCACTGAAAGACGCCTACTGGACTGATACTATTGCCAACCGCCTACGATGTGCCCGCCGACAGGCTGATCGGGAAACTTGCGCGATATCTCAAAGAAAACACCAACATCACTCCACCACCGTGGTCAGTCTTCACCAAAACCGGCGCACACGCGGAAAGGACACCCGAGAATCCCGACTGGTGGTACGTTCGATCCGCCTCACTCCTGAGGAAAATCTACGTTTCAGGGCCGATGGGCATCGAGAAACTACGTCCTGATTATGGCGGCCGACGAAGATGGGGAATCTCACCGGCCCACGTTAGAAAGGGCGGGGGATCCGCTGTCAGGAAGGCGCTCCAACAGCTGGAGCAGATCGGCTATGTCTCACGCCAAGACAAGAAGGGTCGCGTTCTGACCAAGGAAGGCAGAGGTCTGCTCGACAAGATCGCTGGAGAGATTAAGAAGGATCTTGAGAGAGAAGTTCCAGCCTTGAAGAAGTACTAGAGGTCTGCACGCGATGGCGAGTGAGGAGGAGCTCGAGGAACTTAGACGGAGAAGAATGTTCGAGCTCCAGAAGCGTCTCGCAGAGGAGCAGAACGCCGCAGAGGCAAAGCAGCAACTGGAACTTAGAAAACAGTCGCTGCTCAGGCAGATACTCACCTCCGAAGCTAGACAGCGCCTGACCAATCTTAAGATGGTCAAGCCGGAATTCGCCGAGCAACTGGAGCTCCAGCTGATCCAGGTAGCCCAGGCTGGGAGGATGAAACTGCCGGTGACTGATGATCAGTTGAAGCAGATGTTACTGAGGCTGCAATCCCAGAGGCGCGACATCACGATTCGGCGCATCTAGGATTGGATCATCGGCTGGAAGGCCTCCCGAGAACCATTTAACGCAACGTATTTATGCCGTCGGCCAGCAACTGACCTGAACACCTCTGGAAAGGGAGCGCATCTTGGCCAGAAACAAACCCGCCGCGAAGAAGAGACGGCTTGGAAAGGCTACGAAGCGCAGTAGAGCTGTGCCGACGTGGGTTGTCGCACGAACTAGGGGTCGGGTCAGAACCAGCCCGCAGAGAAGACACTGGCGCAGAGGGAAACTGAAGGCCTAGAGGAGGGTAGGCGATGTCGACGAAGGAAGACACCGAGGCGGAGCCGGAAGAAAAGGCCACGAAAGCTGCTGAGCCGGAGAAACCCGAGGCTGAAGAGGCAGCGGCCAAGGAAGAGGCAGAAGAAGCTGAGGAGAAGGAAGAGATCGTCGAGGAACGTATCTATACGATACCTCTGAGAGAGGTCTACGATGCTCCTCCATACACGAGAGCCCCCAAGGCCGCGAGGCTGGTCAGAGCGTTCATCATGCGTCACATGAAGCCAGAAGAAGTCTTCATCGGCGACGACGTTAATGAGAAGGTGTGGAGTCGCGGTATCAGAAATCCGCCTAGGCGGGTCAGAGTCAAGGCAAGCAAGAACAAGGACGGCGTGGTAAAAGTTAGCCTAATCACGGAAGCCTAAGTCTTGGCTATTTTTCTTATGGATCTGATGGGAAGTCCGAATATCGGGATCTACTCGGTTGCAACTGAGAGTTACGCGATCTTGCCATCAGGAATACCTCGAAGAAAAGTCGAGAAAGTCCAAGTCAACTTGGATGTGCGGGTCACCCAGACCTTGATTGGTGGCACAAGGTTGCTGGGGGCTTTGGTGGCAGCGAACTCCAACGGTATCGTTCTCCCGCATTTCGCCGAAGAAGGCGAAATAGAAGCTATCCGAGCAGCAACCGGCGCGGCCTCAACGATAGTTGAGGGAAAGAAGACGGCCTTCGGAAACCTTATTCTCGCCAACGACAAAGGAGCTCTGGTCGATCCGCGCCTCTCAAGAGCCTCCACAAAGAAGATAAGCGACGCATTGGGCGTGGAAGTGTGCCCTGCAACGATTGCAAATCTCCCCTATGTTGGTTCCTTTGGAAGGGCCACCAACAGAGGAGCTGTAGTCCATCCCATGGCATCCGAGGAGGAACTCAGACAGGCAAGAGACGTGCTGAAGGTGAATGTCGAGTGGGGAACAGTTAATCAAGGAGTTCCCTTCGTAGGCTCGGGGCTGTTGGCGAATAGCAAAGGAGCGGCTCTGGGGTCGATGACGACTGGGCCAGAGATGGTCGTGATCGGCCAAGCTTTGGATATTGTAGCGGAGACGGGATGAGTTGGTCAGAGCCAGTCCGTATCGTATAGAAGGAGAAATCAGAAGTAGGGGTGAGATAACCCCATTCTCACGTGAGGTCATGGCTGTCAAGCCCGAAGATGCTCTTGAGCTAGTCTACTCCGAGGTGGGAAGCAAACATCGCGCGAAGCGAAGAGAGATCTTCATAGTATCGATGAGAGAGCTAAAGCCGGAGGAGATCTCCGACTCATTCGTTGCAAAACTGCGGGAGCTGGAGGTTTCGAGGCGTTGAGTTCAGAAGAGGAGCTGCGGCGCGCCATCCTTGAAGTAAGGCTTCTTGAGGGAACGGCCGAAAGCTTGCAGACGAGGCTAAGCCTCTTGGAAGCTGCTCGGACAGAGTTTCAGATGTCCGAGGCTGCTCTGACAGGCCTCTCAGAGCACAGAGAGGAGCCGGTGTTGGTACCAATAGGCGGAGGGTCATACATCAAAGCCCGCCTCGAGGACCGCGAGAAAGTAATTGTTGGCGTTGGAGCGGGAGTGGCGCTCGAGAAGAGCTTTGACGAAGCGAAGCAAATAGCTGGATCCCAGCTCGGGGAGCTGGAGAAAGCTCGTGGGACGCTTCAACAACAGCTTGCGCAGGTGCTGAACGGTCTCGAAGCAGCTAGAGGCAAGATCAGGGAGCTCTCCCAGCGCGAGAAGTGAGCGTCGATAACTTGTTCGAGCGCCTGAAGCAGGGCATTGACGCCTTTGTCTCCAAAGTTCGAATGACGGAGCTTGACGCTGATAGACTTGACTCTCTACTCAACGATCTGCGCATCAGCATGTTGGAGAACGATGTTGCGCTTGAGGTGGCAGACAGAATCTGTGAAGATGTAAAGAAAGGCCTGGAAGGCGTCAAAGTGCGAAGGTTCAACGATCCCAGCGCGCTGGTGAGAGACATGCTCCGCCAGTCAATCCTATCGATCCTCACCCCTCCCGGCGACAAGATCGATCTACTGGAATACGCAAGAAGGAAAAGAGCGATGAAGAGGCCACTAGTCCTACTCTTCGCAGGAATAAACGGTACCGGCAAGACAACCACCATCGCCAAAGTCGCAAAGCTTCTCCAGAAAAACGGTTTCTCTGTCGTCTTGGCCTGCAGCGACACCTATAGGACGGGCTCCATAGAGCAGCTTGAAGAACACGCGAAACGCCTCGGGGTCAGAATGGTCAAGCACGCCTACGGCTCAGATGCCGCGGCAGTGGCATATGACGCCATCAAGCATGCCGAATCGAGAGGAATTGACGCGGTGCTCATCGACACGGCAGGGCGAATGCAGACGGACAGGAATCTCATGGACGAGATGAGGAAGATCGCTAAGGTCGCTTCCCCCGATCTAGCCCTATTTGTGGGAGATGCCCTCGCCGGAAATGATGCAACTCAGCAAGCTCAGGAATTCGCTAAGTTCATCGATGTCAGCGGAACCATCTTGACGAAGATGGACGCCGACGCGAAGGGTGGGGCGGCGATCTCGATAGCATATGTCACAGGGAAGCCGATACTCTACGTGGGTGTTGGGCAGCGCTACGAAGACTTGGAGCCCTTCGACCCATCAGAGATAGTAGAGAGGATCTTCGGTCATTCGTGAGCCATGCAGATGCCAAGCTCGAAAGGTTAAAAACGGGCTGCTAACATCTCTGAGCAGATTGCACCCGACAGGGAGCACATTCCTTTGGGAATAAGGTCATTCGCATCATCCAGCCTGCGTCTACTGCGCCTTGCCAGCAAGCCGTCCACGAGCGAGTATTGGCTGTCGATCAAGATCAGCTTCGCGGGAGTCTCCATCGTCGGAGTGATAGGATTCATAATCAAGATAATTGCGACCTACCTTGTCCCGTCGTCATAGGAGGGGATCGCTTGGGCGAGGAGAAGCCTCGAACATTGCTGTACGCGGTCAGGACAACAGCTGGCCAAGAGAGGAACGTAGCCGACCTGATCGTGACGAAGGCCAGAAGCTCAAAAGTAGATCTGAAAGCGGTAGTCGCGCCAGAGACGCTCAGAGGATACGTATTCGTCGAGGCTACGAGTCCGCATCTGGTGGAGGAAGCCATATCCGGAGTGAAGCACGTTCGTTCAAGAGTTCCTGGACTCGTCGACTTTTCTGACGTAGAGAAGTACCTAGTGTCTAAGTCCGTGATCGACGAGATCAACACGGATGATCTCGTTGAGATTATAGGAGGCCCGTTCAAGGGAATGCGGGCGAGGATAACTAGGGTTGACAAGATGAAGAAGGAAGTCACACTCGAGTTGCTAGAGGCAACCTTCACCCTCCCAATCACGGTCCACGTGGACTATGTCAAGATCACAGAAAAGGCCCGCAGGGAAGAGACTGAGGGATCATGATGGCAGAGACGAAGAAGATCGAAGCACTGGTGAGTGGTGGCCAAGCGACGGCTGGTCCTCCGCTTGGGCCAGCTCTAGGTCCGCTGGGCGTAAACGTTATGGCCATTGTGAGAAGGATAAACGAGCTGACCAAAGACTACTCGGGCATGAAGGTTCCGGTGAAGATCAGCGTAAACACTGAGACTAAGGAGTTCGAAGTTGTCGTCGGCACCCCGACCACGTCGGCACTTATAGTGAAGGAGATTGGTATCGAGAAGGGGTCGGGCAGCCCCAAGGCACAGAAGGTGGGGAACCTGACGATCGAGCAGGTCGCAAAGATAGCTCGTCTGAAGTCACAGTCCTCGCTGGCTTCTTCACGGAGGGCTGCGGCCAAGGAGATCGTTGGGTCATGCGTGAGTATTGGAGTGACGGTTGAAGGAAAGGAGCCCAAAGAGATTCTGAGAGAGATAGACGAAGGAAGATATGACGACAGGCTGAAGGAGTAGAGCATCCGCCAAGAATAGCTCTAGTGCCGAATAAGAGATTCTTTGGACAGACGTTGCTGGGACCACTCAAACGCGCGCGTCCAAACCCAAATGTTAGTCTTGCTGGAAAACGAGTGTTAGGAGAAGAAAATGCACATCTACAAAAGGAGGATTGAAGATGAAAGGCATGGTTGTTTATGACACCTCCTATGGAAACACTAAGAAAATCGCAGAAACCATCACAGAGACGCTAAAAGAGTCTGGAATAGAAGTTGACCTCTTCGACGTGAAGGACGTAAAGAAGCTAAGCGCAAAGGACTATCATTTCTTGGTTCTCGGTTCTCCAACCAAATTTGGCACAATGAGCTTTGCAATCAGATTCTTTTTGGGCAGGGTAAAGAGCGAGGAATGGATGAACAAGTTTTTCGCAGCCTTCGACACTGAAAACCCTGAGAACATGGAGAAGAAAGAATATAGCGCAGCCGAAAAAATTGCTGAAAAACTAAGAGATAAGAAGATGAACCAACTGTTGCCAGTTTTGAAAGCCGCTGTGTTAGGGCAAAAGGGACCGCTTCGAGAGGGTGAAATCGAGCGGACAAAAGACTATGCAAGGAAACTCGCCACCAAATTGAAGGAAGCGCGCGCTAGCGAATAGAATAAAAGCGATGAATACGGGCAACTAGTCGGTTACTGTGATGCGAACATGTCGGGCATTTGCCCACCCGATGTGATCGCTGGCACTCGTGGAGACACACCAATGAAACGCATGACAAGAATTCTCAATTTCGCCGTTATCCAGATGAGCATGGCTGTCGAGAACAAGACAAAGAACATCGCCAAGGCGGAAAATCTGGTCGATTGCGCCGTGAATGATTACGGAGCGGACGTGATCGGTCTCCCAGAGTTCTTCAACACTGAATACTTTCCCCAGAGGCAGGATCAAAAGTACTTCGATTATGCCGAGACGATTCCGGGACCCACGATAGATAGGATCTCTCGGAAAGCGCGAGAGCATGGGGTACACATTTTCGCTCCGATCTATGAACTGGCCAGAGGGGGAGTGTACTACGATACCTCGGTTCTGATAGATCAAAAAGGAAAGATCGCTGGTATGTACAGGAAGGTTACTGCCCCCATGCTTTCTTGGCCCGAGGCGGGCGAGATATCGTATGAGGGCTACTACTTCAGGACCGGGAGCGATTTTCCCATTTTCTCGGTGAAGCACGGAAAGATAGGCCAGTTGATCTGTTATGACAGGCACTATCCCGAACACTGGAGAGTTCTGGCGTTGAAAGGGGCAGAGTTGATCTTCCTTCCGCTCGCGTCATGCAGCTTAAAAGCCAACAAACGAAACCCTTTTTGGCGATTCTATCCGATCGAAACTCAAGCGTTCGCTTTCTGCAACCAGTGTTTCGTGGCGTCTGTGAACCGTGTCGGTGTGGAAGGGGAGATGAAGTTCTATGGAGGCAGCCACATTGTAGGGCCCGATGGGAAATTCTTGGCGGGGCCTGCCAGTGACACAAAGGAAACGATTCTGTGTGCAGAGATTGACCTAGAGAAAGTCACTGAGATAAGACGTAAGCTTCCCTTCTTCACCGGCCGTAGACCAGAGCTATACGGAACTATTTGTGAGAGTCGCGAGTCGACAGATGCGACTAGGTGGACTTGATGCTGCACGTGCCCTGCATCGCTTGATGATGAGCACAAGAGTCCGAAAGGGGCCTGTCTGTGAAAACAGGCAGTTGACTGCATTGGTGAAGGGTCTATTTCAGACCGAGAAGGCGGACAAGCCTTTCCTCGTGTCTGCGACGTTGATTTTTGTTTTTGCATTGCTCATTGTAGCTTGGGATTTTGTGTATCTTCAAGGAATGGTTTACCGTTTGAACGTTGTTGCGGCCGCTGGACTGGTTCTGTTTGTGACAGGAGTAATGATTCGTGCAGTTGGGAAGAGGACTCTTGGAAGGTATTATTCATATGGCTTGAAGATCGCATCTGATCATAAGCTCGTAATGCACGGCATTTACAGACATGTCAGACATCCGATTACTCTTGCGGCCGTCATCTATGACGCCGGTATCCCACTGATATTTTCGAGTCTGTACGGTTTTTTGTTGATGTTGTGTCATATTCCTCTTTTCTTGTATCGGATCCGAGTTGAGGAGAAGATGCTCGTCGAAAGATTCGGAGACGAATATCGTGAATATGTGAGGAGAACCAAGAGACTAGTTCCTTTCATGTACTAACAGCACGCTTTGTCTATCATCCGCAAACGATCGCTTGCTTTCCCACAAGAAGAGGGCGACCGACAACGTCACTGCCACGGCTAACAGTGCCAAGACTGCAGAAGGAAACTCTGGCGCAATTCCTGTCCAATTCTGCGAACTGTTTCCATGAAGATTGCGGTGGGCCAAGACCGTGACTGAAGGAGTGCCCACTGTTGGTTCGATGTTCAACCTTACGTTGAATGTTCTGGTCGTGGGATCCAAAGCGCAAGGTGGGGTGTGGGATTTGGGCAAGACTCTTCTACAAGAGAAAATGATGAGCCAAGACGCAAAAGGACGGTATCAAACCTTAAATAAGCCACGCCAGAAGTGCCTTCAGCCACACGCCTGAGGCCATAACCTTTGCCCCTCGACATGAAGGCGATCGCCAAAGCGGTCGAAGAGGCCAAAAAAGCCTCGAAAGAGACCAAGTTCACCCAATCGCTAGACCTGATCGTCACGCTAAAGGACATAGATCCGAAGAAGCCTGAGAACCGTTTCGTGGAAAGCGTAGAGCTGCCCAACCAGGCAAACAAGACCGTGAGAGTATGTGTGATAGCAAGTGGGGACCTAGCTCTCAGAGCAAGAAACGCAAAGGCAGACCTCGTGGTCGACCGTGACGAGTTGGAGAAACTCGGCAGAGACAAGAAGGCCGCAAAGAAGATAGCCTCATCTTATGACTTCTTCATCGCGGAGGCACCGCTAATGCCCCTAGTGGGCAAGACAGTGGGGGGCCAGCTAGGGCCCCGAGGCAAGATGCCCACACCTGTGCCTCCGAACGCGCCAATCGATTCGGTGATAGGCAGACACCGCCGACTTGCCCGCATAAGGCTCCGCGATCAGCTCTCAGTCCAGTGTCGTGTAGGGACGGTGGACATGAGTTCTGAGAAGATAGCGGAGAACGTGCAGGCAGTTATTTCTCGTCTTGAGGGACGCCTTGAGAAGGGCGTGAGGAACTTCAGGAGGGTGGCCTTGAAGACGACGATGGGTGCCCCTTCGAAGGTTGAACTCGTCTGAGGTGGACGACTTTGAGCAGCAAGGAAGTTCCTGACTGGAAGCTTCAAGAGGTCCGAAGCCTGACGGACCTGATTCAGTCGGGTAGAGTGCTCGGCTGTGCATCTCTCCAGAAGGTCAGAACTGCTCAGCTGCAAGAGCTGCGAAGGAGATTCAAGAAGGACGTGAAGTTTCGCGTCTCGAAGAACAATCTCATGCGGCTCGCTATGCAGGCCTCGGAGCAGGCGAGACCCGGGATCAACAAGCTGGCCGATGCCCTTGAAGGACCCAACATCTTCCTCTCAACAGATCTAAACCCATTCAGGCTCTCGATACTTCTCGATAAGAGTAGAGTCAAGATCTTCGCAAAGGCTGGTGATGTCGCTCAAGGTGACATAGTGGTGCCAGCGGGTAACACCGGCCTCCCTCCAGGGCCGATCATCAGCGAGTTCTCCGAGATAGGTCTCGCCACAAAGATCGAAACAGGCAGCGTCTGGGTGGTCAAGGACACCACCGTCTGCCGTACGGGAGAGGCCATATCTGGAAAGTTGGCGAGTGTCCTTTCACGGCTTGGAATCAAGTCGATCGAGTCCGGTCTCACGCTGAATGCCGCGTATGATGAAGGCCTAGTGCTACTCGCTGATTCGTTGAAGATTGACCCATCAATGTACCGCAAGGAATTCGAAGAAGCTCAGCGGCTAGCACTGAATCTTGCGGCAAACTCATCATATCCAACTCTGGAAACGATTCGCTATATCCTGCTCAGAGGCAGAACTGAAGCCTTCGGCCTCTCAATCGTCTCAGGCTTTCCGACCAAGGACACAATCGGAGAGATGATCTCGCGGGCGTACCGAGAGATGTATGTCCTCGGAATGAAAGTGGCCGAGAAGAATAGAGACGCGGCTCCCCGACAGCTTTCAGCCGCCCCATCTAAGGAGGAGCAAAAGGTTGAAAAGGAGGCCGAGAAAGTAGAGGCGAAGCCTTCTGAGGAAGCTGCAGGCAAGCCTGAGGAGGCAGCAGCTGGCTTAAGCTCACTGTTCGGATAAGACGGAGGAGAACCATATGGAATACGTCTATGCGGCACTACTCCTTCACAAGGCTGGCAAGGAAATCAATGAGGGTAGCCTCAAGAGCGTTCTCTCAGCAGCTGGAGTCACGCCTGATGAGGCACGGGTCAAAGCTCTTGTGGCCGTGCTCTCGGAGGTCAACATTGACGAGGCGCTGAAAGCAGCGCCCGGCTTAGCTGTGGCGGCTCCACCAACCGCGCCATCTCAACCAGCCGAGAAGAAGGAAGAGAAGAAGAAAGAAGAAAGGAAGGAAGAGAAGGCACCGGAAGAAGCGCTGGAAGGTCTGGGTGCACTGTTCGGTTAACCGGGTCCAAACCTCTCCTGCATCTTTGCTCTGATCTTTTTTCTCCCTTGGCTGACGGATAGGTTATTATGCGTTCAAGCCCGAGTTCTATAGCTCATACGGGGCATCGGATTGAGGACATTCCCTGAGAGCGAATACCACGTCCCATTCTTTGATGAGAATCAATTCGTCAGGAAGAGATGCCCGTCATGCGGCGAGTACTTCTGGACGCAGAGAAGGGATCAAGTCCTCTGCGGAGAGAGCCCCTGCGTCGAGTACACCTTCATAGGCAGCCCCCCTACATCACGATCATTCACTCTGGACGGGATGAGAGAGCTCTTCCTGTCCTTCTTCGAGGAGAACGGACACAAGAGGGTCAGTCCATATCCGGTCGTCTCGCGCTGGAGAGACGACCTCTTCTTCACTGATGCGAGCATAGTCGACTTCCAGCCGTACGTAACGGATGGGTTGATCCCACCGCCAGCCAACCCGCTGGTTGTCAGCCAGCCCTGTATGCGTTTTGTCGACATCGATAATGTTGGCCCCACATTTGGTAGGCACCTAACCATCTTTGAGATGGGTGGAGCCCACGCCTTCAACTACCCGGACAAGAGCGTCTACTGGAAGGATCAGACGATAAGGTATCACCACGACTTTATGGTCTCGAGGCTCGGCGTCCGGTCGGAAGAGATCACGTACAAAGAGGACTTCTGGTCTGGGGGAGGAAATGCAGGGCCCGACGTGGAAGGAATTGTGCGGGGGCTCGAGGTCTCAACGCTGGTCTTCATGTACTTCAAGGTGCAGGACGACAGTTTGGCGGAGCTTCCGATCAAGACGGTCGACACGGGCTACGGAATAGAGAGGTACACGTGGCTCTCTCAAGGCTCGCCCAGCTGCTTCCACGCAATATATGGTCCGACTCTGGATCGCATAATTGAGATTGCGAGAGTCGACTTTGACAAGCCGCTGGTGCTTGAGTGTGCGAAGCGGTCGGGTGCGATGAAGCTCGACAAGGCTGGAGATCTGAAGAAAGCACGGAGGAAGATGGCAGCGGATCTGAACGTCGACGTTGAAGAATTGGACACAACGCTCACCGGAGTTGAGAGCGTCTTCGCTGTGGCGGACCATACGAAGAGCCTAGTCTTCATGCTCGCTGAGGGCGTCGTCCCCTCGAACGTCCGCGAAGGCTACCTGACGAGACTACTGCTGAGGAGAACCTACAGACTTCTCAGACTCCTAGGCATCGAGGACGAGTTGCCGAAGATTATCGATCTTCAGGTTTCACATTGGGGGAGGAATTTTCCAAGGATCTCCGTGATGAGGGAGAACATCCTGAGGGTACTCGAGGTCGAGAGAGAGAAGTATGAGAGAGCTTTGGTGCGTGGATCAGGCCTTGTAGGCAGGCTTGTCGAAGAGATCCGAAGACAGGGTGAGTCGGAGCTCTCCACGGAAAAGACCATCGAGCTCTATGACTCCCACGGACTTCCTCCCACCTTCGTCAAGGAACTGGCCGAAAAGGAAGGTGTGCGAGCCGATGTGCCCGACGACTTCTACGCCTTGGTCGCGAGAAGGCATCTCAAAGCAGCGCCTCCACAGGAGACGACGATTGAGAAGCAGTTGAAGGAGAAGGTCGCCGATCTCCCTGCGACAAGAATGCTCTACTACGATGATCCGTACGCGACAAGCCTCTCGGCAAGAGTCCAGCGAGTGCTGGATGGAAGATACGTCATTCTGGACCAGACACTCTTCTACCCTGAGGGCGGAGGCCAGCCCTCGGATCGCGGAGTACTCGCTTTGGGAGATCTGAAGATCGGAGTTGAGGATGTTCAGAAGGTTGGAAACGTTATCGTGCATCTGACGGACCGCGACTTTCCCAACGCTGCACGCGAAGTGAAAGGAGAAATTGACTGGAAGAGACGCGAGACTCTGATGAAGATGCATACGGCAACACACCTTGTCATCGGAGCCGCTAGGAGGGTCTTGGGCGACCATGCTTGGCAGAGTGGCTCACAGAAAGGGCTCGATGTGACTAGGGTGGACATTTCACACTTCGAGAGGATAACTCCGGATCAGGCCGATGAGATGGAGAGGCTGGCCAACGAGGTCGTCAGGAGGAATCTCAAGGTCGAGACGAAGTGGATGCCTAGAGAGAGCGCTGAGGCACAGTATGGTTTCAGGCTCTACCAAGGAGGAGTCGTTCCGGGAAGAGAGATCAGAGTCGTCAAAACCGGAGACTGGGAGGTCGAGGCCTGCGGAGGCACCCATGTGTCCGACACCGGAGAGATAGGTCTCATAAAGGTCATCAAGACCGACCGAATCCAAGACGGCGTCGAGAGGATAACGTACGCAGCTGGGCAACCGGCCATAGACTACGTACAGCGACGGGAAAGGATGGTCAGAAAGGTCTCTGAAACCTTGAGTTCCTCACCAGAGAAGTTGGAAGAAGCAGTCAGGCATGTCTCGTCCGAATTGAAGTCTCTGAGGAAGGAAGTCGGTCAGCTCAGCCAGAGCTTGGCGGAGATGGAGTCTCAGCTCCTTCTGAGAGATGCTGAAGACTTCCACGGAGTCAGATTCATAGGACGGGTTTCAAAGGGTAAAGACGTTGAGGCAGCCATAAAGTCGCTGCAGAGGCTGATCGAAGAGAACCCTCAGCTTTCCGTTGTGCTCCTGATAGTGGATCGGAAAGTCAACGTGATCTCGATGGCGGGAACCGCCGCGGTTGCGAGAGGAATTCACAGCGGCAGACTTGCAGAGGAAGTAGCCAAGATTCTGGGAGGAGGAGGTGGAGGGGACCCTCGCTTCGGTCAGGGCGGAGGCGTATCCGCAACGAAAGTGGATGAAGCCCTCAAACACGCAAGGAGCGTCGCGGAGGGGCAGGTAAGAGCTGATCGACGATGAATTTGGACTTCAGAGGAATCGAGGAGAAGTGGCGCGGACGCTGGGAGAGAAGCAGGGTCTTTGAACCTGACCCTGCTCCAGAGAAAGAGAAGAAGTTCGTCACATTCCCGTTTCCATACATGAGCGGGCCGCTTCACGTGGGTCACGCGTTCACCTTGTCCAGAATCGACTCGTACGCCCGCTACCTGAGGATGAGAGGCTACAACGTCCTGTTCCCTTGGGCATGGCACTGGACCGGAGAAACCGTCGCTGGGGCCTCCGAGAGAATCAGGATCGGAGACGAGAAGTTCATCAGAGCGCTGGTTGAGGTGGACGGTGTTCCACCCGAAGAGCTGCAGAAGTTCGTCGAGCCGGAATACATGGCTCGATACTACACGGACTACAATAGGGTAGCGGTGAAGAAGATCGGAGCATCGATAGACTGGAGAAGGGAGTTCCACACAACCTCTCTCCACCCGCAGTTCAGCAAGTTCGTTGAGTGGCAGTACGCCAGGCTCCGAGATGGAGGGTACGTCTCGAAGGGGACGCATCCAGTCGTCTGGTGCCCG
>Ga0209314_10000296_pt1 | contig 21652 bp, 17 predicted proteins | sample I19B2metaG_FD_184146 | JGI IMG/M metagenome (GOLD analysis project Ga0209314, IMG submission 184146) | Lake sediment bacterial and archeal communities from Gulf of Boni, Indonesia to study Microbial Dark Matter (Phase II) - ​I19B2 metaG... | ecosystem: Environmental > Aquatic > Freshwater >... | reverse complement strand
GGTTCTGATTCTCCTCGTATTCTTGTATTCTCGTTTTCACCGCTCCGTCACGCCGTCATTCTTTCGGGCGCAATCGCACGGAAGACGCAGACTTGCATGCAGAGACCGCATCCAACACACAGAGCTGGATCTATGGTCGCCTTGCCGACTTTGCAGTCCCAGACAATGGCGGGGCATCCGAATCTCGCAAGACAAACCCTGCACTCCTTGCCTTTGCATTTCTCAGAATGAACAACGTACGGTGGCGGTATTGTGCCGAATCTACGCGCCTCTCGCTTGGTGAGCTCGGCGCATCGTCCTCTCGAGATAACGACTGAGGGTCCCGGGTGTTTCAACGCGCGCTCGATGACGCGTAAAGTTTGCATGATGTCGAAAGAGTTGGTGGTTTCGATGAACTCCACGCCTAATGCCTTGACGATGTCTTCAATTTTGATCTTCTTCGTAGGTCTTCCTGTGGCGGTCACACCGATCCCTGGATGTGGCTGATGCCCGGTCATTGCGGTGGTTTCGTTGTCGCAGATTAGCACGCAGATGTGAGCGTTGTTGGTAACCGCGTCTATTAGCGGAGTTATGCCTGAATGAAAGAAAGTTGAATCTCCAATTGAAGCAACGATTTGCAGGTCCACGCCAGCGTATGCTAGGCCTGAAGCCTGAGCGATGCTTGCTCCCATGCAGAAGCTTGTGTCGACGTTTTCCAACGGGGGAAGGGCCGCTAGGCCTATGCATCCTATGTCTCCAATATTCGCAATCTGCCTCGGTTCGGTCTTCTTTGCGAGCAATTTGAGAGCGTAAAAAGTTCCGGCGTGAGGGCAACCTGCGCACAAGATCCATCCTCTCGGCGGAACTACTCGGCCAATCGCGGTTCGCGCTTCAGCCTCCTCTCTGTCTTGTTTGATTCGAAGGCTAGCAAGGCGGGCTAATGAGGAGGCAACGATCTCGTAGCTGAGTTCATTGGTCTCTGGTAGAGCTCCCGTACGTTTACCGTGAATGGTTGCGTGCTGTCCTTTGAGCTCGTAGGTAAGCATGCGAAGATGATCCTCCATGACGGGCTCGGTCTCTTCGACGACGAGCAGATCCCTCGTCCGCTTCAGAATCGTCCTCATCTTCTGCTCTGGTAGCGGATGTGAAGTCTCCACCTTCATCATGGCGACTTGGTTCCATAGGCCTAAGTTCCGCACAGCTTCGGCTGCATAGTTGTAGGCTGCCCCGGACGATACAACTCCCAGCTCTTGACCCGTTTTGATTAGGAGCCGATTTGCGGGTAGATTGCGCAGTAGCCTCCTCATCTCTTTCATTTGGGCATGTTGCCATTCATGCCGCGCCTGCGACACCACATCTGCTACGTAGTAGCGGCTTATGTCCTTCACATACTCGCCTTTCGCTGCTGGTCTTGTAATGGATCCGAGGGTGACAATGCCGCTGCTATGACTGACGTTCAAGGTCGTTCTGACGAGAACAGGGAGCTTCACTCGTTCAGAAACTTCGAAAGCTAGTAGAGTCATGCGGAGGGCTTCTTGTGGATTTGAGGGTTCGAACATTGGAACGTCTGCCATGCGCGCGAACAATCTGCTGTCCTGCTCGTTTTGGGAAACCCATCCTCCTGGATCATCACCAACAACTATCACCAAACCCCCATTGACGCCGCTCAAACCGAGCACCATCAGGATGTCAGATGCAACATTGAGTCCAACATGCTTCATCACGGTCATTGCCCGAACGCCGGCAATGGCTGCTGCGGAGGAGACCTCAAGCGCGACTTTTTCGTTCACAGCCCACTCTACGTGCATACCTTGAGCGTCGGCGACGAGTCCGAGCGTCTCTATGATCTCTGAGGAAGGCGTCCCAGGATAACCCGTTGCAATCCTGCAACCCGCCTCGATGGCTCCACGCGCTATCGCTTGATTCGTCATCAGAAGGGCTCCTTCACCGGGAACGGAGGACGTTAAGGTGGATTCAAGAGAGAATGAGGCCATTGAATTCGCGTGACTTAGACCCCAAGATTCGATATAAGCTCCAAGCGTGAATGCCTCGGATGATATGAACTCACGCCGCGACTAAGTCTTCAGACTCATCCGAGCGTCAACCACTACTGCGCCCTGTTCGTGGACTATCGTCGGGTTTAGATCCATCTCAGCAATCTCGGGATGATCGACAATTAGTCTTGATACCGCTAGAAGAATTTTGACGAGCCCGTACTCATCAACTGCACCACGACCTCGAAAACCTTTGAGAACTCTGTATCCCTGAATCTCTCTGATCATCTGCCTAGCGGTCCCTTCTTCCACGGGCGCCAGTCTGAAGGAGAAATCTTCGAATAGTTCGACGAGGATGCCTCCCAATCCGAACATCACTGCCGGACCGAACTGCGGATCTCTAGTGCCCCCGACGATGACCTCAACGCCTTCGGGTTGCATTCTTTCAATCAATACGCCTTGAATCTCTGCGTTCGGCCTAGCACGCTTTATGTTCCTTGTTATTCGCGCGAAAGCATCTCTAACTTGGCACGCGCTGTTCAGGCCTAGCACCACGCAGCCAACGTCTGTCTTGTGGAGAATATCGGGGGACACGATCTTCAGGACCACTGGAAACCCGACGGTTCTCGCAGCTTTGACGGCCTCGGTCGAACTCCTAACAACCTTGAAGCGTGGCGTTGGTATACCGTACGCATTGCAAATCCGCTTCGCCTCAGGCTCAAGAAGATTAGCCCTTTCCTGTTTTAGGACTGTCCGAAGAATCTGATTTACACGATCTTTCATCAGGTCTCGTGCCTTCAACGTGGCGAACCGGCATAATGGTGTGTCCTAATGAGAATTTGCACTTAAACATGTAACACAAATCAAAGCTTGGTGCGTCGAATTGTGAAAGAAATCGGTCGCTGAGCTTTCCACGGCTGCAGAACATAAGGAATCGTTAAATTTCGCCGACTCTGAGGATAACCGAGTATTCTCCTTGTCGGAAATCCAGAAGCTGCGACTTGATTCGATCACAGAACCAACAGTTCAGCTGAGACCCGTCAGTCAAGCAGTCGTACAGGACCTTGCCAAATCAATCTCAAGCTCCGGGCTTCTCCAACCTATAATGGTGAGGCCTGAGAAGGAAAAGTACCAACTCGTTTTCGGGCTTCACAGGGTTCTTGCCTGCCGATCCCTAGGTTGGCTTGAGATTCCGGCCGTTGTCAAAGAGATGAGCCCTGAACAGGTTCTCATTCTTCGAATAGTGGAAAACATCCAGCGCAACACAGCGATGAATATTCTCGAGGAAGGCAAGATCTACAAGAACTTGATGCAGTCTGGCTGGACGGTCTCGCAGATCTCTAAGGCCATAGGCAAGAGTGACAGCTACGTCCTCGATCGGGTTAGGGTCGTCGATCGATTGCGCCCCGACATAGCGACGGAAGCGGCGACAAGCTCCCATCTTACCACGTCGCATGCCATTCGAATTGCATACATCGAGGACCATGGTGAGCAACTTGAACTTGCAAACCTTGTGAAGTCAGAAAAGTTGAGCGTTCGCGAGTTGGAGCGCATTATCGCGCTTTACAAGTCTCGCGGAGGCCATAGATTGACTTTGGCAGAGCTAATCCGGCGTTTCAAGACCTTCAATCTGGAACGGTGGAGTGAAGGAATATTCCCAGGCCCTGACGGTCGTGTGGCGGTTCTTCGATCTGAGACGTTCAACATAATCGTCGACTCGTTAGGTGAACGGGCTCACTCAGTCGGGACAGCCTGCGGAAGGAACACGTTGAGAAAGATCTCTCTCGCAAGCAGAAAGGACGGATCGAGCCGGCCGCGGTTGCTAAGCCTCGAGAAAAGAGTTCGCGAATTCAACGTACGTTCCGGGTGGGGATTCTTGACGCTCTTTGGAGGAGCGGTCGAATTGCGGAATCCTGTTCTGAGAAATCTGGAATTCCTGAGAGGATATTTCGAGGGACTTCTGTCGCTCAATTTTCATGTGGTTGCGAGTAGCGAATCAAGAATCCTCTTTCGCGTTGTGAGGCGGCGAGTCTACAGCGAGGACGATGAGACCTACTCTATATACTCTACCTAACTGGCGTTGGTCACACGTGCGACCACCCTGAAACCAGTCCTTTCGCGTCAGGGATTCCCGATAATCCTTCCTTCGCGCCGGTACATTTCCCAGAGGAGTTGAGCTGGGTGCAGGACAGGAAGAGAGGTCCCATGCTCTATCTGCATTCGGCATACGCTGCTCTCTGTTATTACGAGATCCACGTTCATGGCCCTCAGCCTCTCGAACAGCGTCTCGCCAATGGCCATTGACACATCATAACCTTCAGCCCTCTCTTTGAATCCGAACGTCCCGGCGATCCCGCAGCAAGTCGTGTATCGAACAGGTCGAATGTTGACTCCTGCCAACTGCAGAACCTGAAGTGCCGGAGACTCACCGTAGACGCTTCGCGTGTGACAGGGAGCATGATACGCGACCGGATTTACGTTCTGCCGCAGGAAGCTTCCAGCGAATTTTCCTTCCTCGCGAAGCGCTAACAGATATTCGAAGAGATCATGCGAGTTGGCGCTCACAAGCTCCGCCTCAGTGGAGCCGAGCAGGCGAGGGTAAAGTTCCTTCAGACAATAGGTCGCTGTCGGTTCTGACGAAACTATCTGACATCCATTTCGGACAGTCTCGGCGAGATAACGAACGTTGAATTCTCCCGCTTTTGCGGTCCTGTTGATATCACCGTACAGAAATGCCGGCATCCCGCTACCGACCTGCTTGGGCAAAGTTACTCTGCAATCGTTTGCTTCCAGAATCTCGATTACGGCTCTTCCGATGCCTGGATCACACATGTCAGCGAAGGTGTCGACGAAGTAGGCCACGTCTCTTGAACCGAAGCTCGAATGCGATTTGAACCATTTTTTGAAGGTGTGACGAGTGAACTTTGGAAAAGGTCTCCTAGCATCTATTCCTAGAAGTCCCTGAAGAGGCCGCCGAAAGAGCCGCCGTCTCAAGAGACAATTCGAAATTGGAGATGTGGCGCTAGCGAAACCAACGAACCTTTCATAGTTGCACAACAGCCTGTTGATCGAGAGCTGGCCGTGAGTTTTCGCGTATTGCTCTTTGACTTTCGCGATGAGTAATGGGACGTTAATGTCTTCTGGGCATGCGCTTTGGCAAAGCCCACAGGAAATACATAGAGGCGCGAATTCGCCTGCTCGGTCAAGATTTGCTGTGTACCGGGTCCATGGAATTCCAACAGGCCCGGTGTAGATATGACCGAAAACATGGCCCCCAAAGAGACGAGAAGTGGGGCAGATATCGTTGCAGGCCCCGCATCGCAGACAGTAGAGCGCTTCTTTGAATGTTGAGTCATTTCGCATTTGGGAGCGGCCGTTGTCAAGGATGATGACGTGTTGCTCTTGTCGTAGGCCCGTCTGTGCAAGTTTGCATCCACCCTTGATTATGGTGACATAGCTCGTCAGTCGCCGCCCTGCCGCGCTCATAACAAGCGCCTGCACTAGCGTGAAAGCATCGGCCGTATTTGCGACTATTTTCTCGACGCCAAAGATGGCGATCGTGATGCGCGGAAGAGCGGTGACGAGGCGGCCATTGCCCTCGTTTGTCACGAGAACAATAGCCCCTGAATTAGCGATTGCGAAGTTGGCGCCTGTGATGCCTACGTCTGCTCTCAGAAACGATTCTCTCAGAGACTCCCTAGCGAACGCGGCGATCCTTCCGGGTTCTGGTGGAATCTCTCTGTCGTATTTCTGTGAAAAGAGATCCGCCACTTCTTCAACGGTCATGTGTATAGCGGGCGCGGTCATATGGGACGGACGCTGGTTGGCGAGCTGAATTATCCTCTCTCCGAGATCGGTCTCAACAACTTCGAATCCTTCGTGTTCGAGATGCTGTCTGAGCCCGATCTCCTCGCTGGTCATCGACTTCGATTTTACAATCAACTTTGCTTGGGCTTTGCGGGCTAGGTCGACTACATAGCGAACTGCTGTCGTGGCATCTGGGGCGATATGGACATTTACGCCAGCAGCTTTCGCGGCTTGAATGAATCTACGAAGGTTCTCGTCCAGATGTTCTATCGCTTCACGTTTTACTCGTCTGGCTTGTTGCAGCAGCTCAGCGCTTTGTGACCATTGAGCATATGTCTTCTGGCTAGCTTCCGTTCCGCCTTCTGTTCCTACGTACAGGGCCGCTCTGCGTCGCTTGTCATTCAAGCCCTGGCGAACTTGGTCGAGGAGTTTCTTGTGAGCTTCAAAGCCCGCGCGATCCAAGGCTAGTCGCTTCCCGCGGACTCTTGATCCAGAAGGAACACGTGCAGTTCCCTTGGTCCATGTACGCCCGAGATTACCACATCGCCAATATCGGTAGTTCTGCTGGTTCCAGAGATCAAAGAGATCGCAGTTCCCTCGCTAGACTCCAGCACTCGCGAGACGAAACGCTCCGCTTCTTGAAAGGAGGAGACCAGCTTTGAGAGTGGAAGGATAGCGACGTGAATCTGTGGCAGAGCCGTTACGAGTCTTTCAGACTCTTCTCTTGTTACGATGATGAGCGTGCCGGTCTCCGCAACGGCGAGGTCAACCCCCGATACGCCGACATCGACCGTCCTCAATGCCACGAAGAACTCGTCACGGGACATGCTTGACGGGGTAATCACCTCGAATTTTCTGTTCCCTGCTCCCTGAGGGAAGAGTCTGGATGCCAAGCGTTGATCGCCAACGGCCACCCGCCTAGCCGCCGAAGTCGACACTATTTTCGCAACGTGATCTCGAACGTTTGAGAGATCAGGAGCCGAAACGCATTGTCCTCCGACAGAACTCACTTCTCCAATAAACTTGGCAGTCTTTTCATCCTGTCTTTCGGTCGTCATCGATGACGTCATCCATGTGGCCCCTGGGAACTAAGGCGTCTTGCTGATTCAGCAGGTTATCAGCTTTCTCAGAGTAAGACCTCTCGCCAACGTTCTGGGCGTTGGTTCATTGACCTCTGAAGATCCCTCCCCGAAGAAATAAGTAGTAAGAACTGAGCAGTCCACTGATTTGAAAATCCAGATCTAGTGTTTCCCGAGGTATTGAATGCGAATGCGAGTCTTGGTTTTGGGTGGAGGGGGTTACATGGGCAAGGTTGCCGCGTACCTTTTGGCGAAGCACGGAAAGGCCGAGGTGCGTGTAACAAGCCGGTCGCAAGACAAGGCGAAGAGGGCTTCCGAGGAAGTGAACAAGCGAATCGGCAATGATGTTGTAAAGTACGAAGTTGTGGATGTCGAGAGCTCAGATGCCTTGAAACGATCCATGAAGAACGCTGATGTCGTCGTGAACTGTGTTGGACCGTACTATAGGTACGGGATCAACACGATCAGGGCAGCAATTGAGATCGGCGTCAAATACGCCGACATCTGCGACGAGTATGTCGCCGCCAAGGAAATCATCAAGCTCGACGGCGAAGCAAAGAAAGCGAGAACTACCGTTCTAACCTCGCTTGGCAGCAGTCCTGGTTTGTCAAACATTCAAGTGCAGTACAGCGCCAGAAGAATGGAATCTGTTAGTGATGTTCGAATCGCCTGGACTTCGAGCCAGACAGATCCGTTTGGCCCCTCCGTTATGAAGCATTGTCTCCATTGCTTTAGCAGCCCTCATCAGTATCTAGACTGCAAGCTCGTCCAGGTCCCACCGTTCTCTGGAAGACAGCTAGTTGAGTTCCCGTCTCCTGTTGGAGAAGTTGATGTCGTCTATTTCGACCACCCTGAAGTACTGACTATCCCGCTGTACGTGAAAGGAGTAAAGAACGTGACAGTGAGGGGAGGCATATTCCCAAGGGACATCCATGATCTCATCGAGAGCTGGGTCAAAACCGGCGCGAGCTTAATGGATACCTACGAAGTTGACGGAACGAAGGTAGCGGCGGTTGACTTTCTGACGACGGTTTGCATGAACATCATGCAAAGCAAGAAGGACATTCCTGCTGTGGCCGCTCAAAGAATCGAGGTCGTCGGCAAGGCTAATGGAGGTGACGTTACCCATGTTCACGCATCGGTGGGAACAATGGCAAGCGGGACTGTTATCCCGCTCTTCATAGCGACTATGATGCTGGGCGAAGACAAGATCAAGAACTATGGAGTTCTTCCACCTGATGCAATCGATCCGGATATGTTCTTCGACGAGTTTCAGAAACGGCGAGGCGCCCGGTACACGCAAGTGGGAAGCATATTTGACTTCAGGAAGGTAGTCAACTAAGGTGGAGATGTAATGTTGCGCGGAAGAGATTTTCTTACCCTAATGGACTACTCCCGCGTCGAGATCGAAACGATACTTGCTGCGGCTAGAGATCTGAAAGATAAATGGAAACAATGCCAACCTCACGAATACCTACGAAGTCGAACGGTCGCACTTCTGTTCGAGAAGCCTTCTACCAGGACGAGGACATCTTTCCAAGCGGCGATCGCGCATTTGGGTGCGCAAAGTTTCTACATGAGACCCGATGAGATGCAACTTTCGAGAGGAGAACCCGTAAAGGATACAGCACGAGTGATCGACAGATACTGCGACGCACTTGTAATTCGCACGTTCGGTCAGGACCGGGTAGAAGAGTTTGCGAAATACATGGAGAACCCAGTCATCAATGCCTTAACCGACCTAACTCACCCTTGCCAAGCGCTGGCAGACCTGCTCACGATCATTGAGTACAAGGGAAAGCTCGACGGAATCAAAATATGTTATGCGGGCGACATTTGGAATGTATGTCATAGCCTAGTAGTCGCCGCTGCCATTTTCGGACTGCAATTATGTGTTGCCCGCCCCACGGGTTATGAGCCCAATGAAAGGATCATGAAGTTTGCCATCGAAAAGGCCAAGACCACAGGTGCCGAAATCGTCATCACGGACGAACTCAAGCAAGCAGTGAAAGGAGCCGATGTTCTATATGCGAACACTTGGCACAGTATGGGAGGTCCCGAGAGGGAGAAGGAGAAACGCCTCAGGGACTTTGCTCCGTATCAGCTCAATTCCGATGTTGCTCAAGATGCCGCGTCAGACTACATCTTCATGCACTGTCTACCGGGCTACAGAGGCGAAGAGATGAGTGATGAGATAGTCGAAGGCCCCCACTCTGTGGTCTGGGACCAAGCCGAGAATAGAATGCACACAGAGAAGGCAGTATTGGCCCTCACAGTGGTCTAACGGACTCGTCATGGAGCGAGCAATGGACAACCAACCCAGACGCGAAACATTTACGCATACTAGAAACATTTGGGGCAGGGATTCATCGAAGCCGCTTTCGAATCGTGTGCGCTTGGCAATCCACTAGGATTGAAACTCCAAAGGTGAACGACGATTCCCCTCGCCGCAAGAACCGAGGAGCGAAGCGCTCTGGATTTCCTCTTCAAACCCGAATCGATTGCTGTAATTGGCGCCTCTCATGATCCTCAGAAGTTCAGTGGCTGGATAATTCCAGGATTGCTACAGGTTGGCTATGGTGGAAGAATCTATCCGATCAATCCCAAGCGCGCAGAGATCCTTGGTCTCAAGTGCTATGAGTCGGTAGCCAGTCTGCCCGAGATCCCCCAATTGGCACTGATCGCGATTCCCGCTGCTGGAGTGAAACAGGTTCTCGCTGACTGCATTAGAGCCGGCGTGAAGGCCTCCGTGATAATCACCGCAGAGATTCAGTATGAAACACCTGACCCAAAAAAAGAGCAGGCAGCGCTCGTAGAAGAAGCTCGTAAGAGTGGGATGAGGATCTGCGGTCCAAATTGCGAAGGCGTAATATACCTAGGTACTGGCACATGGGCCACTTTCCTAGCCCATCCATCACCGCTTCGCGGTGAAATTGCATTCGTTACTCAGAGCGGGGGCGTGGGAGAGTATGTACTTCACAAGCTGTGGGAGAGGCAGGTCGGCGTAAGTGGCTGGGTTTCTTCAGGCAACGAAATGGATCTCCAGGTAGCAGACTACATCGAGTACTTTGCTCATGACAGAGAGACAAAGGTCATTTCCGTGTTCCTTGAAGCCGCCAGAGACGGACCGAAATTCATCGCCGCAGCGCGTCTGGCATTTGAACAACGAAAACCCCTTGTCATCCTAAAGGTGGGGCGGTCCGAGCAGGGCAGAAAGACAGCTCTCACACACACTGGGGCGATTGCTGGGAGATACGGGGTATATATGGGGCTGTTCCGTCAACTCGGAATCGTTAGGGCGAGGACACTTCAAGAGCTTATTGATCTTCCGCTGGCACTGGCTTGGGAGCCTATTCCAGCTGGGAACAGCGTGGCGATTGTGGCAGACTCAGGTGGTATGGCAGCTGTTTTCGCGGACCAAGCCGCCCAAGAAGGCTTGTCCATCCCGAGTCTAAGAGATGACACGCGGGAAGGACTGGCGGAGTTGCTACCTTCGGAGGCGAAAGCTACCAATCCTCTCGACATCACAGCGCTCGTGGGACCAAGAGAGGTAGCCACCGTTCTAGAGTCAATAGGGCGAATTATTCTCAACGACGCGACATGTGACATGTTGATTTTGGGAATAAGCTACTGGCCACGGGGCGTATTTCTTGAGGTTGTTGAGGCTTTGGGAAAATTGCATAAGACCGCCGGAGACTTGACGAAGCCTGTCCTTCCTGTGTTTACTGCGGTAACTCCCAAGAGTCACTCTGACCTTCTCTCCAGAGCTGCAGAACTAAGGCTGCCAGTCTACCTGATGCCTGAAGCGGCTGTCGCCAGTGCACGTGCGCTAGCGGAATACTCGCACGCGCGGCGCGAGAGACTCGATCGCTAACTTCTTTCTCGCTCGGGCTTTTTTCTACTCGTGAAAAGTGTTTCCGTGCCGGCAGCTTGCACAATCCCCCAACGAGTTTTTAATATATTACGAAGCCCGCTACATTGCCACCGCTCTATGGAGGATTAATGAAAATTGGCTAAGGCAACAAGACCCGTGGTGAAGTTCATGGGCATCGGAGTGTTACTGCTCGGCATAGTCATGTTCGCAATTCCTTATGTCATGGACGCCGCGAACAGACTTGTCAGAGAGCCTGAATGGTGGGAGACTCACGAAGGAGTCGTCGCTTACTTCTGGAAGGGCACTGACATGGTCTGGGCATTCGCGACAGGCATCCTGATACTAGGACTGGCCCTTTTCGGCGCCTCCTTTGCACTCAAGGACTAGCCATAAGCGGAAAATTGGAGTTGAGAGAATATGTCATCAAAACCTAAGGGCCGATCGTACATCTTTGGGACACCTATCGCGTGGATAGCAGCTTACGGAGCACTCGTCGGGGTCACTTCATTCGTGCCTCTGCTACCCTACCCTGGCGGGGGAGGGTACTGGCCTCTTGCCGTAGTCCTAGCATGTGTCGCTCCGCTGGTTCTGGGCCCCATTCCAGGAATCATCAGTTCATTCGTCGGAGGAGTGATAGGTATGTTCATCGCTCCAGGCGCCTATCCGCTCGGAATATTTGATGCCTTCCAAGTAGCCACCATCCCAGCCATCATGGCAGGTCTAGCACTGAACACAGGCCCCAAGAAGTACTGGGCATTATTCGCGGGGGTACTAGCAGTAGCAACGCTGTCATTCTTCGTAATCATGTACGTCTATCCTTGCATACCTTGCATGACAGGCGGCTGGGCACCAGTTTCACCAACGGACTATTTCCTCGTACTTCTCTACTACTGGTTGCTACCGGGAGTCGTACTCTTATCGCCACTTGGAAGCAAGTACATCTACAAGTGGGCGCGCAGTTCAGACTTGAAAGAACGATTCGCCGGAATCTTCTTCGGCACTTGGATGGGGATGAATGCCTTTTACGTTACGCCGACATTCTGGTCATTCTGGTACATCTACGAGTATCCATCAGGACTACTATACTTCCAAGCCGCACTTATCTATACATGGTACATGCCGTTGTTCGCGATTCTTACGACATTTATTGCGGCCCCCATGGCGACAGCGTTAGGAAAGAGTGGAATGGCGAAGCCACCGAACGTCATATGGTAGGCCTCTTCCTCCTCCCTCTTTTTTTCATTCAATGCAATCCTAATGGAGTCTGGTTGATGAAGCAGAAATGGAGACCCTCGTAACAGACGTCCAAGATCTTTCTTTCACATACCCAGATCAAGTGCAAGCTCTCAAGAATATTCGCCTGCAAGTTTCCAGAGGCGAGATAGTCGCCATCATGGGGGCAAATGGCGCCGGCAAGACGACCTTGTGTCGTCACCTTACAGGCATCATACCCCATGTCGTTCAAGGCACTACGCAGGGAAAAGTGCTTGTTGTGGGGATGGATGTGAATGAGCATCCGGTGCATGAACTCGCTCAGAAGATAAGTTTCGTAACACAGGACCCCGAGGGCCAACTGGTAAACCCAGACGTTCTCATGGAAGTCGCCTTCGGGTCCGAGAACCTAGGGCTACCGAGAGAAGAGATCTTGAGGAGAGCAAAATGGGCTCTCGGCGCAGTCGGTCTGCAAGGATTTGAGTCACGTTCTCCAATGGAACTTTCCGGTGGTGAAAAGCAGAGACTTGCGCTCGCAGCGGGGCTAAGCATGCAACCCGAGCTGCTTGTCTTGGATGAGCCCACTTCGCAACTTGATCCGATAGGGACGACCGAGGTGTTCGAGGTACTCGTCGATCTGAAAAGAAGGTACAATATGACAACCGTCTTAACGACACATGCCTCTGAGGAGGCACCAACATTTGCAGATCGAGTCATAGTCCTCAGCAATGGAATGATCGTTGCCCAAGGCACGCCGAGAGAAGTCTTCGCTCAAGTAGACCTATTGGATGAGGTCGGAGTTCAGGTTCCCCAGCTTGCAACGGTCGGACGTACGATCAACCCAGAGCAACCGCCGCCTTTGACCATTGAAGAGAGTAAGAAACAGATTGTGGAATTGATTGAAACGAAGGAACTCATGCCGAGAAAAGTGAGTCGTGCGAACAAATCGGTACCTAAGGAAGAGGTTGTCCTCGAATGCATGGATCTCACATTTACATATCCGGGTATTCCGCCCGTTACCGCCCTCAGAAACCTGAACCTAAAGGTTCGCAAAGGTGAAATGATTGGAATCGTTGGACAGAATGGTTCAGGTAAGACGACACTCGTCAAGCTATTCTTGAAGTTGCTGACTCCCACCAAGGGCCAAGTATTTTTCAGAGGAAGGAACGTCAAAGATTTCACGACAGCGGAACTGGCGACCTCGATGGGCCTAGTGCTGCAGAACCCTGATGAGCAATTGTTCACCATTTCGTGTAAGGACGAAGTTGAATTCGGACTTCGCAATCTGAAGTTGTCCGAGGACGAAATCAATCACAGGGTAGACGAGGCCCTAGGTTTTGTCGGTCTCAAAGAGCAAAAGGAGATCTTCCCCTTCAGGCTCAGTTTTGGAGACCGCAGGAGTCTCACGGTCGCAGCAGTAATAGCGATGAGACCTGAAATTGTCATACTGGACGAGCCCACCACGGCGCAGGACTATCTCGGGAGGCACCGCATCGCAAAGCTCGCGAAGAAACTGAATGAAGCCGGCCATACAGTCATCATGATTACTCACGATATGAACCTAGTCACCCAGTACGCAGACAGGACTGTCGTCATGTTCAATGGTGAGATTCTGTTGGACGGAGCTACCGAGGAGGTTTTCGCAGAAGTTGAGACGCTCAGGAAGGCGTTCATAAAGCCGCCTCCCGTCTCACTCCTGGCAAGAGAACTCGAGCCGTATGGAATCTCTGGGGACATATTGACTGTGGACGAACTCTTGGACTCATTGACTGGGGACGCCGATAAGTGACGACATTAGAATATGTTCGAAAGGATACAGCCGTCCATGGGCTGCAGGCTAGCACTAAGCTGCTGCTAACGGTGACGAGCCTCGCCATTAGTCTCTTCGCTCTAGATTTCGTCCTGCTTGGCGTCTGGATAGTCTTCTTGCTCGCTTGGTGGGTGATCGCAGGGATCGAGTTCAGGCGATTAGGAATCATTCTGAAAATCCTGCTCGGGACATACATCTTCCTGATAGTCCTTCAGGGCTTCACGTATCGCTTCGGCAGCACGGAGCTATTCCGATTGGGTGTATTCATGGTTGGAACACGCAATTGGGCCTCGTACACACTCGAGGGATTCCTTTGGGGGACACTGATTTTCATGCGCGTTCTCGCCGTCGTATTTTCCTTGCCAATCTTGACGATGACCACGCCCATGACGAAAATAGCTGCGAATATGGGCCAGATGAAGATCCCGTATCACTTCACACTGATCTTCGTCACGGGAATCAGGTTTGTGCCGCTTGTGTTTCAGACTTGGAATAATGTGCTCCAGGCTCAGAAGCTGAGAGGCCGTAACATCGACAAACTTCCACTTCACAAGAAGGCAGGTGTGTACACGAGCGTCCTCACTCCGGTGCTGCTATACCTCCTGAAGCTCTCTACAACACTGCAGACCGCGTTGGAATGTAGAGCCTTCGGCGCGCCCACGACGCGAACCTATCTCGAAGAGACCAAGCTTAGAGCGGGAGATTACGTTGCGCAGATCGGTACATTAGCACTGGCCGCGGCTATGATCGCCTTGAAGGCGATGGGCTACTCATCAGTACAATATGTTATTCGAGTATGAGCTTCGGTATCCCCGTCGCAGCTGTTCAGTAAGCTAAAATTCTTCTGCTGTCTCGCAATGGTTAGATGAGAATTGAAGGTTCTAGAGCTCTTCAGCCTCAACGGGAAATCAGCAATCGTCACTGGCGGCTCGATTGGAATTGGTTTCACGATTGCTGAAGCGCTGGCAGAGGCCGGCGCAAATCTGGTCATATGCGCAAGGAATTTCTCACGTTGCGAAAAAGCTGCGCACGAACTGAGAAAGCTGGGAACAAATGTGATCCCTGTAGAGGCAGACGTAGCAGATCCACACCAGGTCGAGGCAATGGTGTCCGTATCTCACGAGAAGTTGAGACGTATCGACATTCTCGTAAATAATGCGGGCATAGCGTGGGCAGCTCCTGCCGAGAAGATGACTTTGGAAGACTGGAAGAGGGTCATTGACGTCAATTTGACTGGAGCATTCATCTGCAGTCAAGCGGTCGGACGCAGAATGATTCGGGACGGTGGAGGCGTCATCATTAACATGTCCTCGGTCGTGGCCGACCGAGGAACAGATCCCGGCCTTCTCGACACAATATCGTACAGCACAAGCAAGGGAGGCATGATCAGTTTCACCAAAGACCTTGCTGTCAAATGGGCCAAGTATGGGATAAGGGTGAACGCCCTAGCCCTCGCGTTTTTCCCAACGCATCTGACGGAATGGGTCATTGAGCAGCGGAAAGAGAAGATTCTCGAGAGGATCCCTATGAGAAGACTTGGAGGCTCGGATGATGTTAAGGGTGCGGCCCTATTTCTTGCGTCGCGCGCATCTGACTACGTAACAGGACACGTGCTCAACGTGGACGGAGGCATGTCAGCATACCTGTGACTGGGCGTTATAGACTCATAAACTAAGACCGAGACAGGTATAATGTTGATGTGAGATTGTGGACTGTCAGATCCGAATCGGGGACACTTCATGCTGTCCTGATACAGGACACAACTCTGAACTTTTGGGAGAATAAGCTTCCATTCGCCGGAAGTGAATCGAATCTCCAATACTTGACGAGATGCCCGCACGCCGACTACGATGCTGGAGGACACAATCAATGGCTACAGTTAGAGCAGTTGCTCAAAGAAGAGGAAGTTGAAGTATTCGAAGTAGTCTCGATATTGCGGAAAGCTATCGAACAGGCCTCGGAGACCGAGAGGAAAGAGATCATCAAGAGATTCTGGGGACCTAACGAAAGCGCCCCTGCTCCAAGCGAACTCAAGGTTGAGCACCTCACAGATGGATATCCGCCAACTCCATCCTACGATCAAGCTAATGATCAGGTTGTCCTTCCAGACTTCAAGAGAGCAGGGTGGACTTACACCAGAGACACATCGTTCACCACGCAAATCGGGACAGTAATCTGCAACATGAGGAGATACAGCAGACGATTCGAACCACAAGTCGTGAAGCTTGCATACGTGTCTGATCCTATTTTGCAGAAGAATGTCAATATCATTTGGGACGCTAATGAGCTGTCAATGGCAAACACGGAGCCCGCCAACATTGAGGGTGGTGACACGGAGATCATTGACGATGAAACTATCGCAGTAGGTCTGGGCCAACGATCGACTTTCACCGGCTTCATCGAGTTTGCGAAGAAAATATTCTCAACCGACAAGAATCGCCAAATCAAATATGTTTGTGCCGTCCACAACGCGGATCACCCAGCGGTAGACTACATGCACTTGGATGTTGTGATCAACTTTCCAGCAAACCGCAAGGCGCTCATCATGCCGTACTACTTCGAAAGCGAACTCGTGAGAGACATGCCCCCGAAGAAGCTCCTCCTGAAACTGTTAGCGGCGACTAGGGCTCAATCAGAACGTGACGCAAGACCAATGCAAGATGTTGTCAGCCCATCGGCCTTTGAAAAGGCCGGCCAGTGCTACGTATACGTCAGGGGCAAAGATGATGACCCAACGCTTCTCAGGCGCGAAGTAAGCCTTGTAGATTTCCTCATCAAAGAAGACAAAATCGACAAGGACGGCCTGATCTACGTAGCAGGCCAGCCAAAAGAAAAGAACGAAGTGAGACATCTAATGCTCGCTCTAATGGAGCAGGCTCGAGGTGCAACCAACATAGTCACCATAAAATCGGGTACAGTGATATCCTATGCACGTACAACCGCAACGATCGAAGAGCTGAAGAGATACGGCATTCGCGTCAAGAAATGGGACGACAGCCACCTCGACATGCTCGGCGGACCGCACTGCTCAACTTCACCCCTCTCCAGAGACTCCAGTTGATTATCACTTTTGCATTGATCCAGAAGACCTTTCTTTGATTCTCTTAGAGACGATTCGCTAGAGGAATCGAGGCTCCTGTCCTCGAAAGCTGTAACAGCCGAGAAGATATCTGAGAATCGTAGAAAACGCAGCGCGGGGCACCACATTCGAACTTGGGCTTAGGGCTTGGGTTCCTTTTCTAAGTCCCTACGCTCATCATGGAAGTCGCCCCAAAACATGCGCCCAAGATTCGAACGATCCTGACGGGGCATTGTTGTCATTGTCGGGACCGTTCGCCTCTTTCCTTGATAGCTGGTACTCGTTGCACTTGTGGGACGAGCTGGAGACGCTTCTGCTCCTAGTCGTGATGATCATCGGAGGCGTCATTGCACCGTTGCCAGGGTTAGGTTTGCGAACTTTCTCCTTTCCAAGGAAATCGCAGCGACTGCCCTCGGTCATTTGCCAATGGACTGAACCGCATGGGGTTCGATATGAAGGAAGGATCGCAGAACTATACCCCGTAGAATTGCAGAGAGGTGGTTGTTAGGACGACAACTTTCTTCAGACCTTAACCAAGCCCTTGCCGACCTTGCGTTTCGCGACTCGAGCTCCTCTTCGAAGCGCACGTTTAACGCGTGCCTTCAGCTTGGGCTTCCGTTTTCTCCGTGTAGGCAAAATGGATCCTAAGTCCCTCTGAGAAATGTAACACTGACTTTTCTTTTTTCTCTCACATCTACCTAGGTTGCATGACTTCTTCCGCCCTTCCTCATGCTGGTTCCCCACATTCGAAAGGACATCCCGAGTGCGAAATCCATCCGCAAGCGACTCACAAAGCGGGCTCCTATCTGCCTGTGCAGAACTCACTGCTTTTTGTGCTGGACCGTTTCCACGATGTGTATTGAATGACTGCTGTCTGTGCGCACCAAGAGAGGTCACAACAATCTTGTCTGGTTTACCAAGTTGGAGTTGGACTAGCTGAGAACTGTACTGGCGATGTCTCCTGCGACTCCTTGTTTCTTCAGGTACGTACAGAACTGTCAATGATCGATGCGAATTTCTTTCCTCATTCTGTACAGCATTCTGTTTGTTTGGAAGAATTTGAATCCATAGCTCGTGTAAAGTCGTTGAGCCGGAGCATTCTTTCCAAAAACATCTACTTCGACCCATCTCTTATCCAAATGTTTCGCGATTGTTTCGATATAGTCAAGGATGAATGTGCCTATTCCAAGTCGTCTGTACTCTTTCGCGACACCCAGGCTCGCCACGCGCAAGCTTTCGTGATATTCTTGGATAGCGAACAACCCGACAATTTCAGCTTCCAGTTTAACAAAATAGCAGGGAAGTCTGAGGAGGACAAGCGCGTGCGTCTCAGCAATGTGAAACATTAGAGACAAGGTGGAGAGAGGCCAAGGCAAACTCGCAGATAACGCGCTGCCCTCTTCGCTGTCCTTAAAGAAACAATGCTCGAGCAAGAGAAACTTGAGACGCCTAATCCCCCTTACAGCTTCGAACTGCAACTTCGCGAAGATATTCGGTGCAGCTGCAGCCTCCTTCTTCAAGCATAAACCTCTATTCAGCGCATCTGTAGCATGCAGAAGTTATCCACTACATGTCAAAACCAGTTAGCGGACATTTGAGCTTTCACCGAAAATTTCCCACAAGCCCCAGAACGCTCCGTCGTACCCCTGTATCTGCCAGCTGTCATTTCTGCGATAAGACTACTTCCGAGTCCGCTCTTCTAGGAACACTAAGGTGCTATCTTGTGAAGTAGTCTGCGTGGCTGTTCGTGGACATCTTGTTACACCCGGTCAAGAGTATCCAGCACTCAAGCGATGAAAATCATCATGAGTTGGATTCCAACCTAGCAAGCCGGCCACACGATCATCGGATTAGATTTGCACAAGTAGATTAGCGGAGCTGTCGCGAGTCAGCCTACCCAACCAACAAAACAAACAAACCTTATTCGTTGCTGTGAAAACTGCTAGTCGATCGTCTTGATTAACTACATCCCTCTTGCAACCAGTCTGATCTCAGCATGCATCACTGGATTACTATTGAGACAATTCAAGGCTCGACGGAAATTACATCAACTTGTTTGGATGATATCAATGAGTTTGTTCGCCTTAGGCGCCTTCTTGGAGTTCATTATGAATCCGAGCATAGTTGGGCCAAACGAGTTGTTGATCAAGATGTATTACTTGACGGTCGGTCCACAGGTCAGCCTTCTTGGAACCGGTGTTCTGCTGCTTATTTCTTCAAGATGGGGAATCCGCGTCCTATGCATCGTCGTCGCGATGTCAGCTTTGCTCCTCCTATTGGGGGCTCTTGTTCCCATCGATATATCTGATGCCATAAAGGGCTTCCAGTCGTCAGTGGTCTTCGGAGTTCGAGATGCAGCCCGTTCTTTCGCGCGACCCGTTAGGCTGCTAACTATTGGATTGAACATCTACGGAGCATTTGCGCTTATAGGAGGCTCGCTCCTCTCATTCATCTTGGACAGACGAAGAACCTATGCGCTGTTGATCGCCATAGGGGGATCGTTGAATGCCATCGGTGGGACATTACTGGGCATCTTTGGAAACCCAGACATCTTCCTAGAATTCGAATTCCTGGGAGCAGCTGCACTGTCCGCCGGATTCCTCATGAGCTACCGTTTCACAGCCTCCACTCGACGTAAGGCAAGTGAGGCTTCACTGGCAAGGTGGCGGCCGGCGATACCTCATTCACGGAGGTACGCTCTAGCTGCTATCTTTGGTGCGGTCATATTCATATCGAAGATTTTTGCTCCCACTCCAATCAAACATTCTATGGTGTTGATTCAGGCATTGCTGCTTGGTTTGGCAGCACTTCTCCTGTCGCCTCTGGGAGCAACCTTTGTATCTACAATCGCCGGCTTGCTCAGCGCTAGCTGGAGCTCGGAGCTTGCTGTATTCACCTTAACGTTTGCAATCGGCTACGGTCTACTAATCGACGGGTTGATCTGGATCTTCAAAGCTAGGAGAAGCAACTTCGAGGTTGACGCACCCCGATTTACGCTTGCGATCACGTTTAGCACCGCGATCATTGGTTTGGTCGCATATTGGGTTACGGTTGTCTTGGGACTGCTCCCACGCAATCCTGTAGCGGAAATCCTAATTCTGATTGGTGGAGTTCTGAGCGGATTAGCGGGAGGATACTTGAGCGTTGTTATCTGGCGACGCGCGGCCAGATACTTCGCAGGGTAGCTTCTATCATGCGCGCTACCAACAATCTTCCGCTTGCGAAGGAAATACGTTCCCAAGAAAGAGTGGCCTCGCGTCTGAAGCGGAGTCCCCGTACTTGTAGTAGGAGAATGTTGAACAGGCCAAGAGGGAACGCTTACGTCTCTTGAGCGATAGCAATCATCAGAGCACGCTATGCCTAGATAGCATATACTGTACTTTGATAACGTCCTTAACAATCGGCATACGCTCGCTTGATTGAACGAGACTTGGAATTCGCACTAAGCAAGAGCCAGAAGGATGTCGTGAGGAGGACTCGAAGCTTCGTCGACGAGCATGTCTTGCCGAAGGCGGATCGTTGGGACAAAAGTGGCAGATTCCCGGTCGAAGCTTGGCAGGCTCTAGCGAAATCCGGGCTCTCTGGCTTGCCCATTCCAAGGAAGTATGGGGGAGCCGGACAAGATGTCATCGGCTACGTCCTAGCCGTCGAAGAAATATCCAGAGCATCCGCAGCGCTCGGGGTCACTCTTGCAGTGCACACTTCCCTTGCCAGTCAACCGCTACTATGGTTCGGAACTGAACAACAGAAGATGCGATATCTGAGGCCTCTAGCGCAGGGGAAAAAGTTTGGATCTTTCTGCGTGACGGAGCCCGGGGCTGGCAGCGATGTGATATCAATGGATTCTAAGGCGACGCTGGAAGATGATGAATATGTGATCAGTGGTCGCAAGTATTTCATCGTGAACGCTCCTATAGCGAGCACCTACCTCGTCTTCGCCATGACAGACAAGTCTCTCGCACATCGTGGCATCTCATGCTTCATCGTTGAGAGAGACACCCCCGGCGTCAAGATTGGAAAAATATTCAACAAGATGGGCATCCGCTCATCTCTAGTTTCCGAAGTGATATTCGATCACGTCCGAGTGCCAGCGAAGAATATGCTTGGCCTTCGTGGAGATGGGTTCAGGATCGCCATGGATACATTGGATTGCGGGCGGATCAGCATCGCCGCCCAAGCTGTTGGGATAGCACAAGCGTCTCTTGATGCTGCGATAGCACATGCGAGGTCCAGAGTTCAGTTTGGAAAGCCGATAGCGGATCTGCAGGCCATTCGTTGGATGATTGCTGACATGGCCACCGAAATTGAGGCCGCAAGATTGCTAACCTACAAGGCGGCCCAGCTCACTGATCAAGGGAGGAAACACACGAAGGAAGCAAGCATGGCAAAGCTGTTCGCCGCGTCTACAGCCGTAGAAGCGGCGCGGAAAGCGATTCAGATCCATGGGGGTTACGGGTACATGACCGACCTGCCCCTCGAGAGGTACTACCGAGACGCGAAGATCACTGAGATCTACGAGGGAACTTCTGAGATCCAAAGGCTCGTGATTTCAAACGAGCTTCTCTGAGGTGTTTGGATGGTTCTGAAATCGAAAGACCAGTACTTGGAAAGCATCAGGAAATTGGACGCCGACGCCTACATGCGCGGGAAGCGCATCTCAGATGTGACTAGGAACGGATTTACGCGTTTGGCCTTGAATGGAATCGGCCAGATATACGAGCTCTCTCTGGACAAGAAGTATGAGACGCTTCTAACGAGGAAAACTGAAGTCGGTGCCAAGATTAGTGCTTACTGTTCAATACACAGGTCGAAAGAGGA
>Ga0209314_10000292_pt1 | contig 21695 bp, 25 predicted proteins | sample I19B2metaG_FD_184146 | JGI IMG/M metagenome (GOLD analysis project Ga0209314, IMG submission 184146) | Lake sediment bacterial and archeal communities from Gulf of Boni, Indonesia to study Microbial Dark Matter (Phase II) - ​I19B2 metaG... | ecosystem: Environmental > Aquatic > Freshwater >... | reverse complement strand
CGTTCCTATCCCACCGGCCCCACTATGATCGTGTGGCGTTTGAAAGATGAACTCACGGTTAGTTGTCAACGCGTTTGCGCTGGCAAGATTGATTAGGAGGTTTACTGGTATACCAGCGTGGAGCTGCTTTGGCTAAGGTTAGCCTATACATAGACGACGATGCGTGGAAGCGCTTCCGCGAGCAGGTGTTCGCAAGGCATGGAACATTACGCAAGTTGAGCGACGAGGTGGAGGGCCTCATCTACTCCGAGGATATCGAGGGGATCGTGGCGTCGGGCGCGAAGAAAGTTGGTATTTCAATAGAACGCGGACTGACGCCCTCTGCAATCAAGAAGTCTAGGCCGAAACTACGTGGCGGAGTTGCAGAAACCATAGTAAGGCAGATGAGAGATCAAAGCCATGCCGGACGCGTATCTAGATAGTAGCGCTCTGGTCAAGCGCTACGTCGAAGAGCCGGGTACGCAGGCAGTGGATATTCTTTTCGATAGCGCCTCTGCTGGTGCCACAGTCATCGCGACTTCGGTGTGGAACTTGGGAGAAGCATTTGGTGTCTTCGACTATAGGCGCCGGAGGCGACTGCTGACTGAGCATGAATCCCGTTTCGCTGTGAAGAGCTTGACAAGCGAAGTTCTTGGGCTAATGCGAACCGGGGCAATGCGAGTTTATCCTGTCCGCACATCATTACTGACAGAAGCGTGGGCCATAGTCCTTACACAACACCTGTACCAAGCAGACGCTCTACAAATCGCTACATGCAACGACTCGAAATCAGAAGTCCTCATCACTGGCGATGAACCGCTCCGGAGAGCAACCGAAAGTTTCGGTCTGAAGGCCCTCGATCCTGACAAAGATGAGCCTGTTATTCGGGAGCTATTCGGATGAGGACCCAGAATGGCATAGCATCTACTGACCATGTCCCGCCTTTTTTGATACTGTCTTTCAGGATTAACAGCAGGTTGTTAAACTGAACTTATAGTTCAGTGTTCACCGGCCCCACCACAGTCCGACTGCAAATTTACGGTGGAGTCCACTGGCCGAGCACAGGGGGGCTTCCGTCCGAGTTCTCAGACTCTTTCCAGAGGTATGCGCTCTATTTCGCCTATTTGGTCGAACTCTTTGTCGCTACTTACAATGGTTCCATCGTGAAGGATTGCTGTCGAAAGATGAATGGAGTCGAAATAGAACCGTCGGAATGGGTACCTTTCTCGTATGACGGCTGCACGGGATAGAACAGCATGACTTACGACCACAATACTGTCCGCCTCGAACTCCGCCCTTAGACTCTCGTACACTTCGTGTCGTCCTGCATCATCTATTCCGGTTTTCTTAAGGAGGAGATCTAACTCGATGAGCGATGAGGAAGCTAGCATCCACTCCCCCGTGGATACTCGGCGGAGCGCTTTCACGCAATGTGAGTGCAGTCTGTCTTTCTCGTCCAGTAGCCCCCTCAGGAAATCGGTTTCCAAGACGGGCATTTAATCGTTCGCCCCGCAAAGTAATATTTGAGCGGAGGAAAGCGCAGATTGACGAGGGCGACAGGGTTGAGGTTAGGGCGAGCGGAAGGGACTTCCTGATTGTGAAGAAGGTTCCTCGGATCCAAGAACTGAGAAAGAAGCTGGCCGGGAAGCTTTCACAGTGGCGCGAGCTTGAAGGACAGGCGGACGAGCTGCTGGAAAAGGAAGCCTAAGTTTCAGGAATTGTAACAGAGGGCAGTACCCTCAGGTAGCCAATTGGCGAATGAATCGTCGCGGTCGTAAGAAGGTTTATCCTCTTACGGCTAGCTTCCTCGAAATGGTCATTTGTCCGCGTTCGTCAACAACCACCACAGCCAAGCCTTCTACCCTAGGCACGAAACGACTGAGATCGCAAATCTAATCTGGCAAATGGCCCGACGAGGATTAACTTGATGCTTTCGATCTAGGGCTGCCCCGCCTTTTGCCGCCACTTTCTCAGCGGGGTCGCAATTCCATCCAGCAATAACCATTTGGCATTGTTCTAATGTGTGAACAAGTTGTTCCAAACGTACATATAATTTCCATGATGACGATCGTGATCGGACAGGTGAGATATGATGACTGCGAAGGCTGTGATTTTCTCCGTCATAGGTGGAGGAGTAGTAACCCTGTTGACAGGACTCGTTTCCAACACGCCTCCAATGCTCTTGGGTGCAGTGCACTACGGATATCCGTTGGCCTGGCTAATGCGACTTGTGCTAGCTCCGGAGTACTTTCCATGGCGGGTCAATCTTCCAAATCTAATTGTGGACCTTGCCATCTGGGTTATAGTCGTGGGTGTGGTACTCGCTGTTTTGACAAGGAGAAGAGAATCACATTAGCAAGTGCAGCAGGAATTGAATTGTGGCAGATAGTGCCAGTGAAGATTTTGACTTCTTCCGTGGTGATAGCTCTGTTGATCGGTTTGGTCAATCGGGCGCGCATACCTTCGTGACCGAGGCTTATACCATAGGGAATGAAGTTTCTCTTCATCTCTGCCGTCGATTATGAGTCTATGTAAGAAAATCTAGCAATCTTGTGGTCGCGGTATCTAGGTTCACCAGTCCTCTACATCGTTGTACCATTTCTGTCTGGGCCCGATCCTCTCCCTCAATTTCCATTTCGTGCTCTTTGGTGCTTTCTCCAAGTAGTCGAGAATCTTGCCTGCTCTTTCTTGAACCGTCTTGGCTTCGCTCTCTGTCAACATGCTAGCTTGCTTCGCAAAGTCTTGTACTTTCCTCAGGTTTGTGGTTACCGTGTAATGGAAGCCCCAATCAGATAGGAGTCCTATCTCGGTTAGAGCAGGCAGACTAACCGTTTCATTGTCGGAATCTCCAATGTCATGAGAGCTCAATAGCAACGCGGCATCTTTGAGGTCTTTATCGTTGATCTTAACGATCTGTAGCTTGACGAGCAAGAGTTCGGCGAGAGGAACTGTGGGACTGTCCACGGTCAGTCGCTTGGTGAACTCGAGTACGTGATTCATCTCCAACCGATCGAAGAATACTTCAGCCATAGGGACTTTTCCGCCGAAGTACATGTGTCTCTTTCTGAAGTAGTGCATGTGTAATGTAGGGTCAACTGCATATCCTCGTTTCGTAAAGAAATCATACACTTTCTCTCGGTACTTGCCATCACTCGCGAAGTCTATGTCAGTGAAGACTCGCTGCCCGAGCCTGCCCAGTCTATCAGCGAGTTGCCTGTGTTCCGGAAGGTGGGCGTGGAGATAGATTCCCAGTCCACCGAAGACTCTTATTGGTATGTTTCCTTCTTCGGCCGCCTTAACACAGTCGATGGCCTCTTCAATGAACGTGTGCGGTGGTGGATATTCTTCTAGGGGGATCTCGGTTGGTAGACGGATCCTCTTGCTAAACTTGAGACCCTCCCCTTAGCCTGATGTGAACTGTACATTCTTCAGTTTTCCATCATCCAGAGTGATTATGACTCCTCGCAATATACCTTCTGAGTACTCGCTGCCCGGGTTTATGCATGTGCTTCTGCCTATGCTATCGGTTCCCCGGGATTCATGAATATGACCGTGGAGCCCCAGCAACGGTTGATATCTCTTTATCGCCTCAAGGATAGCCGTGCTGCCCACGTTGACTGTCTCATTTACTGACGGAACTAAGTCCTTCGATAGCTTGTATGCTAGGTCGATCTGTGTTCCGTAGGGTGGCACATGGAAATTGAAGATAGCCCGGTCCATTCTATCGATCCGTGATGCCAGATTTTCGATCTTCTTCGCAAGTTCCTCTTCGCTGCATTCTCTAGGCGTGTCCCATGGCGTGGGATTGGACCATGAGAGTGTTATCATCTCATAGCCGTCGACATCGACCTTTCTCTCATCGGTGTTAATGGCGTATCCAAAATCGTCAAGAACTTGATTTATCTCAAGGAGGTCATCGTTCCCCGGAGCGATGTACACCTTTACGCCAGAATTCTTCAGCCTCTCCTCCATGAGGCCGTTCCACACCTTCAGTCTTTCCACCACCAACTGTTTGAACAGCTCATCTATCTTTCCTGCGCCGAGGTGAATCTTCCTCACCTGCGCATCTATTCTTCCGTCGATGGTTTTGCCCTCAGCCATTAGTTGCTCCATTTCCGCGGTTTCCAGAATGGCATAGTAGTTGCCTGTTGAGGCTATTCTCTTCTGCAGCTGATTCAATTCATCCGGCGTTCGTGCCACGATGCGTTGACCCATGAAATCGCAAGTGTAGCTCTTGTCAGGCTGAATCAGTATCGGGTTGATCATTTTGCCGCAAAGGTCGCCGAGCATAATCCCGACATTTACCCTGTAGACTCTGAGAGCAGCGGTGAATTTCCGAAACGCTGCATCTGAGCCGTGTACATCCGTAACGAAGAAAAGTTTCATAGTCATACGTAGTACTCGCTGGCCATTGTTGTCGTTCGTGCAAGTACGGTTATTCTGGCGGCAGCTCTTTAAACGCTAGGGTTACATCGATCCCTTCTTTTGCACGCTTCCAACGCCAGTAGTAGTACCAGAGGACGGCGGCGATCATTACCCCGATGTAGATAGGTGTCCAGTATACGTTCAGCCCTCCCATAGCTGGAGAGTAGTAAATGCCCCATATGCACAGCGCAGCAAAGATGAAACTTAGAATACCAGAAATAGTGGCAACCGGCACAGGTCCCATCTTCCATCTATGAGGCGACGCATCCCAAATATGCCTGGCTTTCCCAACGAATGGGAAGACTGCGCAAGATATTCCTAGAATTGCCCACACAGTTATCGCGTCTAGGCCAGTAATTGACAGACTTCCCAATATCTCGGGATACAAAGCGTAGTAGGTAATTGATGCCTGTCCCAGTATGAAGACGGCAGCCAGAACCTTTACTGGCGAGCCGAATCTCTTGTCAAGACCGATGAACCACCGTGGTCCAATCTGATCTAGTCCCTGCGCGAAGGCAACCCTGCTGAAGACTAGATACGAGAACGGCACCCAGAAGAAGTCGAATGCGATGAAGTTGAAGCCTATTAGAAACTTAAAGATTGGATTGTCCGTTAGGATAGCGGCGAGGTTGGCCCAAGTGGCCGGAAACGCCATAGCGTACCACTCCGGGGCTTCGTTATCGGCATATGCGAGTGCATGCATGAATTCATAACTAGTCATATTCTGTAGTGCGACAGCCACCCAGACTAAGAATATGATCGGTACAAGAACAGCCAGTACTTGAGCCATCAAGATATTACGTTCAGGTCTCTTGATCTCTCCACCGATGTACCCGATGCAGAAGCCGTAACTGAGACCCCACGCCACAACCGGCGCGAGTCCCAGTGTGGGTAACCAGGCCCAAGTCTCTTGGACATAACCAGCCTCTCTAGACAAATCTATCATCTCCTGAAAGCTGGGAGAACCCTGCTGCGCAGCAAGCGAATTCCATAACGAAACAAACTGTTCGTGAGATGTCGAGGAAATGAGAACCAGTCCGATGACCACGCCGGCCATTCCCAGAGCAAAACAGATCTGCTGCATTCTGATGTAGGACTTGAGTCCGAGTAGGACGATGATGAAGCTCATAACATTGACAATTGTAGATACGATCAGCATGCCAACTGGTGTATAGGCCCAATATTCCACTGATTCAAGGGGAATTCCCATCGCACCAGCGAATATCGGCATTCCGGGATCAGCCACCCAAGGGGTCAGTACCCAAAGCCAAGCGATTGATATGAAGAGTCCTTGAGCCCAGCTTGTCGCAGTTCCTATCGCGGGATGCAGTATTCTGGAGTTATAGACGTAGTCTCCACCGCTTCGCGGCATGGAGCCGCCAAGGATACCCCATGAAAGTGCAACGCCAAAAAGAGACAGGAAGCCTGCGATAAGTGTCCCCACGACCAGGTTCGATCCGGGAGATACGTAGAGGCCTATGCTGTGCAGATACCACAAGCCAATTCCGATGCCATTGTTCATGAAACCAAACACGAAGGCATCAAATACTGAAGCTTGTTTGGTTAGTCCACTTGCTTTTCTGGCAAAAACGGCCAAGTGATACCTGAAGAGTAGTTCCGCTTTTAGCGCTTTATGATTTCTGCAAGTTGTCTATATGCTACATATAAGATAAGTACACACCTTGCGGATTGCTTATACGCGCGACCACCCTGCACGGTGTGGATAGTCGTTGAGCATTCTTGAAGATCCCGAAATGAAGAAGCTCGTGGAGAAAACTCCGAGGTCTAAGAAGATCTTCGAACGCGCCAAGATCGATGTGCCGTTTGGAGTCCACAGCACATACAGGTATTCCGAACCGTACCCAACCTACTTCTCTCGCGCAAAAGGAACGAGGCTGTGGGATGTGGACGGAAACGAGTATGTCGACTACAACATGGGTTTCGGGGCTCTGGTCGCGGGACATAGTCACCCTCTCATTGCCGAGGCCTTGATCGAACAGACCAAGAAGGGAACAGACTTCGGCTTCGAATGGGAAGAGACGCCAAAGTACTCAAGAATGATATGCGAGAGGTTTGGTGTCGACCAGGTAAAGCTGTCCAGCACAGGCGCCGAGGCAACAATGTATGCAACTCGCTTCGCTCGAAGCTTCACTGGAAGAAACAAGATCGTGAAGTTTGAGGGATGCTACCACGGTGGAAACGACACTCTGCTAGTAAGTGTCAAGCCATCGGCGGACAAAGTCGGTGACCCGCACTACCCCAACCAAGTGCCCTCGTCGCGTGGAATCCCAGAAATGGTCTATAAGAACACGCTAGTGGCGCCGTTCAATAACCTAGAAGCAGTTGAAGAAATAGTCCGAAGAAACAGCTCTGACATCGCTGGAATGATTCTCGAGCCCATTCCAATGAATATGGGTTTTGTTCTTCCGAAGCCCGGCTTCCTGGAAGGACTGAGGAAGGTTGCAGACGAGCACAACTTCGTCCTAATCTTCGACGAGATAAAGACCTGCGGAAAATTCTATGGAGGGATATCGGAATACGTGAACGTAAAGGCTGACCTCATAACGCTGGGCAAGGCGATTGGAGGCGGGGTCCCAATATCTGCGATAGCGGGGAAGAGAGAGATAATGGAAACGATCGTGCCAGGCGTAGTAAGCCACGCAGGCACCTTCAACTCCAATCCACTTTGTGTTGCAGCCGGAATTGCCACGCTCTCGAGGGTGCTCACAAGAGCTGCAATGAACAAGGCAACCAGGTTCAGCGACACCCTATCAAAAGCTTACCAAGACATTATTGAAGACGAGGGCCTTGTCGCGCAGATGTCTCAAGCAGGGGTAAGTGGCGCGATCGCATTCTCCTCAAAACCGGTCACCGACTGGAGGAGCTTCCAAGCATGCGACACAGGGAAATGGTTCGCGTACTGCTTTGCTATGATGAATCGGGGTATAATACCTGCTGGCCCATCCCCGGATGAGCAGTGGACCGTATCAGTTGTCCACACGAAAGACGAGATCGAGGAGCACATCGAAGCATTCAAGGAAGTCGCACCCTACGTAAAGACATACGCAAAAAAGGCCGAAATAGTCGAGGCCATTTAGTCACCGGTGGTCGGTTTCGAGGCTCCTTCCCCTACTCTGAAGTGAGACCCAAAAGTTACGCGAAGAACTCAAACTTCGCACCTACATCACAGTCGGCCTCTCATTCCTACGGAACTCGTCACTGCAAATTGATGTGCAGTACTTAGACGAAGTCATCGACTGGATGAACACTGCCCAATGGGACAAGTTCGAAGTTGCTTTGTTTACCATACCCAGCAGGTAGAGTTCGTGCTTAACATACTTGATTCCGTGGCCTTCGAACATTCCGGAGGAGTCTTTCCAACCTGGGTGACGAATGCTTGGGGCCTCTATCTTGGCTATGACATACTAGTGGCGATGATGAACATCGTCGCAGGAAGGTCTATGGCTCCCGCACTATCATCTCGTCAGGGACGAAGGTCAAGGAATCGTCGGTATTCCAAATTGGCTCCCTGATGAGTTAATCGAAGAGAATGAAGCGCAATTTATCGCCCAGTACAGCGTCGCTCCGTTCACATCTCCATAGCCTGACTGGGCGCAAATCGGGAAATATCTAGAGTATATAGCATGCCCATCGAGGGAGTGCGGCAATCGTTAAATAAAAAATCTACAGTCTAAGCCCTGCGGTGTATGGAAGAATGACTGCACCTGCGAAAATTGCTAGGAGACCCTTACTTTCGGCTAGACAGGTAGGCATGGTCGCGGCGCTCGGCGGACTCGGGTTTGCTTGGCGAGCTCTGGGCCTTGTGATCCCACTCTATCCCCCATTCGTTCTGGACGTTAGAGAGACGCTAATAGCCATCCTAGCCTTTGCGGGCGGACCTTACGTGGCAATTGCTTCCGGATTCTTGATGGGATTGCCATCTGCACTTCCGATGCTCGATCCTTGGTACTACCCCTTGGTAGGTCTGATCTTGTGCGTATTCACCAGGACCATCTGGAATAACAGAGGGTGGAAGGGGTATCTCGTGCTCACAGTCGTTATGGTTGTCGCGGAATTCGTAGCATCGACTTTGTACATCCTTGCGATGGCGTATGGGCTTCAGATAACCCCATTCTGGCCCGAATACATAGCCAGTTTTGTCAGTGGAACCTATTTCATCTACGTGGCTCAGGAAGTGATTCCACTGATAATCTGCATAAGGCTGTTCCCTGACTTCATGAAGCCACGATGGCTCTGGAGTGGCGGAGAAACACTAGACTAAGCGGTGGATTCCTATGTCAAACAGATATTACATGTATCTGGTCGTCATTATCGTCGTAGCCTTTGTTCTGGTGGTTTTCCGCTCATACGCTGTCGGTGTCGAGTGGAATCCCTTTGGGTTCATCCCCAAGACGCGAGTGGGTCAACTGTTCCTGCCCCAGGAAGTCCAATACCTCCTAATGGCTGTCTTAATCGTTGGCGGGATAGCCGCGGCTGTCTACTTCGAGCGCAGGACAAGGGTCAAGAAGTAGAGTGAAGGCAACGAGGCACTTCACTCACCTCTCTTTCTTGACGCTATTTTCGTCAGAGAATCCTGAAATATATCCCGACTCGATCGCTAATCCGTGAGAGATGTAAAGAATGGCATCTTCGTATTTGATGTCTGAAATGACATCGCCTGAAGTTGAAGAAGCGCTTAAGCGGACAGATATCGTCCTTTTTCCCGTGGGTTCAATGGAGCAGCATGCAACGCATCTCCCTCTAAACAACGACATCTTTACCTCCTTTGAGATCTCAAAGAGAGTGGCAGAAAGGCTGGCTCCTGAGATTCTACTTCTCGTTGCTCCACCGCTTCCCTTCGGAATCTCACCTCACCACATGGGATTCCCCGGAACCCTCTCTCTTCAGATAGAGACTTTCATTGAGGCTGTGAAAGATGTTTGCAGAAGCTTGGGAAGCCACGGATTCAGAAACATACTGATAGTCAACGGGCACGGCGGCAACACGGATGCCCTACGTATTGCGACACATGAAATTGCAGGCGAAATCAGCGCAAGAGTCTATTTGGTGGAATGGTGGGATCTCGTGCCAGACGTGATAGTGAAGCTTTTCACAGCTCCTTTCTATCATGCATGCGAGACCGAAACCTCAATGGTACTCGCGCTTGATCAGCGGGTAGACGTCCCAAAAGCGAAATCTTCTGTCCCCCCTGAGAGTTCAAGATTCGTAAAGCACGATTTCATGGCGACAGGACCAAAAGTCTACGAGCCGTTGATGGACATGAGAACGCTCACGCAGACAGGTGCCGTCGGAGATCCCACTAAGGCTTCCGCGGAAAAAGGCAAAGAATTACTTGACGCCGTGCTGGAACGGTTTGCCAACTTCATCAAAGAGTTGAGAACAGCTCGCGGAGTCTCTCCGCCATAGAACACCATGTTCATCGTGGATCTACTTGTTTCGGAGGTTCGGCGCCAGAGTCGTATGAGGTGAGCGAACATGACGGACGCCGTGGCCTTGGAGAATGTTTCATACACTTACAGCGGTGGGAATAGGCCTGCTCTCAAAGAACTCAATCTGACGGTAAGGCAAGGGGAGACCGTAATGATAACCGGCCCCTCGGGCGCCGGGAAGACTACGGTCTGTCGATGCCTGAATGGCCTAATACCTCACTATTTCAGAGGCAAGCTTGAGGGAAACATAGTCATAGGTGGCACTAACACTCGAGAGTCCACTATCAGCGCCTTATCGCACGTTCTGGGGTTGTTGTTTCAGGACCCGTCTAGTCAACTAGTGAATCCGACGGTCCTCGACGAAGTAGCATTCGGTCCTGAAAATTATGGAGTACCGCCTCCCGAGATTCGAGCAAGAGCGACCAAGGCCCTCGAGATCATGAGGCTCGGGGGATACGACGAGAGGAGCCCTCACTCCCTCTCGGGAGGCGAGCAACAGGCTTGCGCGCTCGCCGCGATCGTGGCCATGAACCCCAGCATCTACGTTCTTGACGAACCTACATCGAACCTAGACCCGATCGGAAGCATGATGGTCCTTAACCTCATGGCAGACCTCGCTAGGCAGGAGAAGAGGACCATGATCATCGTCGAGCACAAGATGGAGGAACTCCTCCATCTCATCGACCGCTTGATAGTGCTCGACAGGGGTACGATAGTCTTGGAAGGAAAGCCTAGGGACCTCTTGGAGAACGTTGAACTGATGGAGAAGATGGGATTGAAGCCTCCTCAGGTAGCTTTGCTAGCGTCGAGGCTGAGAGCGCAGAGGACCGATATGCCGATTCCTATGACGCTTGATGAAGCGACGGTGCTCTTTCGGAAGGTGTTACCTCATAAACGAGTAAGGCCCATGGCTGGTATGCAAGAAAAGGCTGAGCCTCAGGGCGACGTGATAATCGATGTCCGTGATCTATGGCACATCTATCCAGCAGGAACCACGGCGTTGAAGGGAGTAAGCCTCAAGGTTCGGCGAGGAGAATTCGCTGCTCTCATCGGTCAAAACGGTTCGGGAAAGACTACGCTGGTGAAACATTTCAACGGGCTACTTAAGCCCACTAGGGGATCTGTGATCGTATTCGACGTTGACACAAGAAGTGCAGCCGTGACGGAGCTCTCGCGAAAAGTAGGGTACTGCTTCCAAAATCCCGATCACCAGATTTGCTGCGATACTGTGAGAAAGGAACTTGAGTTCGGCCCACGCAACCTTCACGTCCCAGAGGACGAAATTCAGGTACGGGTGAAGGAAGTCTCGAGTGCTGTTGGACTTCAAGAAATCTTGGATGTGAACCCGTTCTCGGTGAGCAAGGGAGAGAGGCAAAGAATCGCAGTCGCCTCGCTACTGACGATGAGCCCCGACGTCTTGGTAGTTGATGAACCAACCACCGGCCAGGACTACCGTATGGGCAAGGAAATGATGGAATTCTACAAGCAACTTAACAGTCTAGGGAAGACAATAATTGTGATTACTCACGACATGAACATTGCTGCAGAGTACGTGAAACGAGTCATTGTGCTAAAGGAAGGTCAAATTCTCGCTGACGGTACCACGCGTGAAGTCTTTGCTCAGACAGGACTCTTGGAAACCACTTATCTGAAGCCTCCGCAAATAACTCGCCTCGGTCAGGCGCTCAAGGAGTTCGGAATACCAGAGAATTTGCTCACTGTTGATGAGGCTGCCAGGTTTTTTGAAGAGATTCTCGCTGTGTGAGCGACATGGCTTTTGAGTATATACCAGGAAAAACACTCTTTCACAGGCTGGATCCGCGAACAAAGTTCCTTTATTGGGCTGTGGTAATCACGCTCGCCGTCGGTCTGGGGACGGATCCCATCTATACGTCCATTCTCTTCCTCTCATTGCTGCTCGTGATCCGCCTATCGAGAATCCCCATGAACAAGGTGGCGGCGTTTCTGAAGGGAATTGTACCCGTCGCTGGAATGTACGCGCTCTTCAACTTGCTCTTTCCACCAACAGCGACGGAGTTCACAATGCCCTACGTTTTCTTCTACGTAATCCCCGGCTTGTTGCCCATCACGTTGGAAGGAGTCATCTGGACCCTAGGCGCTGTACTACGATTTCTCATAATCCTTCTCGTCATAAGGACGATTCTAATGATAACACCCATTCGCGATCTCATCATAGCACTCGTCAAATTGAAACTGCCACCTGAATTCGGGATGGCCCTGAGCATAGGGTTTGCATATGTTCCTGTGCTAATCGACGAGAACACGAAAATCAAAGAGGCTCAAGAAGCGAGAGGTTGGAGTTACGAATACCGCAATCCAGCAAAGAGGTTCAACGCCCTGCTCCGTCAGATGTTCATCCCAGCAATCTTCAACTCGATTAGGAGAACGGGAGACATCGCCATAGCTATTGAGTCAAGGGGCTTCAGCCACAATGTGTCCGGCCGAACGTATATGAGACAACTCAAGCTCACGAAAGAAGATTACGCGATTATGTGCTTTCTACTCGTCGTCTTGGCAGGAGGAATAGCTGTTGGTCCCTGGGGTCTCAAATGGGCTTACTATTTGAACGTGGTCGAAGTTCTCAAGCGATTTCTGTCAGCGTAAGCGTAGGCCTAAAGCGAATTCACTACAACTCTTGCCTAATGGAGTGAGTTCGCCTTTCCAATTTGATTCAAAGGAAGGAATCTGAACCCGTAACTGGATCCCTTCTGGCCGGATCGTGTCTTTCATCCACAAGATTAAGAGAAAACCTTCTTTACGAAAGCAAACTCAGGTTGCGGCATGCTCACTCTTGGATCGGGTTTGGCTAGTCCCATTCTTGTTTTGAACTTCGTCCTGATGATGGTTGCCGCCGCGGTTCCCTTGTACGTCGCTTACAGGATCAGAGGTATAAACAGGAAGCTGCTCAAGCTCGCCCTGTTCGTAGCATCCTTCACCCTGTCCCACGGTCTATATCATTTCTCAAATTACATTGGTCTGGCATTCTTCGCGAAGGTTCTGTTTGAGCCCCTTGCAGCGCTTCTGCTCCTTGCTTTCGGAATTTACTACTGGAAGGCCGGCGTCTAGCATGTTATCAGGTTTGCTCACGCCTAATCCAGCCTCAATTCCAACTGAGACTTTTTCGCCTGTCGCCATCGCAGAATTTGTGACTTTAGCCAGTCTGGTAGGGTCCTTCCTACTCTTCCTCTACTTGGCGGTGAGATTCCGACATTCTGAGGGAGGTATTCTACGTAGTTTCAAGCTCCAGCTTTCTCTCGCCATACTGTTTTGGATCCTTGCAGAGACGTTTGCACTGTCGGGATACTTTACCGATCTTAGCAGGTATGTTCACACAGTTTCCATGGCTCTGTTTGCGTTCTTCCTCGTCTACAGAGTGAGAGCGCTAATGGGAAGATGACTCCTGATGCAGCGCGTCTCCACTGGAATCATCGGTCTCGACCGATTGCTCAGGGGCGGTCTTCCGGCGGGTTCAATGAGTCTTGTCCTTGGCACAACGGGCTCCGGTAAGAGCACTCTTGGCAAGCAGGTTCTCTTTGGGGCTCTGACAAAGAACAGGACCGCGGTGCTAGTCGACACATATGAGCCGCTACAGCGAGCAAAGGAGATCATGATGTCTTTCGAATGGGACGGCGAGCTGCTGGCGGGAATGATATTCGTTGACTGTTATTCATGGAGAACTGGAATTGAGAGTGGCAAGTACTTCGGAAACCCGAAAAACCTAACGGAGTTCAGCATAGCGGTGAGTGATCTGCTCAAGAAGGAGATAGCGCCGAATTCTCATGCGCGATTCGTCCTTGATTCTTTCTCAGACTTTATCATGCATGCGGGGCCTGAGTCCTCCCAGAAATTTCTCGAATCTCTCAAAGCAAGATTGACCGAAAGGAAGGTTACTTCCTTGGTCATATTGGAAGAGGGATTGCATGAGCAAAAGACTAACGCTGCCATCGAGTACATAACCGACGGAACGATCCGAATGAAGTATGAGGAAGGCGGGCGCTATCTGATGGTTAGCAGGATGCTTGCTACTCCCGTCACATTGAAGTGGATACCCTTCACCTTGGCTCGAGGACTCGAGCTGGCCGTGGCAAACTACTTCAGGTAGACCACGTAACTCTCGCGATTCTTACGAAGACGATTCCTATAAGAAATCGATCTCTGGTCCCGATCTTGCCGAGTAGCAGTCTTCCCCTTCAACTACGCGCACAGGCTTAAAATTCCAGCGTGCTGCCTCGTTCATGGAACTGTCTTAGATGGTCTGTTCGCGCTGGTGCAATAGGAGTTCCCTCGATGGAACTGTTGGCCAGATAGCTTGCTGCATCTTATGAAGAAACATGTGCTAAGCTTAGAAAGTACTTTGATACGCTCGCGAGTTCAGAACTGGAGTCTATTTCTTTCTTATGGGGTACCGTATCAGCGTCTTCTGAACCTTCGCCTTTAGTCTGGTGAGATATTCCTCCTCGCGGGTTCCTGCTATCTCGTATCCGCTTTGCGCAACAAACTCATGTAGACGCCTCACTGTGACATGCTCGGTTTCGAATGGCCCAATGTGAAGGATCTGGGCAACTGTTCCATAGTTCCAATCCTCGATCTCAATCGGGATTTCTGTAGTCTTCTGCGGCAGAGAAGCAGTCTCTTGCGGAATGGGCAAACCCCAGACGCCAATCCATTGGTCCTTAGGGGCAAGGTGTGCGTTTGGCCAGCGTGCGCGAAGTGGTTGCACCTTGAATACTTTACCTTTCTTCTTCAGGTCAAACTTCAGCTTGTAAACCGAGCCATAGAGGCTGCTCAAGACTCCCGATGCAACTTTGTTCGGATCACCCATCCTGCGAACGACTGCCATTTTCTGGCGGGGCATTTCGATTATCTTAGGTTCCTGTTCGAGGACGCCTCTCTTTCTTGGCAAGTGTGGGTCATCACAGTGTGTGTACCCTAGTACAATCGGCTGATTACGGTTTGGTAATTAGAATTTCAACTGAACTTACCGAACGTCTAATTACTCTGCCAAACAGAGAGGCGCCGGAAACAGTAGGCATTGTCGGAAATATGGGATCCTTGGAGCATTTCTGAGGGTGGGTTCCCCAGAAAGGGTACGTCTGCTGAGAGGCTTCGATTTCTCTTGAACTATGCTGTTCTTGCACCGTCTAGCCACAATACGCAACCCTGGCTCTTCAAAATAGTCGATGACGCAGTCGAGCTGCATGCAGACCGTACGCGAGCATTAGCGGTCGTTGATCCGGAAGATCGCGAGTTGATAATGAGTTGTGGTGCTGTTCTCTTCCATCTACGCCTAGCCCTCCATCATTTCTGCTATGAGGGAGTCGTACAGCTCTTTCCTGATGGCAGCAAACCGGATCTCCTCGCACATGTCAGTTTCGGTGGTTCATACCAACCGACGGCTGAGGAGAATTCGCTGTTTGAGGTGATTACCAAGCGGCGGACGAATCGAATGCCCTTTGAGGCGCGGCAGGTTCCAGAGAGAGTGTTAAGGGAACTTCAATCCTCGGCAAGTAGGGAAGGAGCATGGCTTCACATCATTGAGGGGGAGGATAACCGGAACAGGGTTGCTGACATGATTGCAGAGGGTGATCGGATCCAGATGGCGGACAGGCGTTTCCGACGTGAGGTTGCTGCGTGGATTCATCCCAATAGGACGGCGAGCCACGATGGTCTGCCAGGCTACGCTCTTGGATATGGAGATTTGATCTCGAGCGTGGCCCCGCTGGTAGTCCGCACTTTTGATATAGGTAAGGGTCAGGCCGCGAAGGATCGGCAGCTTGCGGCTGGTTCTCCGATTCTGGCAGTACTCGGCACTGACGGTGACTCTCCTGTCTTCTGGTTAGCTGCTGGTCAAAGCTTAGCCAGAGTGCTGTTACGCGCACGCATTGAGGAAGTCTGGGCATCATTTCTGAATCAACCCATCGAGATTCCTGAGCTGAGAACGAAACTTGGCGATCTATTGAATAGGAGAGGCTTCCCTCAGTTGCTACTTCGAATGGGCTATGGCCCCGATGTGAAACCGACTCCTCGGCGTGCAGCAGGAGAAGTGTTGGTCAGAAGCCGCTAAAGCGACATCCCGACAATTCATTCAATCAGCTAGACGTTGTAGTGGACGATCGAATGTGAGCATAGGAGCGTTCGTTGACAGAACCCGTCCGCCAACGATGTCGGAAATGGTTGTCTCGATTGGAGAGCGCTTCTTTCCCTCTATCCCGGGAAAGAAAGCTTCACAGTGCAGATTGTGATTAATGGAGCCGAATTGAGAAAGCCTCCGCTTTGCCTCTCAGCAGTAAAGTCACGAGAATTCTCAAGAGGGCGCACCAATTTCCGGAGGCACGTTGGCTTTTCATAAGAGTGGAATCAGAACAAGATGTCACAGACGTCAAGAGTCTTGTATCACTCAAAGCAAGGCCAGTAAGGAAAACGTGGTGACAGTGTTACGAGCTATGTGTTAGTTGCGATTCAGTGTTTTCGGAAATTGCTTGGAGGCAAACACCAACTCCCAAAAAGCGAAACAGCCATCTACGGGCTCTCGTATGAGAGCGGTGAATGAGAGATGAAAGGGCTGGATATTCGGTTTCTCTACTCCAGGGAATGTCCCTCCTACGAGGAGGCACTCCAGCGTCTTCGTCAAGTCATCAAAGAAGAGGGTATTGATCCCAGTGTCGAAGTTTTCGAAGTCGAAACTCGTGAGCAGGCTGAGAAGTTAAGGTTCCTAGGATCTCCAACAATCCTAATTGACGGTCAAGATATCGACCCGCAACCCAATCCGCAGTACGCCCTCACATGCAGGGCATACCGATTAGAAGATGGTCGCATTTCTCCTCTTCCTTCGGTAGAGATGATTCGAGGGGCCTTACGTAGTGCCATCGAGAAGCGCTCTTAAGCCGGATTAGGCGCTAATCAGCATTCGACTAGAAGCTCAAGGAGAGGTGACTGTGGCTAATCTAAGGATTGGCGATAAGGCCATACCATTCAAACTTCTAGGTGTCGACGATAAAATTCATTCGCTTGGTGACTATCCCTCGAAGAATGCGGTAGGAGTAATCTTCAGCTGTAATCACTGCCCATACGTGCGTGCATGGGAAGATCGGATGGTCCAGATACAGGGAGACTATGCAGGAAAGGGTTTCCAACTGATCGCCATTAACTCTAACGATGAAACAAAATATCCGGACGATAGTTTTCCGAAGATGAAAGAGCGCGCTCGGGAGAGGAAATTCAACTTCCCGTATCTCTGGGACGAAACGCAGGAAATAGCGAGAGCATACAGTCCGGAACGCACGCCCGAAGTCTTTCTCTTCGACAAGAGCTTGATGCTTCAGTATCACGGCGCAATCGACGACAATTACGATGACCCCAAGGCTGTGAAGAATCACTACCTGAGGGATGCACTGGACGCCGTGCTAGCTGGCAAGTCAGTTTCAATGCCCGAAACAAGGCTCGTCGGCTGCACAATCAAGTGGAAGTGAGACTTGAAGCCTGCTTCAAGTCGATTCGGGCTAGTTGTGATCAGATGAAAGAGTCATCCGTTTTTTCGCTAAGGAGGGATGCAATAGTGCTCGCGATCTTGATGCCGACATTCGGCAAAGCCATGAGGCCTCTTATCCCTTCTTCTCTGTAGATATCAAGCAGGTTCTCCTCTAATTCATCGACTGTCCAAGCGGCTTTGCGGTAGCTCCAGACGCGATGCTCTTCGTCTGGTTCGAGATCGGCCTCGTAGGCCATGAGGAAGAGTTTCTCGGCTATTCGCTTGTTCATCATAGGCTCATCGCAGGAAAGGACAGGGCGGGGCATACGATCGGGCATCTTATGCCGATGGCAGATACTCCTAGCCATTCGCTGCACGTTGCAATAGTATTGCTTCTCGGGTGAATAGGAGAACCTATACAGTTCCTGATATCGGGACAGTAGGTCTGGGTAGAAGTCCGTAAGGGCTTCGATGTATCGATCCTTCTGCGGTCCAGGTTTTAGGGTCAAGCCTCCGTGGAGGACAAACTTGGCTCCTGCGTCCTTTGCACGTTTCACTACCTCCTCTATATGGGCTTCGTCGTCGGAGATGCTCGGAAGATATGGGCAGAGAACGAGACCCGTCATGAGGCCTGATCTGGCTACTTGCTCCAGCGCAGCAAGGCGTCGCTCGGGGGAAGGAGAAAAGGGCTCGAAGCGACTAGCTACAGCCCTGTCGAAGGTTGTAATTGTAAATAGGGCACCAGCCCAAGCAACGCTGTTGATTTGCTGAAGGATATCTAGGTCACGCAGCACGAGATCTGACTTAGTGAGAATCTCGACCGGAAAGCGATGCTGAGCCAATGTCTCAAGAATTCGGCGGCTGAGCTTGAGTTTCGCCTCTATTGGCTGATAGGCGTCGCAGACGCCCCCCGGACTAACAATGTCTCGCTTAAGTTTGGGCAGTTGTTTCTCCAAGACGTCAACAGCATTTCTCTTGAAGTAGACAGTCTGTTCGAATGTCGCCGACAGCCCGTATTGGTTGTCGCGAGCGTCGCAGTATACGCACAGGTGAGCGCAGCCTCGGTAGGGGTTGAGGGTGTATCTTGTCCAGAACCAATCATCGACGTGCTTGAGTCTGTTGATCATTGAACGGGCCTGATATGGACGATATTCCATTCTCATCGCAGAACACCTCCTCCCTTTGGTCTTTGTTCAGGTAGGCCATTGCCTTTCGAAGGTGTCGGTCGTCCTTTACCCTCTTAACGAAGAAGTGCACATCCACACCAACACTCAGCGCACACACGCATCTCTGAGCCGGCTCTCTGAGTTTCTGTCTCAAATCTTAACCTTCAGGCATTGTAGGCGTTTTTCATCGAACCGCGAGCTTCATGGGCTCTCTAAGAGCATGGGAAACGATCTGTCTCATGTCCTTGAATCTATTCCCTGAGTTTCATCGCTTGTCTTGACACCTGTTCGATGCGCTTGAGGGATTCCATGCTACGTGTACCCAGATCACAACGAAAAGGTGCGGTGTCCGGACCTCCATCTTCAGTTCAGAATATGGTGAGAATCGGGAGTGTAAACAATTTAGAGGACTTCCCTGCAGCCTCGCTCTGAGGGGCATTGCATCAGTCGGCGAGGAAGTTTGCCATAGCAGCTGTCTTCAGTGTCATTGTGTTTGCTTCCAAAGCCTTTGCTCCCGCTCCTTTGAAGGATTCTTTCATCGTCGTGCAAGCTTTGCTGCTAGGCCTATCGGGTCTCATGATTACTCCTTTTGGGGCAACCTTTGTTTCCACTATTGCGGGATTGCTCCTTGCTGGTCGGAATCCTAGCCTAGCGATTTTCTCAATCATTTTCTCAGCTCTCTACGGCGTGATGTTGGACGTCTTACTGCTCGCTCTTCATCCCCTCCGAGGAAGGGGCAAATTAGATGCCAAACGGTTCATCTTGGCTGTAGCTACCAGTACGGCGGCGATTGGACTGATCGCTTACACAGTGACTCTCACCCTGCAACTGCTTCCTAGGAACCTAGCGGTGGAAGCCGCGGTCTTGGCCGCAGGGGGCATTACCGGCGTGATCGGAGGGTACCTAGGGGTCTTAGTCTGGCAGCGAGTTGCCCCTTACTTTCAGACCTAGCGAAGTCACCGAACGAAGACGGTGAGAACCTTCTTCCAAGATATGATTCCGGAGCCTAGGAAGACCAAAGGAACTGTTACTGCCAATAACCCTAGGGGGACACATTCTGTCATCCACCAAACGCGAACCCATAGAAGCATTCCAAGCGCAACCTGCGGAGCATTGTCGGCGGCACCGACAGAATTGGCCGCATCTATCATTGACAAAGGTTCAGGTGCGAGGAGTACTGCTACGAACAGAGCTGGACCTAGGTAGAATCCGAGTTTCTTGACGTTGATTATGGGGAGTGCGTTCCGAGCCGCCCGTACTTCCTTTGAATGATCTTCTGAGTTAGTTCAGGTATTTCGTCCCACTGCTTAGCCTTGAAGATTCTTGGCATGTTGGGGGCGTATCTGTTCCAAGGGCGAAGGTACAGAATGCCGTATCTATCTAGGCTCGACGCCAAGAGCGACATGAGATCTGCTGAATCGTCAATGAAGAGGTCGTAGTCGAGATTGACTTTTGCGTTTGTGCTTTCAGTTCGAACGAAAGAATCGTGTGGGATACTGTGGTGACGGAGCCACGCCCTTGCGTAGGAAACGGTATTCATGCTGCGGCCTGTCACGATATCAACCTCGCCGAACTTCTTGAGTTGAGCCATCTTCTCAAACAAATCGTCCTCGGTAGGTGGAATCCTTTTCCAATCAAACCATGCTTCGTCAAGTGTTCGGAAGAACTCATCTTTCGTGATGCCTGCAATCTCCCAAGCACTCCATCGAACAAATGATTCCACCCTCAGCTTGGTAGAATGCCGTTCGTTTAGTATCCTGCAAAAAGCGACCATAGTTTCGGCAAGTACACCGTCGAGATCTACTGCGATACGGGCTCTTCGTTTCAATGCCGAATCCTCTGATCGATGAGATGAAGGGCGGGCATCTGAGTGGGAAGATTCTTCCTCGCCTAAGCTTGAGTCAGAAAGCCAGCGCTTTTCAGTCGCTCTACTGTTGATCTAAGTGCCTGTGGTGACATTGAGAGGTCACGGGCTGCTTGAGATATTGATATCGTCCCGTTATGGGCGACTATGTAGTCAAGCACTCTTTGGTCTCGGGTAGGAGGAGCGGGGCTGGGCATCCTCGGTGATGGTGTCTGCGGGCTTACGAACTGTGATGCTCCGCAGGCTGGACATGTATAGGCCGCGATTGGAAGCAAGATTCCGCATGCAACGCATGGACGCGTGGTAACGGGATAGTAGGTGACTACTTGCTGTGGGGGAGGCCTTCTGAATCCTGCGAGAAAGTTGTGGACTTTAAACTTGAGGGTTCTCTCCAAGTCTTGGATGGTATCCTCGAGTTTTCGACGGGAGTGCAGGTAACCGCAAAATGCACAGTAGTAACGGTATCCGTCGTATCCGATTACGTAGCCGCAGCGGGGGCAGCGTCCGATGGACTGCAAATCTAACTCGAAAAACCTCAGGGGCCTATGGGTATTATCGGTTGCTTCCATTTAAATGGGAAATGTAAGGTATGGAATCGAGCTTCACCACTTCATCATAGATGCTCGCTAGGTATTCCTTGACGGGAAGATTCCTCAGCTTCGCAAGCTTGTGGATGGCGTTCTCGACACCCGTACCATGTTGGATTGCTCTCTTCCGGCGCCAGACGGTCTCATCGGGCAATCCGAGCTTCTTAGCGACATGCCGCAGAACCCATTTCCTAGTCAGGTCATTCCCCCTCTTGACCTTGAATTCGGAAGGAATCTGCATAGAGAATCGAACTACATCCAAGTCTGCAAACGGGGTGCGGAGCTCGATTCCAGTAGGTGCCGTAGCTTGGTCGTCTCTCTCATAATTTGCCTGAGGCGCGTCGATTATGCTCCGATACAGTTCCGTAACTAGGGCTCTCCGTCCCTTCTCATCCAATATTCGCGAATACTTGTAATAGCCTCCATACAATTCGTCACTCCCTTGGCCGCAGAGCATGACAGTGAAACCTCGCTTCGCAGCTACCATCGCAGCCCAATGAAGCGGTATCGCCACGCTCACCTTCATCAGATTCGGTTCTTCGATCAGCCAGACAACTCGACGTATGTACTCTTCCAACGCATCTGTACTGAATGTCTCAATCGTGATTGGAAGATCAAGGCTACGCGCAGAATTCTCAGCGGTCAAGAGCTCTGGCGAATCCGTCAGGCCAACGCTTACGAGTTCGACTTTGATCTCTGTCTTTCTTGCCAAAATAGCCGTTAGGGCGCTATCCA
>Ga0209314_10000291_pt1 | contig 21735 bp, 20 predicted proteins | sample I19B2metaG_FD_184146 | JGI IMG/M metagenome (GOLD analysis project Ga0209314, IMG submission 184146) | Lake sediment bacterial and archeal communities from Gulf of Boni, Indonesia to study Microbial Dark Matter (Phase II) - ​I19B2 metaG... | ecosystem: Environmental > Aquatic > Freshwater >... | reverse complement strand
GCTAGGTTCTTACCTTTATAGGTGGCGATCACTCCAGGTACTTTTCGCAATAAAGACTCATGTTCCTCATTGTACCAACGATTAAATTCCTCCTCCTTCTGAGGATCTACGTCCACTCTTACAATCCTAATGATGTTGCCCCGCTCTATCTCAGCGGAATAACAGAAAATCGAACCAAATACAAAAACAATGGCTAACCCTACCAATATGACGAATCCTATTCCTGATACGTTCTTCATCTTTCCTCCCTCCTCATTAAAGATAGTCCCTGGAAAAATATGAGCATCAACCTATTTCGTCAGTATCGCTGTCACATCGATCTCGACCAGCATATCTTTCTGGTACAAACCTGCTTCCACCAAAGTCATGGCCGGAGGGTTCTCCAAAAGGTCCGGACAATACGCATTGAGGAATTGACAAGCCTCTTCATAATAGGCACCATAGTCCTCCGCCCTTCGTAGATAAATCACCATTTTGACGATCCCGTTCAGTGAGGCACTGACTTCTTTAAGGATTGAATCAATCTTCTCCCAGGCTGTCCTCGTCTGTATCTTAATATCAAAGGCTTTGACGCGGCCTGTAGAAAATTCCCGTCCCGAAACGCCTGAAAGAAAAACAAAATCTCCAGCTACAACCGCCTTCCCCCAATCCTGTCTTTTCCCACCGTAAAAAAAGGGGTAACTTTTCTTTTCCATCTTCAATTCTTCACCTTTCCCATAAGGATGGACCCAAAATAGATATCGACAGAGATTCTACCCGAGATAGGCGGAAACCAGTTTTTCGTCGGCCAGCAAAACTTTTGAAGGGCCACTGAATGTGATGCGGCCTGTCTCGAGAACGTATCCTCTGTGGGAAACCTGCAGAGCAATCCTGGCATTCTGTTCAACAAGTAATATGGAAACTCCAGACTCATGCATCTTTCGGACAATTCGGAAAATTTCTTGGATGATCAGAGGTGCCAAACCCATTGATGGCTCATCCATTAAGAGAAGCGTTGGCTTAGACATCAGACTCCTTCCGATGGCAAGCATTTGCTGCTCGCCACCGGAAAGAGTTGCCGATTTCTGCTTCTGCCTTTCTCTCAAAATTGGAAATATCCTCAACACTTCTTCTAAATCTGCTTCAACCTCTTCTTTAGGCCTCCGAGTGCTAAAACGGGTGTAAGCACCTAAGATCAAATTGTCCTTAACCGTCATAGGACCAAAGACCTGTCTGCCTTCTGGAACCAGAGAAATACCCAACCTAATGATCCACTCCGTATCGATTCGAGAGATATCCTTCCCTTGAAAGAAGATCTGACCGCTATAAATTGGGCAGAGGCCGACAATCGATTTGAGCAATGTAGATTTTCCAGCCCCATTAGCCCCGATGATAGAGACGATCTCGCCCTTGTCGACCACCAGATTGACATCCACCAGAGCTGTATTGAGCCCGTATCTCGTACACAGATTCTTGATGCTCAAAATCCCGAAGGCAGCCACATCCGTTTCCTTCGCGGTGCAGGGGAATGTCATTCAATTAATTAAGAAGAACCCACTTCCTATTTTTCACTTCCACCATGATCAGATCTTTCGGATCGAGTCCCACATGGTCATCTTCTGTGATGTTGTAAATTCCCCAAATACCTTTTAAATTCCGAACCTTCACAATCTGATCTCGAATAGATGCAGAATCCTTTCCTCCCTGACGGATAGCTTGGACGATGATGCTCAGAGCATCTCGTGCACCCCCTACGTGCATATTCGATGTTCTGGTACCATATTTCTTTTCATATCTCTCTTTTATAGAAAGAATATATGATTTTAGAGGATCGCTATCAGGGAGTTGTTCCGGAGCAATGTATTTAGAGGCCGCTACCCGAACACCGTTGGCTGCATCTCCAGCCATATCTAAGAAGGTTTGATCACCTACACCATACCACAAATAAAGAGGAATTTTCATTCCCAATTGTTGATGGTTTTTGGCGATGATCGCTGCAGGTGGACCAACCACTGCACCCACGACGGCCTCTGCATCGGTGGCCCGGATCTTGGTCAGTTGGACAGACATATCCGTGTCTTTTTGTTCGTGCCGTTCATGGGCAACGATTTTGATTCCCATCTCCGGCGCCTGCTCAATGCAATGTTTGCTCACACTATCCCCCAAGGCGGTTGTGACCGATAGAATAGCAAGCTTAGTGATTCCTCGCTTCTTCATATCCGTGACATAACGCTCCATGGCTTTTCGATCCGTATAAGGTGTCTTGAAAACCCATTTTCGAATAGGTTCCACTGGAGGCGAACTACCACAGGTAGCAATGAGTGGAATTTCTGCCTTCTGTACCAGAGGAAGGACGGCCATAGTAGGCCCAGTGAAATAGGATCCTATGATGGCTACCACCCCGTCATTATTGATCAACCTATTTACAGACAGTACAGCCTTGGATTCACTACTTTGATCATCATAGATGATCACCTCAATAGGCACCCCATTGACTCCTCCAGAGGTATTAATCTCTTCTTGATACATTAAAGCCGAGTTTCGGCCGGTTTCACCCATGACTGAACCTGGACCTGTAATGGGAAATACTGCCCCTATCTTCCAAACCTTCTGTTGAGCCTGAGCTGGAGTTCCAGGCTCGATCAATAATCCCATTATTAAAGCGATCGTAAAAATGTAAATTAACTTTTTCATGGCTACCTCCTTTTAAAATTCTTAAGAAAAGCGTTTTGACGAATAACCACTCTCTCAACCTTTTCATTAGCCGAACCCCACCACCTCCTTTCTTCATCAAATCGTAATAAAAAATCTACACCTCCTCTTTTCCGAGATAGGCCTCGATCACAGCTGGATGCCGCCGAACTTCATTCGGAGTTCCTTCCGCAATCTTTTTCCCAAAATTTAAAACCGTTATCCAATCGGATATATTAATCACCATCTTCACATCATGTTCAATCAGTAAAATCGTAATGCCTCGTTTCCTGCTTTGGTTGATCAAATCCATCATACCTAAAGTTTCGCGCTCGTTAAGACCTGCCGCCGGCTCATCCAGCAAGAGCAACTTAGGAGAGGTGGCGAGGGCTCTGCCCAATTCCAAAATCTTCTGCTCACCAAAGGGGAGCTCTACAGCCACCCTGTCCCGCTTCTCCTGAAGCCCAATAAACTCCAGGATCCCCATCGCCTTCTCCCGGATCCCCCTTTCTTCCTTCCTGACTTTACCCAAATATAAACCAGCTGAGAAGATGCCGCTGCTTGCTTTGGCATGAAAACCAGCCATTATGTTTTGTATGACCGTCATCCCACCAAAGAGCTCAAGTCTTTGGAAGGTTCTTGCCATGCCTAACTCGACGAGTTGATAGGGCTTGTAATCTTTGACGGAGTGACCCGCATAACGGATCTCCCCGGTGGTTGGGTGAATAAACCCAGAAATCATATTGAAGACCGTTGTCTTGCCAGCACCGTTGGGACCAATAATTGAATGAATCTCTCCCAATCGGACCTCAAAATCTAACTTGTCCACTGCTACGAGACCCCCAAAGTGCTTGGACAAGTTTTGAGTGCTGAGCAGAATATTGTTTCCAGCTGCCGAATAATGTCCAGATTGAATCATAGTACGTCAACCGAAAGTTTGATCTTATTCCTCAAAGGCCTCTTTACAAATCTAAGCCTCCCTAGTGCTTTACGACGAAGCGACGTAGGCTCTGACGGAGGCACCCGTACATCCCTTCAGGCATAAATACCAGTATTCCGATCAAAATGATTCCATAGATGAGGATGTCGAAATCCTTAAAAGCCATCAATAATTCGGGCAGGTAGGTCATCACTCCGGCTCCCCATACCGCTCCCCATATACTTCCCATGCCACCCACCACAATCATAATGATCAACAAGGTGGAAAAGTGCATATCGAAATTTTCTGGAGAGATAAAACTCATAAAATGGGCATAAACATTTCCAGCCAACGTACAAAATAATGTGCTCAATACAAATATCTTGATTCGGTATTGGACAACATTGATTCCAACTGAAAGTGCCCCTTCTTCACTGCCGAGAGGTTTGTATCGGAAAGAGAGCAAGGCCCTCCCTACCCGAGTATTGGCCAGGTTCAATGAAAAACAGAGGATCCCCAAGGCCAAAATCCAGGCCAAATAATAGTATTGTATCGGCTTTGTCAGAACGAGATTTCCAATCCCGAAGGGAGGTATTCCAGGAAGTCCAGAGGGTCCTCCAGTCAGAGAATCTATCTCTTTAAAACAGATGAACATCACTTCTCCTGCACAAAGGGTAGCCATCGCTAAATAATGACCCCGCAATCTTAATGTTGGGATCCCGATGGTCAAAGCAACCATAAAAGTCAAAACGATCCCCACGGCAACACCCAATAGAGGGGGTAATCCAAATTTTACTGTGAGTATGCCGGAGCTATATGCACCAATCCCGAAAAAGCCTGCATGGGCCAAAGAAATTTGGCCGCTATAGCCTAAGAGAAGGCAAAGGCCAATGGCCATGGTGGTATTAATGCCAAAGAAAACAAGAATAGAGATATAGTAATTGTTCTTAACAAGGGAAGGGACGACAAAGATGATCACACTCAAAAGAATGACAACAATTAAGTCCTTTCGCCTCATCTCTCTACTCAGCGCCGATCCGGAATAAACCTGTCGGTTTAAAACAGAGAACAAGGATCAGGATGATCATGGAAATTGCATCTTTATAACCAGAGGAGATGAAACCAGCCCCAAAGGCTTCTGCGACGCCCAAAATCAACCCTCCTACGAGCGCTCCAGTTGGACTACCGATACCCCCCACCCCAGCGGCCACAAATCCCTTGATCCCGATCATGAGGCCTTGACCGTAAAACATCATAGAAATCGGAGCAATGATGACTCCTCCTAAGGCTCCCAGCGCACCACTCAAGATAAATGAGAAAGTCACCATCCTCTTCGCAGGTATTCCCATCAATCGAGCTACATCCCGGTTATAATTGCAAGCCAGCATGGCTTTTCCATAAATCGTCTTTGTAAAAAAGAAGGTCAGAATCCCAAAAAGAACAATGGCAATTCCAAAAATCCATAAGATCTGGGAAGTGATCACCGCTCCGAAGATCGAGATCGGTTTCTCGCCCGAGAATGCCGGTAATGCATAAGGATTCTTGCCCCATGCAAACATCGCAGCACCCCGTAGAAAAATGGCCACCCCGAAGGTAATAATGATCAAAGTCACGAACGATGCAGTGGCTACTGGTGATATTGCGAGCTTTTCTATTAATCCACCGATCAGAGCGACAATTAAGACAGCAGCCAAAAGGGATACGATCATTGGTAACTGAAGAATCTGGTTGAAGGTAATAGCCAGTAGCCCTCCTAACATCACAAACTCACCTTGAGCAAAATTAAATATCTCCGTCGCGCTGAAAATGATGTTGAACCCAAAGGCCACCATGGCATAAAGTATCCCATTGGTCAAACCTGTCAAAAGGAATTGCAAAATCATTGCACTATTCATGGTCATCTCGAAGAGAGGAAAAATGACTCTTCTCTTTTTTGGACTGAAGTATCAATTCGAATAAAGCTTCCGAATGAGAGCGCGGTCCACCTTTCCTGAACCGGTGACAGGAAGCCGGTCCACAATGACAATATGTTTAGGTCTCTTGTAGCTCGCCATTTTGCTTTTACAAATCTCAATCACCTCTTCTTCCTTGAGAGAAACTCCTGGCTTTCTGGCGACAACTGCTTTGACCACCTGCCCCCATTTCTCATCTGGAACTCCAAAGACCACCACATCCGCCACTTTTGGACTTGAAGAGATAGCTATTTCAATCTCTGCAGGGGAAATCTTTTCGGCACCAGATTTTATCATGTAATCGGATCGACCCACCATATAGAAGCGGCCCTTCTCGTCTCTCAGGGCCATATCACCTGTCCAAACCCAGCCATCTTTGAATGTCTCTTTTGTCTTCTCTGGATTCTCCCAATATCCAGGTGAAACGGTTCCACCCTTCACCACGATCTCACCAGGCTCACCGTCTGGAGCCTCGGTCGATTCATCCAACATAATTTTTGCATCGAGGTGGGTTGCAAGAGGACCCACACAATCTTTAATGGGCTCATCCCCTATTCTCTGATACATCACCCCATCTGTTGTCTCACTCATACCATACACATTGAGGGCATAAACTCCCTTCTCCATGAAGGCCTGCTGAATAATTGGATCGAGTGGCTCTCCCCCTACCATGATAAACCGAACCGATTTGAGTGAACTTTTGGCAAACCGATCTGAATTGACCATCATTTTGAGCATCGTGGGTGCCACAGCTAAACAGGTCACCCCTTCTTCGTCGATGATCTGGAGAGACTCATCGGCTTGAAATCTTCTCTCTAAAATAACACGACCCCCTACATGGAGCCCAGGTAGGGTCAAGGCATTAAGTCCAGCGACATGAAAGAGAGGGGCGGAAACCAAAACAATATCATCATAAGTCATGCCATAATCGATAATGCTGTCAATCGATTTAAAGAAGATGTTCAGATGGGTTTGAATAACTCCCTTCGGCTCTCCAACCGATCCACTCGTATAAATTAGGATTAAAGGCGATGATGGATCTCCTGCCTTGTGAGGGGGTTTCTTAGCGGCATAACAGGTAAGATCCATGGAACGGATATCGATGAATTCTTTAACGCCATCTGTATCCTTGATTATCCTATCACTAAACGTTTGGTCATAAAAAACAAGAGGGGATCGGGCATTCAGTATAACATTCTGAATTTCCTTTGGCGAGAGGCGGTAGTTAATGGGAACGAAGACACCATCAATCTTTGCGCACGCAAACATCAGGTCAAAATATTCGATCGTATTCATGAGGAGGGCGGATATAGTTTGCCCCTTTTTTAACCCATGATCCAAAAGGTATTCAGCACATTGATCTGATCTCTCCTTCAAATCTTGATAGGAATAACGAGAGCCATCTGCGACGTCCTGAATGGCTATCCTATCCGGATGGATCTGAGCTCTCTTATCGATCAGAAATCCCTGAGTCAAGGTATATAGGCTTTCTAAGTTCATTGAGCAGATCTCCTTTTCCGTGCATGCAAATAGCACCTGCTTAAAGTCTTACTCGTTTTGACGAAACGGAAAAGGCCTCAACAAGAATCGGTGGCATGGTTGAAATATCGATCCAACAGATCCAAGGTTCAAAAAGGTATTGAGGCTCTTGTAATATATGGACAGGAATTGAAGAAAGATTATTTCCGATAGAGAATAACTCCCACCTCTGATGCATCAGATACCGTATCGTTGCACTCATGATTCTGGTTGGGGTAGGTAGATTCCTACCCCTTTATTGAATAGATAACCCTCTTATTATTTTTTGTAATCCTCCCCTGCCCCTGTCTTAATCTTTTTATCCTTGAACTGTCTCAGGGCAATTTTCACCATCTCACCCTCACTCAAGAAGTAATTCTCATGGAGGTGGGCCATCTCTAATTCAATAGCCTCCCAGAGTTGCATAAACCGGGTCATCCGACACATGGTCTTCGCAGTTTTATAGGCATTAGGATGTTTGCCTGCCAACCTTTTTACCATTTTCCACGCTTCTTCTTCTAACTTCTCATGAGGAACTACTTTGTTAACAAAACCCATCCTCATGGCTTCTTGCGCATCAATTCGGTCTCCGCTGAGGCAGAGATACATTTGGTGTTTTGGATGTAAAAAATGCGATACAGCCCAAGTCGTCCCCCCTGCAGGGAAATGGGCGAAGTTTATCTCCGATAAGCAAAATAAGGCTTTATCCGAGGCAATCGCAACATCGCAAAGGGAGACTGGAACGACTCCTCCTCCGTATGTATGTCCGTTGACTGCAGCCACGGTCGGCTTCGGAAGATCATAAAACTTTCGATACCAATCTAGGATAGGATCCATCACAGCCCTGAAATTCTTTGAATCGCTCTGCTCCATAGTCTGAAGAAATGACATATCGAGATCCAATCCTGAGGAGAAACTATCCCCACTTCCCGTAAAGATCACCCCTCGAACACTGGCATCTTTCTCAATTTGGATCACCGCATCTAAAATCTCCTCATCCATCTTAGGGGTGAAGGCATTTTTCTTCTCAGGCCTGTTCAAACGAATGATCGCAATATCTTCCTTTCGTTCTAGGATGATTTGTTCATAAGCCATTATTAATTACCTCCTTTTTTCTAATTTAAAATTGAAATTTTAGTTCATTTTTTGTTCTCTGATCTCAATTTACCTGTGATATTCCACCTCCCTTCTCACAAGTTACCTTCCATCTATGAATCTCAATAGGATCTTGGCATTCCTAAACTCTGGGCAAGAAAATTCTTTGCCATCTCACTCGTTAGGGGAGATATCCTAAAAGCCCTGGCATCCCGCCAGTAACGCTCCATATCGAACTCTGTGCTATATCCATATCCACCTAAGATCTGCATTCCTTTATCTGTTACTTGATGTACAATATTTGAACAGGCTAAAAAGGCCTCCGCAGATTCAAAGCTGAACGCCTGTCCTACTGCCTCTAACCATGCCGCTTTGTATGTCAAAAGCCGCCCAGCGTCAATCATGGTTTTCATATCCGCGATGTAGTGTTGGAGGATCTGAAAATGGTTGATGGTCTTTCCGAAGGCCTCCCTCTCACTCGTATAACGAAGGGCGTCTTCAAAGGCTGCTTGAGCGATGCCGAGGCAAATGGCTGAAAAACAGGTCCGTTCACCATTGAGTATGGGCACCAATTGATACCACCCGTTATTCTCATCTCCTAGCAAATTCTCCTTTGGGATTTCCACATTTTCGAAATGGATCTCATCAAATCCTGTTGTCTTCCCCCCCACCTTTTCAATAGGTCTTATCGAAACCCCTTTCTGCTTAGCGGGTATAATCAGACAGGAGATACCCTGTGTTTTTTTGGGGGGGGTCTTAAGGGTTCTGACCATAGTAAAAATATAGTCTGCAATGTGAGCCAAAGTAATGAACATCTTTGAACCATTGACAATATATTTGCTCCTGTCAGCCGAAGGCTCGGCCATCGTTCTGAGAGAAAGAACATCTGAACCACCGGATGCCTCGGTCCATGCAAAGCAGGTTTGAATTTTCCCAGCCATAAGTGCGGGAAGAAATTCAGATTTCTGATCTTCTGTTCCAAGAGAAGAGATCACTTTATTGGTCAGGCCAATGGTATTAGTGAAAGGGACAGCCAGTGCCATTGTGGCTCTTGCCAGTTCTTCAATCACGATGACCATATCGATTGCCGTACCACCCATTCCTCCGTACTGGGTTGGAATGGGCAATCCAAGGAGGCCCATATCCGCCATGGATTTCCAGAGTCCGTATGGAAATTCACCTGTCTGTTCAAGCTTTCGAACATATTCTCGTGAGCAGTCTTTTTCTACAAACTTCCTTACGGTTTTTTGCAACATCTTCTGTTCTTCTGAGAATTGAAAATCCATAGCAAATTCACTCCAATTTTTTAATTTAGATGAATTCTTTTCGTTTCTTATATGAGGATCTCATAATTAGTGGAGACGAGATCCCTCAAATAGGGCCGGAGCTTCTCCAGGCTTTCTGTCTTCCATGCCCTCTTATAATCTTGACCTTCCTGGATTACCGTGTTTTCATGAAAATGGACCGTTAAATACTTTGGTCCCCTCTCCCCTAAGTTGATCGCCTGCCAAGTGGTAAATACTCCAAGTATGTTGGATAGGAGTGGAATATGCTCTTTCTTAAACCAGTCTTTGAACTCCTGCTCATATTCTGAAGTTACATTCACTTCTACTGTCCTGATGATATTACCCTTCTTAAGACCTGTTCTGGCTGGCCCTGGTACAATGACTTCATAATTTCTTGTATCGAAATTTTTCAAAAAGGGATAGATCTTCTTTGCCCAATCCGTAAGGCTGGCCTGTTTGTAAATCTCCCCTTTTTGAACATCTAAATTTTGGTGTGCGTAAAGGTAAAAATATCTTTGCTCCCCCTCCCCTAATCGTTTGGCCTTCCACATCCCAAGAACCCCCGGGATTTTCCATAAAAGGGGTTCATGTTCTTCATTATACCAAAGGAGAAATTCATCCTCATATTTTGGATCCACATCAACCCGAATCGTCTTCAGGATGTAACCTATTCTCAACTCAAAAAAGGGGGAAACTGGATGCTGAATATTACCAGACTGGTCTTTTGAAAGGGTCATGAAGTCATTTTTCCTTTAAAACCCTGAGCAAATTCTGTCTGGGATAAAATACAAGAATACCGAATGAGGTCGTTCTTAACTTTTGGCAAATTTCTTTAGCACTTCAATACGCTGGTTCGTTACCCCCTGGATATGTTTGATCTGTTCTGGACTCAAATGCCGATACTTCCCAACCAAAGAAAGATACTTCTCTACAGGCAATGGATTATCGACAGGATAAGTAAAATGGAGTTCTCCTGTTTTATATTCGAATTCCCAAAGTGGAATCATATTGGTTTCCACAGCCTTTCGTGCCACCTCAATCAGCATGCTCGGAGAAAACCGCCAGCCTGTAGGGCAAGGAGAAAAGACATGGATATAGGCCATGCCACGTCTTGAAGCCTCTATCGCCTTATCTAATTTTTTATAATAGTCCTCCAGAAAGGCAAGAGAAGCAGTGGCCACGTATTCACAATTATGCATCATCATGATCAGAGGCATATACTTGTTGTCTCGAGTCTTCCCACGCAACGCTGGGCCGACTGGTGTGGTCGATGTCCAAGCTCCATAAGGAGTGGTCCCTGATCTCTGAACGCCTGTATTCATATAGCCCTCGTTGTCGATGCAGATATAGATCATCTCTTCTCCACGTTCAGCCGCTCCGGAGAGCGATTGAAACCCCACATCAGCGGTTCCACCATCACCTGCCAGAGCAAGCATAGTGACATCTCGACCGATCCGATTATAATAGCGTCGAGCCCCAGCCAACATGGAAGCGATATTGGTGAGCAAAGGAAAGAATACAGGTGTCTTCGTTGCAGTGAGACCGTTATACCCCACCGCTCCGACTCCCCCAATGCATCCCGGAGGGGTGGCCAAAACGGTGTCTGGACCCACTCTCCGCATTGTATGCCTCATAAGAAGCTCAGAATTACAACCCAAACAGGCAGAAACACCCGGGACAAAAAGATCTTCTAAATCACCCCATTTTTTGTACAGTTCGCTTACCGTTTTGTACTCCAATGCCTTCGGTTTGCAGACCTTTACACAGGCAGGGTCTCCAGCACAATGATCACATTTAATCACATGTCCTGCGATCAGGTCATACGAAATGCCACCATATGGACATCCTAATGTACAAAGCAAACAGTTGACACATTTCTCTTCATTCCACTCCACCACACCCGATTCTGGGTTTTTATTTAGTGCGCCCGAGGGGCAATTTGGGATGCAACTCGGATCCCCACATTGCAAACAGATGACGGGTGCGAAGAATTCTTCGTGAATCTCCTTGATAGGCTTGATTCGAGAATGAATGGGATTCTTCGTATAGGATTTCGACTCTAAACAAGCCTGTACACAATCGCCACAACCGTCACATTTTTCAGGATAGACTGCAATTGTTTTATATGCTTTACCCAATGTCATCTCTCTTCCTCTCTTGCTCTTCCCTTCTCCAGGTCTTCCACATTAGGCGTCGGCTCATTTGGACTGGATTGCCAACAAATTCTGCTTTCACCGCGGTCATATCCACCTTTCGTCGGATTAGATTTAGCAAGATACCTGGATCCAATAAGGAGTTGATTGTACTGCTGCCCACCAAGCAATTCTCTTTAAAGACCATTTTCTGATATATTTTGGCTGTGGGAAGATACATGGTATCGATCTCATAGGTTTCCTTCTCTTCTGGGTTGGCGAGACCAATGGCAAAGGCCCTATTCCCAAAAAAATTGAACGTATTCATCGGTATGCCGCCCGGATATGGCGAGATGGCCTCTGTCCCGACCATGGCCTTCCCGGCGATCTTCCCCTGAATGATGGCATCCGGGAGAGTGGCGCTAAGGATCTTCTTATCGCTGAAAAAATCCTTTGCTTGAGCCACATCGCCTGCCGCCCAAACATTTTTCACCGAGGTCCTCATGGTATCGTCAACGAGAACTCCTCGATCTGTTCTTATTTCTGAATTTGAGAGGAAATCGAAGCAGGCCCTGACACCCGTGGTGGCAATCACCATCCCCCCTTCTAATCGCTGACCTTTCTGAAGGCTCATCACAACCTTGCTATCCAAAGCCTCGACCTTAATTGCAGAGTTATTCGTGTAACAGTTTATCCCTTGCGAGGCAAATTCCTTGCGGATGAGTTCAGAACAGTCAAGATCAAAATAGCCTGGAAGGATCTGAGGTAGCATCTCCACTACCTGCACCTTCATCCCCTTTTGGGCCAGACATTCGGCCAGGTGCATTCCGACGAGTCCCGCCCCCAAAACCAGAGCAGATGAGGCTTGGCCAACTTCTTGAAAAATCCTCTTAACATCAGCCAAAGTCCTAAGGGTGAACGCTGAAGAGGGAGACAAGCCAGGGATGGGAGGTAGTGTCGGTTCTGCACCGCTGGCAATAAGAAGTTTTTCATATTGTACTCTCTGGCCATCATCCAAGGTAATCTCGGAGACCTTAGTATCCACTGCCACGACAGAATGGTTTTTTATCAAGGTCACCTTTTTCTCAGAAAAGTATTGATCATCACGAAGGAAAATGGAACGCTCGTTAATCTTTCCGGAAATGATATATGGAAGAACAGTTGGGGAATAGGGGGGATACTCCTTGCTGACAAGAGTCACGGAACCCTCAGGGTCACAAACCCTAATTTCATCGAGGGCTGTCAATCCTGCATGGCTGCCACCAACGATCAAATATTTCGTTTGAGATTTATGATCCATCTTTTATCCTCATCTCTAACTACCCTTAATCGTCCTCATTGAGCCAGATCGTTTCCCGAACCACATCTCCCTTAAGAAAAGCTCCCTTTGTCTGCTCAATGGTTCTGGCAAAATGATCCACTGTGATATCTGAACCGGCCAACCCGCCAATGAAACTCAAGGCTGGTATCTTTCTCTCTAGAAAATATAGCGTTGATAACACCTCCTGAAATACAGGACCTGAGTTCCATCCGAAGTTAACTGCCCGGTCAACCACACCTACTGCTTTAATATTTGATAAAGTTTTTTTCAAAGGATCCACGGGAAAAGGACGAAATGTCTTGATCCTGACCATTCCTACCTTCTCGCCCGTCTCTCGAGCAATATCAATGGCATCTTTGGCTGCTCCAGACATTCCACCGATGGTGATGAGAGCGTAATCAGCCCCCTCCATTCGATATTCTTCTATTAAAGGAGGATGAACCCGTCCAAATCTTCTGCCCCATTGGTCATGAACCTCGGTGATGACCCGTAATGCATTCTGCATTGCTCTGCAAGATCCCTTTCTGTATCTTACAAACATTGATACACCGGGCCCACCTGCCCCACCAGTGAGGGGATCGACCCCCATTGGCCTTTCAGGATCGAGCGCCACATGCCAGTTAGTATTCTTCTCTCCCAAAAAGGCATCCACATCTTCCTGATCCGGCAGCTCAACCCTCTCCACACCATAGGAAAGATAATTTCCATCGTGGTTCACATTCACAGGAAGCATCACTTCCCGATTTTCAGCGATTTTATATGCCATCACAATGGTATCCAGAATTTCCTGGGCACTCTCACAATACATATGGATCCAGCCGACCTCCTTGACTGTCATCGCATCCTGCTGGCCTCCCCAAACGCATTGCGGTGAAATTCCATCACGAGTAACAATAGACATAACAATGGGTAATCTCAATTGGGGTGTTCGAAAGTAAGGCTCAAACATAAAGGCCAGACCTTGGCCACAGGAGGCTGTAAACGTTCGAGCCCCTGCTAAGCAAGCGCCCTGCAATACGGAAAGGACACTGTGTTCTCCTTCCACATCCATGAGGTCGGCTTTAATGATACCATCTGCGACAAACTGTGAAATGTATTCGGCTAAAGAAGACTGCGGTGTAATGGGGTAAACGGCTACCATATCAGGTCTTGATAGCGCCACTCCCCAGGCCGCTGCCTCATTCCCGTCGCAAACGATTATCTTAGGCATATCTCAATCCTCTTGTTCTTCAATCATAATAATGGCATTGTTGGGGCATTCCCGTGCACATACTCCACAGCCCTTGCAAATCTCCAGATTGGCTTCAAACCATTTCTCTTTCTCAACGATGCATTGGGTCGGGCAATATCCCCAGCAAGTTGCACATTTAACACATTTCTCTCTAAGCACCACTGGACGCTCAGCCCTCCAATCGCCTGTCATTAAGACAGAAAAATCCGTAGCGATAGGGCAGAGGTCATTCGGTATCGTCGACTGATCAAAAGGTTTTTTTGCTTGTTTCCTCATAGGTCTCCTTATCTCTTTATGTTGTATACCTTTGTCTCCTCATACCCTCGTTTTGCAGCCAAAGTATTCTTCTCCACAGCTGCATCCCTATAGGCAATCGATTCGACAGCTTTGTAAAGCGAATCCATGGACACAATATCTGTTGTCTTAACGAGAGCACCCAACATGATGACATTAGTGATGGCCTTACCGAACACATCCAAGGCAATCCCAAAGGCATCACACAACCCCACTTTCACAACTGTCTCAGGAATGGTGAGTCGGTCTAAATTCCTCTTCGTCGCTTGAACCCATATCCCATTAGGGGTCATTCCGCTGAAAATATTGACAGAGCGCGGTAGCGTTGGATCGAGACAGACGATGCAATTGGGTTGGTAGATGTTCGTCGATTGTCTGATGACTCGATCATCATAACGCAGGAAGGCTGCTACGGGAGCTCCTCTTCGTTCAAAACCGAAAGAAGGAATGGCCTTGACAAATTTCCCTTCCTCCACGAGCGCTTTAGCCAAAATCTTTGAGGCTAAGACAGCCCCTTGTCCCCCTCTGCCGTGAAATCGAATTTCATACATGCCCACGCCCTCAATCTCTAAAAATGGTTATTGAGCCAACCTCAATATCTATTCATAAAGTTCTTTTCAGATATCTTCCACTCCCTGGATCGATGATAATCTTCCCATCCTTAAACGCTACCTTTCCACCTTTAATCACGACCTCAGGCCAGCCCTTAAGCTTCTTACCTTCATACAGTGAGAAATCGCTATAAGAAAAGAGCGCTTTGCTGGTTACGGTGATTTCTTTGTCAATATCTAAAACTACGAGGTCTGCATCACTGTTTACCGCTATGGTCCCCTTCTGGGGATAAACCCCAAAAATTTCCGCCGGATTTTTAGTAGCCCTTATTAGAATAGTGTCAAGGGGTACCTTCCGTTTGTGATATCCTTCTGTTAAAAGTGCTGGGAGATGGGTTTGAATAATCGGATATCCTGGCATTGCTCCTAACATTCCCTTCTCTGCCTGTTTTACAGCCTTCGATAAAGATACATTGTCTGTCCCAAAAGATGAGAGGGTACCATCTTTAACACGATCCCACAGGCCTTCAATGTCCTTCTCTCCTCTTATGGGTGGAACCATCTTTGCAAGAAGGCCGCTTGGATCTTTTTTACTAATCGAAAGATAGGCTGAGGTTGTCTCGGCAAATATCTTTTCTCCTCCAGTCTTATATAATTCTGCAAGCCTATCCGCTCCTTCTTTGGTAGAGGTATGGACGATGTACATCCGATTTCCCGCCTGACTAGCAAGATAGAAAGCCCTCATAATTGCTATTTCTTCAGCAATATTAGGGCTGGAATCAGCCCAATCTTCCAGAGTTCCATTTGGCTTTTCTTTCGAAACCTTCTCAAAGGCGATATCAGCCATAGATTGGTCTTCACAATGAACGCAAGCCAGAGCGCCAATGGCTGCCACTTTTTTAAATCCTTCAAGGATAAAGCCGTCGCTTACCCCTGGGAAAACCCCTTTTACACCACACATATAGAACTTGAAATCGGTGACGCCAAATCTTTTGTAGTATTCCTCAATTTCTTTCATTTGAACATCTGTAAAGATGCTCAGGTGGAGTAATACATCTACAGAAGATTTCTTCTCAATGGTTTTGATGAGGTTTTCAAGCATACCAAGATAAGACTCTCCACCCCCCATAAAAACGCCTATTGTCGTCACCCCACCTGCCAAAGCCGCTCTGGTCTCAGTCTCACACTCTTGTTCGAAATCCTTGAATATGCCAAGATGTACATGGGGATCAACAAGACCCGGAATAACGAACTTCCCTTTTGCATCAATCGTACTTTGGGCTTCAGGAAGATAAGCACTTTCGCTCAATAAGACAATCTTACCTTGTTTCGCGCCGATACCAATATTGAAAAATCCGCTACCTGGTACATAAACATTACCATTAACAATCTTAATATCTAACATAGCTATCCCTCCTTTACAGAATCATATATATTAAGAATTTTTCGCAACTTAATATTATAAAAAGATTTTTTCAAAAAATGTGTTTTACAACACAATTTTCGCTCTTTTATTTAAGGTTTGATTCAATTGAGGTTATAAAACCGTTGTATTTTTAATGATTTTATAAAAACCCTAAGAAATCAATAGGTTTTGCCATTCTATTTTCAAGGGGTTACTTTAATTCATTGAAATAGCATTATGAATAACATTGTTGGTTTCCGACGCAACTATCATTCCGAGGCTAAATAGAAGTTCTTCATCTTTCACTTAGATCGTTGTAAACGGACAGGTCTTTACATTGATCGATAGAGACTTCAAAGGCAGGGAATTTTCTGATCCCTTTACGTTCCATTTATTGATTAAATGGAACTCATCGATCGACACGAAAGAAGATAAGATCGGGATTGGCCCTGACCCCGAAAAAACGACCACCGCTCTCATGAAAGATCCTCCATCCTTAATTGTCGGCAATTCCATCCCATAGCTGATCTCATTGGCGTCAGTTCCCTTGTAATTTTGAGCAATAAATATATAATAACCGAGCTGTACATTAAGAAGAGCTGAAGAACTGGATGGCCGAAACCTTATTGCAAGTCAAAGATCTTCACACCTTCTTCAATACGGAGAAAGGAGTGATAAAAGCGGTCAATGGGGTTGAATTTTCCATGTCCAAAGGAGAGACCATCGGCTTGGTAGGAGAATCAGGTTGTGGAAAGAGCGTCACAGCCCTTTCGATCATCCGACTGATCCAGCCGCCGGGTCGAATCGTCAAAGGGCAGATCATCTTTGACAATCGGGATCTGCTGGAGATGAGCGAAGCTGAGATGCGGCAGATAAGAGGAAATCGCATCTCCATGATCTTTCAAGAGCCGATGACTTCTTTGAACCCGGTCCACCGCATTGGTGATCAGATCTCTGAAGCCATTTGGCTTCACCAAGGTCTCTCGAGACGAAAAGCGACGGATTTAACCGTAGAGATTCTGGAAAAGGTGGGGATCCCCGACCCGGGGAAACGTATGAGAGAGTTTCCCCACCAGCTGAGCGGTGGAATGCGTCAGCGTGTGATGATTGCCATGGCCCTTTCCTGCAATCCAGAGATGATGATCGCTGATGAACCCACAACGGCCCTGGATGTCACGATCCAAGCCCAGATCTTAGATCTCATGGATAAATTAAGGGAGGAGATGGGGGCATCTATCCTCCTCATTACCCATGACCTCGGTGTTGTTGCAGAGATGGCTCATACCGTCGTTGTGATGTATGCTGGAAGAATCGTCGAATATGCAAACGTCCTCGAACTTTTCAACGAACCAAAGCATCCTTACACCTTGGGTTTGATGGATTCGATTCCCAAAATGGACGAGCCTGTCCCTCCAGATAAGATCCTTCGATCCATTCCCGGTGCTGTTCCAAGCCTTCTCGAGCTCCCTCCGGGGTGTCCTTTCGAGAAGCGCTGTTTTAAGGCCTTCGATCTCTGTAGTCAAAAAGACCCCTTGCTCTCCGAATTGCGCCCCGGTCATCTGGTGAGGTGTTGGCACTTTGGAAAATCCTGACCTCCTTGTCGTAGAGAACCTTAAGAAATACTTCTCCGTGGGCGGAGGGCTTTTCGGAAGGCCTACTTCTCGAGTCAAGGCGGTGGATGGAGTGAATCTCGCCGTCCGGAAGGGAGAGACGTTAGGGTTGGTTGGGGAATCAGGCTGTGGAAAGACCACCTTCGGCCGATGCATCCTGAGGCTTGAAGAGCCCACTGAAGGAAAGATATTTTTTGAGGGTGAGAACATCCTGGCTTACAGTCAAAAGAGGATGAGGCAGATTCGACGGGACATGCAGATCGTCTTTCAGGATCCCTATTCCTCGCTCAATCCCCGGAAAACCGTGGGCCAAATAGTCAGTGAAGGGTTTCGAGTTCATCGAATCTTTTCAAAGAGAGAACGTCAGAAGCGAGTCAGAGAGATGATCGAGACCGTGGGCCTTCTTCCAGAACATATCGATCGCTACCCCCATGAATTTAGCGGAGGCCAGAGGCAACGCATCAGTGTCGCAAGAGCTCTCCTGTTGCGTCCAAAAATGATCATCGCCGACGAGCCCGTATCTTCCTTAGATGTTTCCATTCAAGCACAGATCCTCAATCTCCTGGTACAGCTACAGCGCCAATTTGACCTCACATACGTCTTTATCTCTCACGACCTGAGGGTTGTCAGACACATCAGCGATCGGGTCGCGGTCATGTACCTGGGCCGCATCGTCGAACTATCAAAGACTGAGGCTCTTTTTAAACGGCCATTTCATCCCTATACGGAGGCTCTGATATCAGCTGTTCCCGCTCCGAAGCCTATGGGCCAAAGAGAAAGAATTATCCTAAGAGGCGATATCCCAAGTCCGATCAACCCCCCTGCTGGATGCCATTTCCACCCCCGATGCCAATATCGTCAGCAGATTTGTACTCAAACAGCTCCAGTAATGGAAGACCAGAATGAGAACCACTGGGTAGCCTGCCACTTCCCACTAACCCCTTTGGGTTGACACGCAGAGTTGACAAATATCGTTGTTTTGTTAACATCTCAATAAGTCGCACAGGAAGAGCGTAAGAAATGGTTCTCCAATATACGACAAAACGAATTATCTATCTCATTCCAACTCTCTTCATTCTGTCCTTTGTCGTCTTCACCCTTGTAAGGTTGATCCCTGGGGACCCAGTTTTGGCCATAGCAGGTCCGGATGCGACGCCGGAGGTCTTGGAGGAGATGCGGATTGCCCTGGGTCTAGACCGGCCGATCTTAATCCAGTACGGCGTTTATCTTAAGGGACTCCTGAAAGGCGATTTAGGAACATCCCTTAGAACTCATCAACCCGTGCGCAGCGAGATCTGGCGCCGACTGCCATCCACAGTGGAGTTGGCAGCAGCGGGTATGATGATCAGCCTCCTCATAGGGATTAGTTTAGGGGTCACTGCCGCCTTGCGACCAGGAAATTGGGTGGATGCATCAACACGATTGGTCTCCCTTCTGGGAGTTTCTTCGCCCACATTCTGGACCGGATTGCTGTTCGTCTTGGCCTTTGGTTACTATTGGCGTCTCTTTCCCATCGCTGGCAGCGGAACGATACGCCATCTGGTTCTACCTGCTACAACGGTATCGCTCACAAGCTTAGCTTTCATCACCCGACTGACCCGAGCAAGCCTGATGGAGGTCTTCTCCCAGGACTACATCAGGACAGCAAGGGCGAAGGGCCTCCCACCTGCCCGGATCGTCATCCATCATGCCCTGCAAAACGCCTTGATCGCTCCGCTAACCGTTGCAGGTCTGGAGTTTGGCCGATTGGTGACCGGCGTCATTGTGATCGAAACAATCTTCGCCTGGCCTGGCATTGGAAAGCTTCTGATCGACGCAATCCAATTTCGAGACTGGCCGGTTATCCAAGGATTGATCCTGACGTTTGCCTTGATCTTTGCATTCGTCAATCTATCAGTGGATGTCATCTATGCCGTCCTCGATCCTCGTATCAGGTTGGAATAGCCATGGATAAGACGTGGAACAGATCTTCTAAGATACCCCTATCCATGAGGATCAGTCTTGTGATCATAACAGTCCTTGGTTTGGTGGCCCTTTTCGGTCCCCTCTTGCCTCTGCCGGACCCATACGCCCAGAACATTATGAAGGCGTTGAAGCTGCCATCGACGGACCATTGGTTGGGGACAGACCAGTTAGGCCGAGACCTGCTGTCGAGGATTGTCGCTGGCAGCCGATTTTCTCTCCTCATTGGCTTCGGTGCCGTCCTCGTCGGTATGGCCATAGGCCTTCCCTTTGGCATGCTGGCTGGCTTTTATGGAAGGGGGTTGGACAGGATCTTTTCTTGGGTCATCGATATCCTTCTTGCCTTTCCAGGCATCATCTTGGCCTTAGCGATTGTGGCTGTAACCGGACCCGGCATTGGGAATCTCATCTTTGCGGTGGGGCTCCGCACCATCCCGGTCTTTGCCCGCGTATCGAGGGCAGAGACCTTATCGCTCCGGCAGCGCGACTTTGTGGAGGCGGCGAGGGCCTTGGGTTGTCGGCCCTACGAAATCATGTATTGGCATATCCTTCCGAATATTGTCGGTCCTCTTATGATCGTCGCATCCCTTCAGACGGCCACAGCCATCTTGATTGGTGCGACCCTGAGCTTTCTCGGCGTAGGGGTTTCACCTGAGGTGCCTGAATGGGGATCCATGCTCAATGCAGGACGGCCATATATGATGAGGCATCCACACCTCGTCTTAGTACCTGGATGCACTCTGATGATTGCTATGATGGCCCTCAATATCGTCGGGGATTATCTAAGGGATCGTCTCGACCCTCGTGCAATAGCGGCCAGAGGATGAGAGACTATCAAAGAACGCAAAAGAAAGGAGGTCAACAATGGATAAGATGCTGAGGATGCGTCAAGGAACTAAGTTGATAAATGCCTTATGCCTTCTTGCCACTTTCTTCTTCATGTTCCAAGGGGCGGGCGGGATTGCCATGGGAGCGCCTTCGAGCAAGATCTTAAATGTTCTTGTACCAGCCGAGTTTCCTCATCTCGATCCTGGAGAGACGGTCAGTGGTGACCAGTATATGGTGAAATACCATATCTATAATCGACTCTTCACCTTTAGCGAGAAGATGGAGCCAATTCCCGACCTGGTTGTAAACGAATCGGTGAGCAAGGATGGTACCGCCTGGACCTTCGATATCCGTCCCGGGGTTAAGTTCCATGACGGAACACCCCTTAGCGCCGAAGCCATCAAATACACGATCGAACGGTTACTCAAAGGGACAGGGAATCAGAGGGCCTTGTACACAATGATCAAGGAGGTTCAGGTCAAGAGCGATACCCGGCTGGTGATCGTCACAAATGGGTCGTTCCCCGCCCTTCGAAACAACTTCGCCCATCCGGATGCTGGGATCGTATCGCCTGCGGCAGATCAGAAGCTCGGAAAACTCTTTGGCAAGCAGCCCGTGGGTGCTGGCCCTTACAAGTTTGGCGAATGGCTCACAGGAGATCACCTCACACTGATCCGAAACGACCAGTACTATGGGTCGAAGCCTTTCTATGAACGGATCGAATTCAAATTCGTCACCGATGCAACGACCCGAACCCTCATGATCGACACAGGTCAAAGCGACGTGGCGTTGCGTGTGCCTCCTAATGATCTTCCTCGGCTGAGGTCAAACCCTTCTGTGAAGATCGATCAAGTCCTGGGCCGCAACATCTATTTTGCTTTGAATCAGACCAAGCTTCCCTTCAACGATGTCAGGGTCCGAAAAGCCGTGAATTATGCCGTCGATAAGCAAACGATCATCG